>ERZ772807.1329-NODE-1329-length-13932-cov-4.448800_pt1 | contig 13932 bp, 13 predicted proteins | sample MGYA00511472_ERZ772807 | MGnify/ENA primary metagenome ERZ772807 (study PRJEB29015, sample SAMEA2737947) | human oral metagenome | biome: human oral; feature: human-associated habitat; material: dental | place: China | collected 2039 ...
GCCGAGCAAATTTCGCTGTGTCTGAGTGAAACGAGTTTAGCGAATTTGCAGCGAACGTTAATTTTTCATCGTTAAGAAATTTAGCTAACAATGAACTGTTTTTTACTATACCAATCTAGCTAGTAATAAGCTATTTATTATTTTGTTCCAAATATTCTATCTCCACAGTCTCCAAGTCCTGGATAGATATATCCATTTTCATTTAGACCTTGATCTATTTTAGCTGTGTAAATAGGTACATCAGGATGTTTATTTAAAAGTTTAGCTATACCATCTGGTGCTGCAACCAAACACATAAATGTTATATCAGTTACACCTTGTGATTTTAAATAATCAATGGCATAAACTGCTGAACCACCTGTTGCTAGCATAGGATCAACTAGAATAACCTTTCTTGAAGCTATATCAGTAGGTAGTTTACAATAGTAGTAAACAGGCTCAAGAGTTTCTTCATTTCTATAAACTCCTATATGTCCAACTTTTGCAGTAGGAATCAAATCAAGTATTCCATCAACCATTCCAAGCCCAGCTCTAAGTATGGGAACCAATGCTACTTTATCCTGTAATACATAGGCTTGAGTTTTCATCAATGGTGTTGTAACCTCTGTTGCTTCTAATTTTAAATGTTTTGTTGCCTCATAAGTCATAAGTTTCGCTATCTCATTTAGATTTTCTCTAAATAATTTAGTATCTGTGTCCACACTTCTAAGAATAGTCATCTTATGCTCAATAAGTGGGTGATTAATTTCAATTACTGACATATATATTCCTCCCTTTTTTCATAAAAAAACAGGATAAGAAACCCTGTTTTTTAAATTGATTATTTTTTACCCAAGTTGAATTTCTTATTAAATTTGTCAACTCTTCCAGCTGTATCAACAAATCTTTGTTCTCCAGTATAGAATGGGTGTGATTTTGAGCTAACAGCTACTTTTATTACTGGATATTCTTTTCCTTCAAAAGTTGTTGTTTCTTTTGGCAGTTTTGTAGATCTAGTTAAAAATTGGTTACCTGCCATATCTTCAAAAACAACAAGATCAAATTCAGGATGTATTCCTTTTTTCATTTTTTCACCTTCCTAAAATTTTCTGATATCAAGAGTAATTTTAACATATTTACTTTTATAATGCAAGTTAAAATTAATTAAAAAATGAGAGAATGATTAAAAAATCTCTCATAATATTAAATCTATTTTGATAATCTTTTTATAGCAATTTCCTTTGCTTTCATATATTGTTCAGCAGTTATATATTTTTTCATTTGAATTTGACTTCTTAATCTCTCTTTCATTATAGCTGCTTCTATTGCTCCTATTTTATCAAACATTTCGTCTATTTGCTTTAAATACTTTTCAGGACCATCTAAAATATATTTATTAATTTGTAATTCTAATTGTTTTCTTTCTAAAAGTCTTAATTCATAATTATTTGCTACTTGATTCATTAACTCCTTAGCTTTTTTTATATTTTCTAACTTCACTCCTGCTGCTCTTAAATCAGCATCATCTACTATTCCTAACCCATTTTCTTCAGAAGCAAATGTAAATAGTGAAACTAAACAAAATAAAACACAAAAAAATCTCTTCATATACACCAATCCCTCACTTAAATTTGAGTATTATAAATAAATAATTCATCTGGATTTAATTGAGTTGTTTTCTTATCAATAACACCAGAATTATCATAAATACTTGACATCAATGCTTCACGAGCTTCACCAGAAACAACAAAATTATTAGTATTATTTGTATCAGGATTAGGCACTGTTTTCACAAGAGAATTATATGTTGACATAGTAACTATTCCAACAAAAAATAAACCTATTGAGAATATAGACATTCTCTTATTCTTCCTTTTTTCTTCTTCTAATAAAGCTTTATATATGTTTGCTCTAACTTTTTCCTTAGGTGACATATCAATTTCCTCCCATATCTTTAAGTGCTTTATAATAAACAGATTTCACAGTTGATAAATTCATATTTTTTATCTCTGCAATCTCTTTTAATTTATATCCATAAATATCTTTAAGAATAACAATCTCTTTTTCTTTTTCAGAAATTAATTTTAATTTCTCTTCAAGAATTACCTTAGTGTCAAAATTAATATCTTCTGGTAAAGATAAAACATCATCATTTATTTCAAATTCTAACTTTCTTTTTTTGAAAAAATCATATGTTTTATTAATTGCAATTCTATATATCCAAGTATATATATTACTTTCTTCTCTAAATTTACTTAAATTTTTATATACACTTATAAAAGTCTCTTGGCAAATATCTTCAGCATCATCATCATTTTTGACAACACTTAAAACTTTATAGTAGACTCTATCAAAATATTCTTCATAAATGTTATCAAAATCCATATTTTCACTCCAATATACTAGTATATATTTTAGACATTGATACTATAAAAAAAGTTTAATTTTTTTTATCTTCTAAATCTTCATTTATCATTTTTTTCAATTCCTCCAATAAATCACTTTCAGAAACTTTTTTTACTATTTCACCTTTTTTAAATAATATTCCTATTCCTCTACCTGCTGCAATACCATAATCAGCCTCTCTTGCTTCTCCTGGTCCATTTACAACACAACCCATAACAGCTATTTTAAATTTATTTTTTTCAGTTTCAAATTCTTTTTCAACTTGTTTTGCAAGTCCTATTAAATCTATCTCTGTTCTTCCACAAGTAGGGCAAGATATTATCTCAATACCTTCATTAGATAAATCTAAAACTTTTAAAATTTCTTTGGCTACTTTTATTTCTTCCACAGGATTTTCAGTTAAAGAAACTCTTAAAGTATCTCCTATGCCATCTACTAATAAAGCTCCTATACCTATTGCTGATTTCACTGTTCCTTGGAATTTTGTTCCTGCCTCTGTAACTCCTAAATGTAATGGATAATCAACAAGTGAGCTAATTTTTCTGTATGCTTCCACCATCATTTTTACATTACTTGATTTCAACGATATTATTATATCAAAAAATTCAAATTTTTCAAGTAATCTAATATGATACATAGCACTTTCAACCAAAGCATCTACACAAGGTTTTTTATATTTTTTTAGAATTTCTTTTTCTATTGAACCAGAATTAACTCCAATTCTAATAGGAATATTTTTTTGTTTTGCAGCTTCAACCACTTTTTTTACATTTTCATCTGAACCAATGTTTCCTGGATTGATTCTCAATTTATCAATACCATTTTCAATAGCTAAAAGTGCTAACCTATAATCAAAATGTATATCTGCAACCAAAGGAAGATTAACTCTTTTTTTAATTTCTTTTATTGCCTCTGCTGCTTTAATATTATTTATTGTCATTCTAACAAGTTGACAACCTGCTTTTTCTAATTCATTTATTTGTCTTACAGTTGCTTCTACATCAGCTGAATTTGTATTAGTCATAGATTGTATAATTATAGGATTATTTCCACCTATTTTTAAATTTCCAACTTTTACAACTCTTGTCTTTCTATCCATTTCATCTCCTTAACATATAAATAAAAAGGACATAGTCCTTTTTATTTATTGTAAATACTTCATAGGATTTTTAGGAACTCCATTGTGTCTAATTTCAAAGTGTAAATGTGCTCCTGTTGTACGACCTGAATTTCCAGTCTTTCCTATTAAATCACCTTTATTTACATGTTCTCCAACATTAGTTGAAATGACACTTAAATGAGCATATCTAGTTTCATATCCATTATCATGCTTAATTATTATTATTTTTCCATATCCACTCATATTACCAGCAAAAGTTACAACTCCTGCCTTAGAAGCTCTAAGTGGAACATATTTAGCAACCAAGTCAACACCTGTATGTAGGATATATCTTTTTAAAACTGGGTGGAATCTATTTCCAAATGGACTAGTTACACCTGCATATCTAACAGGGAAAGCAAATCCTTCTTCTGAATGTGAAACTGGTGTTCCTCCATCATCTCCTCCACCTGTTGTGTCTGGTGGTGGAGCTGCTGCCCCTCCTTTTTTACCTTTACCTTTTTTAGCTCTTTCTTTCTTTTCCTCTTCTTTTGCTTGTTGAGCAGCTACAAGTCTTGCTTCAACATCTTTATATTTCTTTAATGTTACACCCTTTAAGAATAAAGTTGTTCCAGCTTTTAATTTTTTAGGATTAATATTATTATAGTCAACAATATCTACAACTTTTACTCCATATTTTTTAGCAATTTTGGCTAATGTTTCATTTTTTTGAAGTTTATAATAAAGTCCATCTATTGATGGGAAAGTTAAAACTTCTCCAACTTTTAATTTATTATCCATAGCAGTTTGATTATTAATCATAATTGTTTCTGGTTTAACACCAAATTTCTTTGCAACAGACTGTACAGTATCTTTCTTTTCTACCCTGTATGTTATTTTTTCAGCTATTTTTTGTGGAACTGGTGGTTTTTCTTCTTTCTTTTCCACTACTTCTTCTTTTACAAAATTGTATTCTTTTTCAAAAGTAGTAAAGTTACTTGTAGTTAATTCCAATCCTCCATTTCCAGCCTCATCTACTTGGAAATAATCAGTAAAGAGGTCATTATCAAATACTTCTTTACTGGAAATCATATATAGTCTAAAAGAGAACACAACAATAGCTAGAATCAATGTATAGCCCATTGTTTTCCTAACAATTCTTTTCATAGTTTACCTCATTTTCAGAAATTAGATTATTTGTACAAAACTTTTGGTAAGTGTGCTAATAATTCATCATTGTTTCTAGTTGTTTTTATAGCTTTTATTAATGCTGAGGTTGCACTAATTTTATTATCATAATCATTTAATAATCTTCTTAAATTCCAAATATCATCTATTTGATTTTTATTAAGAAGCAATTCTTCTTTTCTTGTTCCTGATTTAGTTATATCAATAGCTGGAAAAATCCTAAATTCAGCTAATTGTTTATCCAAATAAATATCACAATTTCCAGTTGATTTAAACTCTTCATAAATAACTTCGTCCATTTTACTTCCTGTATCAACAAGAATTGTTGCAATAATAGTCAAACTTCCACCATTTTTTATATTTCTTGCTGCACCAAAAAAGTTTTTTGGGTGATATAGTGCTGTTGGGTCTATTCCCCCTGAAAGTAATTTTCCACTTGATGGCATTACAATATTATATGCTCTTGAAAGTCTAGTTAAAGAGTCAAGTAAAATCACTACATTTTCTCCATCTTCAACTTTCATTTTAGCTTTTTCAATTATTTCCTCTGTTACCTTTATATGATTTTTAGGATCATCATCAAATGTTGAAGCAAAAACTGTTGCTCCTTTAACATTTTCTTTTATATCTGTCACTTCTTCTGGTCTTTCATCTATTAATAATATCCAAACTTCGGCATTTTGTTTTCCATCAATTAAAGCATTAGCAATAGAGCTTATAAAGGTTGTTTTTCCCGCTTTTGGTGGTGCAATTATTAATGCCCTTTGTCCTTTCCCTATTGGAGATATTAAATCTAATATTCTTCCAGAAATATTATCTTGTTCTAATCCAAGTTTAAATTGTTCTGTTGGATAAGTTGGGATTAATTCTTCATAAGGAACTCTACTTTCTAATGCTGCCAAATCATTATCATTAGCTTTTAAAACTCTTCTTATAGCAAAGTTTTTTTCTTCTCCTATGGGATTTCTAACTTCACCTAAAACTTGATCTCCTCTTCTAAGTTTAAATCTTTTTATTTGTGAGGCAGACATATAGATATTTTTACCTAATGTAGTTTCTTTTAAGAAACCAAAGCCTTCTGGAGCTGTATCTAATGTCCCATAAGCAAGAACTGTATTATTTTCTTCAAGAGAATGTGATATCAATCTTTTTAAATCATCTTTTTTTTGACCTGCTGTTGTTTCTATTTCCATAACTTTTGCTATTTCTTGTAAATCCTTTAAAAGAAGTTTGTTTAAAATATCCATAGTCTCTCCTTATTATAGTTTTCTAAGTTATCTCTCCATATAATGTCCAAGTTTTACATTCATTAATTTTCACATTTACAAATTGTCCTTTTAAACCTAAATTTCCTTTAAAAAGAACAACTTTATTTGTTGAAGTCCTTCCTGATAAAACCTCTTTATTCTTTTTACTAGGTCCTTCCACTAAAACTCTAACAATTTTATCTTTATATTTACTACTTTCATTAAAAGAGCATTTATTCTGAACTTCCATTAATCTTTGAAGTCTTTCTTTTTTAACAGATTCTTCTATTTGATTATCCATAGTTGCTGCTTTTGTTCCTTTTCTTATAGAATACATAAACATATATGAATTATCAAAGCTAACTTTTTGTACAACATCAATAGTGTCTAAAAAATCTTCTTCTGTTTCTCCTGGAAAACCAACTATAATATCAGCTGTTAAAGCTACACCAGGAATCTTTGATTTAATTTTATCAACTAAGGCTAAATATTTTTCCTTAGTATAACCTCTTCCCATTTTTTTTAATATTTGAGATGAGCCTGATTGTAAAGGTAGATGTAAGCATTTTGAAATTTTATCATTTTTTGCAATAACATCAATGACATCATCTGTAAAATCTCTAGGGTGTGGTGATACAAACCTCACTATATAATCCCCCTCAACTTTACAAATTTCATCTAAAAGTTTTGCAAAATTATCTCCATTTTTAAAATCTTTTCCATAAGAATTAACATTTTGTCCTAATAAAACTATTTCCTTTGCACCTTTTTTAACATACTGTTCCACATCTTTGACTATCTCTTCAAGAGGAACTGACCTTTCTCTTCCTCTAACATAAGGAACTATACAAAAAGTACAAAAATTATTACAACCATAAGTGATTGAAATAGAGGCTGTTTGATCTGAGCCAAAATCAGCATCTAGTCTTGGTGGTAATTCATCTTCATTATCTGTATATACTTCGTGGGTACTTTCATTATTTTCTATTTTTTCTATTGCTTGGGGTATTCTTCCTATATTCTGATTTCCCATAACTATATCTATTATTGGAAATTTTTTTACAAGTTCTTCTCCTTGCTCCTGTGCAAAACAACCTGTAACCCCTATTATAGTACCCCTTTTTTCTTTAAGTGCTTTTAATTCTCCTAATTTACCAAATATTTGTGTTGCTGCACCTTCTCTTACTGTACAAGTATTTAAAAAGACTGCATCTGCATTATCAATTTCTTCTGTAACATCATATCCTAAATTTTGAAAAATTTTCTTTATCTTTGCACTTTCATTTACATTCATTTGACATCCATAAGTGATGATTGATGCCTTTTTCACATTTTCCTCCTAATCTAAAATTATAAAGACTTTTATAATTTTTATAAACAAATTTAATAAACATACTTCGTTGTATTATAACATAATTTGCTTATAAATAAAAGTGAAAGGCTTTTTTTATTAATTCAATATAGTATATAGACTGTTTTTTTTTATTAAAAGTTTATAATTTTTTTGAAAATATACTTGTTAACATATAATAAGTTGTGGGAACAAATATTAATGTCAACAAAGTAGAAAAACTCATTCCAAAAATAATAGAAATACCTAGACCTTGGTAAACTTCACTTCCATCTCCAATTCCTAATGATAATGGAATCATCCCTACAATAGTTGTAAGACTAGTCAGTAAAATAGGACGCAATCTAAGATTACAAGCCTTTTCTATGGCTTCTTTTTTATTTTTACTTTCTTTTTCTTCTTGTTGTATAAAATCTAATAATACAATAGCATTGTTTACCACAATACCTATTAAAAGAATTATTCCAACCATAGCAACTGCATCTAAGGTATGTTGAGTTATTAAAAATCCAATAATAACTCCTACCAAAGAAAAAGGAATACTTCCCATAACCAAAAATGGAAATAAAAAACTTTCAAATTGTGAAGCTAATAAAGCATAAATTAAAAAGATTGCAATAAGAAAAGTTAGCATTAACTCTTTCATTGCTCTTTGCATTTTTTCTGCATCTCCTCCCCAACGATATTGAATAGAAGAATCTTTATTTTTTTCAGAAAATATTTTTACTAATTCTTCTTGAATTTTTTGTGTTCCTATACCTCCATCATTTACATAAATACTTACACTATAAAATCTGTTAATTTTATCAATACTAAGTTGATTTTCTACTTTTCTAATATCTGCAATTTCACTTAAATTTATAAATGAATTATCTGTAACTTTAATTTTTAAATTTTCTAATTGTTTTATAGATTTTCTATTATCTTTTGAAAGACGAACTAAAACTTCTATTTCCTCATTTCCAGATTTTATAGTGATTGTATTTGCTCTATCTCCTCCTAATAAATAATAACTAATTGTTTCCTCTATTTGTTTTATTGACATATTTAAAGACTGTATCTTATCTCTTTTAAATATAATTTCAAGTTTTTTTCCACCAGAATCCAAAGTTGAGCTGATATCAGTAACTCCTTTTATTTTTAAAACATCTTTATATATTTGTCTAGCCAATATTTGTATAGTTTCTAAATCAGTTCCTACTATTTGAAATTCTATATCTTTTTTAGGTTTTCCCTTGGCATACTCATAAAAAAATGTAGTTCGTATATCAGGTATTTTTTCAACTTCTTTACGGACTTTTTTTACAATTTCAAAAATACTTTCTTTTCTTTTTTCTTTAAAACCAACATCTACATTCACAGAAATAGTTCCATTTCTTTTTTGAATAATTGAAAAGTAACTTTTTGTATGAGGTTCCTTTTTTATAATAGTTTCAATTTCATTTCTAAGCTCTTGTATTTTTTCAAAGTCACTTCCATTTTGAAATTCTGCAATAACAGAGTAGTAACCATAGTCTTGTTTTGTTAAAAAGCCAAACTTTACAAATTTTCCTCCTATTCCAAAAATTAAAAAAGCAAAAAGTAAAGAAATTAAAACAGTTTTTTTCTTATGTTTTAAAGATATACTAAGAAACCTTTGATATTTTCTTTGAATTTTAGAAAAATATTTTCCCTCTGTTTGAATTATATTTTTCTTCATAAATTTACTTGCTAACATTGGAATAAAAGTGACAGAAACTAAAAGTGCTGCTACATTTGAAAAAATAATAGCCCATACCATATCTTGAAACATTTCTTTAAATATTCCTTTTGTAAAAATAATTGGTAAAAATACAATAATTGATGTCATAGTAGAGGCAAGTACAGAAGAAAATACCTGATTTGTTCCTATAAAAGCAGCTTCTATTGAGTTTTTTTCTTCTTGTATATGATTATAAATATTATCAATAACCACAACTGAATTATCAGTTAACATTCCGACACCTATGGCAAGTCCCATTAAAGAAATTAGATTAAATGTAGAATGTATTCCTTTCATTAAAATAAAAGTAGTAGAAATTGCAAGAGGAAATGCAAAACTGACAATTAAAGTCATCTTTTTATTTTTAAAAAATATCCATAAAAATAAACTTGCTAAAATTAATCCCTGTAATGCACTTTTTCCAACAGTATTAATAGATTTTTTTATACTTTCAGAAGAATCAAATACTTTAAAGTAACTAATGTTAGAGGGCATAGTTTCTTCCATATTTTTAACAGCTTTCATAATTTTTTCATTTATTTCTATGGTACTGCCATCAGAAGATTTTGAAATAGCAATTGTAGTAGCAGGTTTTCCTCTATTAAATCCTAAATTAAGTGAATCTTCTTCTGTTAATACAACATTAGCAATATCTTTTAATCTTAGTGTATCTCCATTAGAATGAAGTAATATATTTTCATATTCTTCTATACTTTCTAATTCTCCTAAAGCTTGAATAACATATTCTTCTCTTCCATTCATTAAACTTCCTAGGGGAATTACCATAGAGGATTTTCTAATAAGTTGATAAATATCCATTGGAGTTAAATTGTAACTTGCTAATTTTGTTGGTTCTATCTGAATTTGTAATTGTTTTTTTGTTCCCCCTAAAATACTAACCTCTGCAACACCTGAAATAGTTTCTAAATTTGGTTTTACATAATTTTCTAAATAAGAAAAAAGTGCCTTTTTATCAGGAGAAACAAATGTTAAAAATAAAGTAATAGCTCCTGCTCCAACTTCTGTCTTTTTTATAATAGAATTTTTTGCAGAATTAGGTAAATCATTTTTTATTTGAAAAACTTCTCTTTGGATTTCTGTAACCTTATCTTGAATATTGACTCCATAATTAAATTCAACTGAAATACTTGAATTCTCATAACTAGATTCAGAAGAAATATTTTCAATTCCTTCCACATTAGGTAAAATCCTTTCTATCTTATTGGTAATTTGTTTTTCAACATCTTCAGCAGAAGCTCCAGACCAATGAGTTATAATTTTTACAACAGGATATTCTATATCAGGTAATAATTCAGTTCTCATACTTCTCATAGCAAAAATTCCAAGAATTAATAAAGAAATAGAAATCATTGTTGTTACAATAGTTCTTTTAATAGCTATTTTAATTAATTTCATTTTATTTCCCCTTTCAATTAATATTTTAATATATCTATATTTAAAATTTTGGAATTTCCATTTCAATATTGAATATTAATTCAATATTGAAATAAAAAAATTAAATAGAATTTACTCCTTCATAATAACATTTAGTAACTAAATTCAACATCTTTTTTGCCCAATCTGGATCTTCATAATGTCTTGCTATCTCTAATAAGCTTTCTGTAAAATTACTTGCTAAAATATGTATTAAAATCTCTTCTTCAACAATAATTCCTTTTTTTTGAACTTGTCTTTTAATATGATTTTCTAAAATTTTAATAAATACTTGTTTTGCATTTTCGTGATTTGTACCTTGTGATTTATCCATTAAAATAACAAGGCTTTTATGTTGATTAAGTAATTTTAAAACATATTCTTCACCAGTAGCTTTAAATCTTTCCAATGCAGAACCTTCTTCTTTTTCTTCCTTTTCTATTGCTAAATTCAAATAATAATAAATTGGATTTACGATTTCATCAAATAGCTCTTCTTTATTTTTATAATAAGTATATACTAAACCTACTGGTATTTTAGCTTCTTCTGATATGTCTTTCATTGTTGTCTTTAAAAATCCTTTTTTATAAAAAATTTTTGAAGCAGCTTTATAAATTCTATTCTTAATTTCTTCTTTTAAAATTTGAGGCATTGTTACTTCTCCTTAATTTTTACTTTATTATTGAACCTAAATTCATTATATAAACTAAATATTTGTTTGTCAACATATAAAATATAAGTAAAAAATTTACATAACTTTAAAAATACTTGACAATAATTAGCTAAAATTATACAATTAAGATAGTATATTTTAAGGAGGTAATTTTAAATGAAAACAGTTGGTATATTTTTTGGAACTACAGGAGGAAAAACTCAAGAAGTTGCAGATATCATAGCTGCTCAATTAGGAGATGCACAAGTATTTGATGTTGCTAATGGTGTTGCTGAAATGGAAGTTTTTGATAACATTATAATGGCTTCTCCAACTTATGGTGCAGGAGAATTACAAGATGATTGGGCTTCTGTTATTGATGAAGTTGCAGATATGGACTTCTCTGGAAAAGTTGTTGCATTTGTTGGTGTAGGAGATGCTGCAATATTTGGAGGAAACTATGTTGAATCTATGAAACACTTCTATGATGCAGTTCAACCTAAAGGAGCTAAAATAGTTGGATTTACTTCTACTGATGGATATGATTTTGAAGCTTCTGAAGCAGTTATTGATGGAGATAAATTTATGGGACTTGCAATAGATGCTTCATTTGATACTGATGAAATCACTTCAAAAGTTGAAGATTGGATAGAAAACAAAGTTAAAGATGAATTACTATAATTCAAATTTATAAAAAGACTAAAAGGATTAGTTTCTAAAAAGGGATTAATCCTTTTTTATTTCATTTTTTAAAGAAAAAAGAAACTAGCACTTTTTATTGTACTAGCTTCTTATTTTATATATACTCACTATAAAAATGAGATTAAATATTTTACATTCCTGTTAAGTGAATAACCCCTTCTACTCCTATTGGTAATCCAGTTACAAACCAAATCATTAAGAATATAGTCCATCCAACTAAGAAACACATTGAGTAAGGAAGCATTACAGAAATTAAAGTTCCCATTCCAGATTCTTTATCATACTTTTGCATAAATGCAACTATCATTGCAAAGTAAGTCATCAATGGAGTTATGATGTTTGTTGAAGAGTCTCCTATTCTATATGCTAATTGAGTGAATTCTGGAGTATATCCTAATCTCATTAACATAGGAACAAATATTGGAGCCATTATAGCCCATTTTGCTGATGCAGATCCCATAAATAGATTTATAAATGCAGCAACTAAAACAAATAGTATGATTAAAGGTAACCCAGTTAATCCTATACTTTGTAAGAAGTCAGCTCCTTTTACAGCTACATAAGTTCCTAAATTTGTATAAGAGAAGTAAGCAACAAATTGAGAAGCTGCAAATGCAAGTGCTAAATATCCTCCCATAGTTGCAAGAGAAGATCCCATCATTTTAGCAACATCTTTATCATTTTTTATAGTTCCTGCAACTTTTCCATATACTATACCAGGCACTAAGAAGAACATCATTAAAGTAGGTACAAGTCCATCGTGAGTCCATTGTTTTAAGGCTCCGTCTACTCTTAAAATAGCATTTGCTGGAATAGTTAAAATACCAATTATAATACAGAAAATTATAACTGAAACTCCTGCCCATCTCAATGCCTTTTTTTCTTGTGCTGTTAATTCATTATGATTTACTAAAACTTCTCCTTTATATTCACCTAGTCTAGGTTCAATAATTTTTTCAGTTATAAATGTACCTATAATCATTATTAATATAGTTGATCCAAACATAAAATAATAGTTAGAAGCTGGATTTACAAAATAGTTAGGATCCAATATTTTAGCAGCTTCTGTTGTAATTCCAGATAATAATGGATCTGTTGTAGAAAGTAAAAGGTTAGCTGAGAAACCTCCTGACACTCCTGCAAATGCAGCAGCAAGCCCTGCTATTGGGTGTCTACCAAATGATAAAAATATAACAGCTCCTAATGGAATTAAAACAACATATCCAGCATCAGATGCTATATTAGACATAACTCCTGCCAATACAACTATTGCTGTTAAAGCTCTTTTAGGTGTAGCAGTAACAACTTTTTTCATAGTTGCTCCCATAAGTCCACTTCCTTCTGCAACTCCTATACCAATAAGTGCAACTAAAACTGTTCCTAATGGTGCAAATCCAGTAAAGTTTTTAACCATAGAAGAGAAAATATATCTTATTCCATCTGCATCTAATAAAGATTTAATTGTTAATGTAGTTTCTTTTATTATACCTTCTTTTTTGTCAAAACCTTCATAAGTAACAGAAGCTCCTGATGCAGCAGCAATAGCAGATATAATAGCTATTATAAGACAGAATATCCAGAACAATGTTAATGGATGTGGTAACTTATTCCCTCCCCTTTCAACAAAATCCAAAAACCTTTGAATCCCTTTTTTCTTTTCTTTTTCCATAACTCCTCCTTAAACCTAGGGACTAAAAAACGGACGTTAACAACTTGTCAAATTGAGATAGTTCTTATTTTACAGTTACAATTCTGATTTTTCAACTGTTTTTAGAGCTATTTTTTCTATTTACACGAATATTTGCCTCATTTTTCTGTTTAATGTTCTTTTTGGGTCCTTCTCCAACAAAAAAACGAGCAGAAAATCTGCTCGTTTTACTTCTCTTTAATCGTTTGTAGGTTCGTCTTGTTTAAATGCCCAAAACCGTTGACCCACATAGTTTAGTAATACAAAAAGGCCCATTCCAGCTACTAAAGCCAAGTTTCCTTGAAGTTTTTCACCAAGACCTGCAAACAAGTACAACACAAGTGGGTTCGCGATACCATAGGCAATAATATAACAAACCGTGATATTGATGATAAAGCGAATAATCGATTTTTTCGTCGTTTCTTCTACTTTAAATGTATATTTTT
>ERZ772807.1330-NODE-1330-length-13932-cov-3.423146_pt1 | contig 13932 bp, 23 predicted proteins | sample MGYA00511472_ERZ772807 | MGnify/ENA primary metagenome ERZ772807 (study PRJEB29015, sample SAMEA2737947) | human oral metagenome | biome: human oral; feature: human-associated habitat; material: dental | place: China | collected 2039 ...
GTCCTTCAACACTCGATAGCGGTGTGTCGGTAGTTAATCTTCGTCAGCAGTTAGTTGGTGACAAGTACGGTTTAACCGAAGCAACGTTCAGCACTGTTAGTGATGCAGCCCAACTCAATGAGTTATTCAAGTCAGCACGCATTCAAAAGTTCCGTGCTGAGCAGCCACAGGACTGGGATATTTTGGACCTACTTTTTCATCAGTTATACGTAGAGTTGAATGCAGCAACTGACAATTGTGCCAAGAATACATACCCGTATAACTTTAATACTAAATAAGAATGGCAAAGAGCAAATGGAAGTTCAGACAAGATGACCTTGATACTATCCTCATGGTCATCAACCAAGGTTTAATGAAGAAGCCTTACTGGGTAGAGTATCACGATACATACGAGGATGGTACACCTGTATGGAACGGCGAGAAGTCCGTTCTTTGGAACCTGATGGAGCAAGCGTATCCAGAGGAGCGTGCGCAAATGATGAGACGAATGATGTCTAAGATGGAGGAACTTGGAGGGCTACAGAAAGGTACGCACCAGCAGAAACTCTTTGCATACTTCGAGAGGTATTACTTCTCTGTGATTGACAGATTCTCCTCAATGCTATACAATGAGGATGGGAAAATGTATGAGAAGATGAAGCTCGCCATGCTGCAAGGTACATACACGAACGATACCGACCCACTGGGTCAGTCGCTTGGTGATGGAAAGTCACCCGAGGTAGCGTGGGTAAAGAAGCGTATTCAGTACTTGATGAGCAAGTATAGCTTCGGAGATTATGATGCCAAAACCGCTGAAGGTGCAATTACTGTACGTACCTCTGCACAGGCTGACGCAACGACAAACTCTATCGTTCTGCGCTTGACTCCTGCAATGAAGTTATATCCTACGATTGCTTACGGTACTACGATTATGCGTGGTGCTCGCACAGATGCTGGTAAGCCGTGCGAGATAGTCGTAGACATTAACGGTACATCTGACCAGCAGCTATCTGTCAAGTCAGCAGACTACTTGCTCGATATCGGAGATTGGAGTTCGTATGTAATCAACGGTGCATTGTCTATTATAGGCAAGCGACTCAAGCGATTGAAACTCGGTGATGAGAACGAACAGAACGTGAAGATACTTATCTCTTCGCTCACACTCGGCAATACTACGTCGTTAGAGCAGATAGATATTCAGAACATATCTACCCTCGGAGGTGCGCTCGACATGCGTGGTAACTTCCGCTTGCGTAAATTCCTCGCTGGTGGTTCCTCGCTTACCGAAGCGCACTTCGCTGATGGTGGTGCGCTTGAAGAAGTCGACTACCCAGCTTCGACCTCATACGTCGAGCTGAAGAATCTTGATAAACTTACCAACGAAAAATGCAACACCGAAGCGTGTGCCCCTAACGTTATGAGTTACTTCGTGAGCGGTTGCGACAATCTTCAGCCTATTAAGATGCTCATTGGAATAATGGATGCACAGGTAGGGCAAGTTCCTCACGCTCTGCGTTACGTGCGCTGTGTCGGTTTCAATGAGACTTTTACGGACGGACGAGCATTCGATAAACTTTCCCAGCTGGTAGACGGAACTTATCAAGGAATCGATGCAGAAGGTCAGTATGGCAACGACCCTTACCCAGTACTTGATGGAACAATCAACCTCACTACTGGAGCGTATCGTGACACCTACGATGCATTGATGACCCACTATCCAAAACTCAAGCTGAACATCGCTAAGTGGTGGATAAGGTTTGAGGACCCAGAGGTGAAGCGCATTTGCGTTGAAAACTGGGATAAGGACGGTGACGGAGAGCTAAGTATGGAGGAAGCTGCTGCCGTTAGTTCCATCGGGACTATGTTTGCAAATAAGACTTTCGTCTCGTTAAGAGAATTGCATTATTTTGGAAATCTTAGTCTATCGAATAGAGCCTTTGCAAAAGTAAACGTATCGAAGAGTATCATAATACCCCATGGATGCACAAGAGTTTCTGACGCTTGTTTTTCGTACGCCACGATAGATACAATAGATATCCCTGCCTCTGTTACATATCTCGCAAGTACTTGTTTTAGGTTTTGCACAGTAAACAACTTAATTTTTAGATCTATAATACCACCAACAAAATATGGATATCAAGAGTTTGGTGGTGCTCAAATAAAACACTTCTATGTTCCTGATGAGAGTATTGAAGCATATCGTTCTGTTAATTTTGCAGATGGAAGGAAAATCGTGCCTCTCAGCGAGTATCATTCTTGATACTCGCTGAGAGGATGCAATCGAGATAGATAAGGAAATTCTTTTCAATGTTTGCAATATTTGAAAGAATTTGCATAAATTCATTGAATAAATATTCTTTTTCTCTTGTATCTTTCACGATAATTTGCTAAATTTGTAGGAGAAAAGTGTTGAATTTGTATTTGACATAGATTTAGGTTTTTAGTTATTTTTCAGGTAAGATTTTTTAGGATAACCCTGCAATCCGAGAGGACAAGCAGGGTTTTTCGTATAAACAAAAAAGGGAGCACCTACTTGGCACTCCCTTTGTGAATCCTAAACTTTTGAATAACGATGTTTAATGGAACGTTCATAAGATCATTGGACCTTGCAAAATCCATCAGTTCTTGAAAATCTCTCTTTCCCATATTATCTTTTTATTGTTAGTTCTTTCCCAATGACCGCTTTGTCGAATGTCACCCAATCAACGGCAATCCTTTCTTTCCTATTGCAAAACGAAAGAGTGACGAAATACTGAGCATTAATGTATTTCTGCTCATAAGGCAAGACACCCTTATCTATCGCTTCGTAGTGTTCGGGTATCTCCGATTTCTCGATAACTATACCCCTCACAGGTCTGTTGCTACTATGTACGTAAACGGCAAAACCAAATGTAGCAAGGGTTACAACTGCCATTATACAAAACTTTGTTCTACTCATACCGCTTTCTTTTTGTTAAACCTAACTCTTTTACGCGATATTCATTCATGTGCGTATTTCCCTGCTTTAATGATTTTATCGGCTGCCTCAGAGCCGTAAACCTGCCATAGACCACTCTCATATTGGCAAATATGGTCACCAAGTCGGGATATCGTCCGTCCTTTGGTGTGTGTCTTTTTGAGAATTACAGCAGGCTTTCCTCCTGCATCTTTCGTCACTGCCATTACACACGGTAGGTTATAAATGTCATTGATGTTCCTCCCGTCAAATGATATGTCTAAAACTACTTTCATTAGCTAAACCATTCTTTATAAAGTTCATTCTTGCGAGTTTCATAGTCAAACCCACGATACTCAGCATCAAGCCTTGCTATTTGCCTAATCCTTGCCTTGACACAACGTGGGAAGTGCTTGATGTCTATTTTCATTGTCTGCCCAACAAGTGCAGCACGTCTATTAATGTATTCCTTTGCTGTCATAGTTATGCCCGTATCAGAGAACGTTAGCGCATACTCATTCGTTTTTTGTGTTAGTATCTAAACCTTGTAGGGTATCAAGTCTTTTGCTTCTTCCTCCAACGTGTCACCCTCATTTTCCTCGAAATCAAGGTAAACAGTTCCGTTGCTCAAGTCGGCAAGAGTTGAGTAAAGCCCCACGACTATCATAGGGAATCCGTCATCTTTGTTGCAGACTTTGTCACCGATATTAATCTTACGGATATCCATGCTACTTTCTCTTTTTACGTTTCTTTTTCCTCTTACTTGCGTAGGGTGTTGACCCTGCACGTGATTTACTCTGATAAGCGCGATACTGATTTCTTTTCTCATTTAAGAGCATTACTATATCATTTGCCGTATCATTAATTATATCATTTGTCTTATCCATACGCTAATCTACTAATTCAAAACTATACGCAACCACCCAAGGGTTGCTCTCCCATGTACCTTTACCACTGATTTTGTCGATGAGAGCAGCAAAGGCTTCACGTGGTGTTGGAAATGTTTTCAGCCAATGAACGGGAGTATTATTCATTTTCCCCTTTGTTGCGAACACATATTCTACTTTATTAAAGAAACGTTGAGGATAAATCCCCTCTCGCAAAACTTCATCGTCTGAGATATCTTGCAAGTATTCCACCTTAACATCTGTAATTCTGATGTGATGAGGGAGCAAGTTAGCTTTCACAAACATTTTATTAGTCCAGCCAGCCTTATACTCTTTACGTGGCATACCAACTTCATCAAGTATGGCGTCGCTGTGCATCGGCAGACATTCTATAATATCCTTATAAGGCTGCGCTATTGCAACCACTTCGCCAACCTTATAAGGCAGGTGCTTTACGGTTTCTTCCCAATTACCAAGCGGCACGTTGTCTCTCAGTAGCCGCCTTGTCATTGTCTTTGTGCCGTCAAGCACTGCCTTTGTCAGGCAGTAATCATCTGAAAACATTATCTTCTTCATACGCTTTACTTTATAAGTTCGAGGTTATTACTTACTGTATAAAAAATGATACAAAATAACTGCGGTCGCAACTCCCCATCCGCTAAATGCTATCATGTAGAGAATAAACTTGAAGTATTGCAGCTTTAAAAATATATTGCTAATTTTGTCTCTGCACTTAATCACATCTCCGTAGTATTCCTTAAAGGTGTCTTTACATATCTTCGTAACCATTTGATTGACTCTTCGTCTGTCGTTTTCAGAAAGGAGAGGATTAAGACTATCTCGTTTGCATAATCCGTTCTCAAAGCAATAAGAATTTACATCAAAAGTTGCTCTACTGCCTTGATAAGCGTCTCCATCCTTTAACTTAATAGATGTATCAATGGTAATTTTGAAAACGCCACGTTCTTGGTAATACTTTTCTGCAAGCTCCTTTATCTCCTTATCATTGAGCTTAGCCTTTTCAAATAGCTCATTATATTCAGATTCTCTTAGTTGATAAATTTTTTCTGTCATATTACTTTTCTTCTTTTAGTTCCTTAAACACTCCGCACCCCTCACTACCATGTAGCAGGTAGTGGAAAGATTCGCATATTACACTGTTCTTGCAACCACCCTGCTCGTGCAAATCGCACTTGTCGCAATCGACTTCCTCGCTTGTTTCAAGAAATATGTACTGCTTATCATTAATTATTATTCCGTTCATAACTAATTATTTTATAAATTGAAAATTAGCTTGATGATGAGTAAAATCACCATTGCCGAATATGGTTGCAGAATAATACTTACCATCTTCAAATATAAATTCCAAATAGTTTTTATCTTGGAAATAAACATCTACATTTGGCGGCAACTCATTCTTAATAAAATCGTTTGCGCTTACCGTATTATTTGCATGAGAATTTTCAGTTTCCCAATAATACCGACCATTCTCTATATCTGATATTGATACCATACTGTTTTAATCTTCAATGTTTGTCTTTACTCTCCAAATAAGCAAAATTTGCTATACACCATATTGCTACAGATACTAATAAAAAAGTTACTCGCATAACAGCATCTACGTGTACTACCCATGCTATATCCCAATTTACAAAGGCAAATGCCAAATAGCTAACTATAAGGGCGATGCCAAATAGTAGCGATAAATATTTCATCATAATTCCTCCTTTTCAAATTCTGTTTTAGAAACTCTGCCTGTCATATATAAATGATAAGGACTTAAAGTAGGAAAGAATTTCCCATACTCTTTATAAAGTCTACCTTTCTCGTTAAGTGAAATGAATACGAATGTATCTGTTCCATTTAACACATTATTCTTTGTCAGATAAACCTTACCCGTTTTAGACAAGTTATTTCCGTTGCTTGTGGGTTGATAATATAATCCACTTGCCTTATGTTTAATTCTGTATGGTTTCATACTCTATTACTCTGATTCTGTTGGTAACTCTGGTATCTCCATCCAATACTTAATATCACTTTGATAACCAACAGTGTCCCAATATCTATCATCTGTACAATATTGGCAAGTATGGCAATATCCATTCTGCGCCATTACTAAATAGCGACCACTTCCCTTAGGTAAATCACCATCTATATTCTTGTGCCAAGGGTTCGCAGGGTGCTCGTCTGCCCAATTTGCACCATCAACAAATCCACACCAAGCACCATCCACACCTTCACCAAAAACTTCATATTCAGCATATTCAGAAGCTGCTTCTTCAATTTTTTCTTCTCTGTTCATAATCAATGATTTGCTAAAGCAACAGCTATGCTGCCGTTGTACATTGTATTTTCTACCTTGAAGATTTCATCATGGTATCTTTCAACACCAGTCCAATCTGTATCTTCCATTACCACTTCAACATCTCCGTACTTTTCGTACATTTCTTGAAGTGCCTTTTGTAATTCTGTTATTGTCATAATTGATAATCACTTATTAATTCCAATACTTTTTTCTTAAACTCTTCTTCTGTATCGCAGAAATAATAGTCTGCTGCATCATCGTCCGTGTCATAAACTACACCGTCTTTGTAGAATATCACCCAACCTGTTCCTTCATCCATCATACCCTTTCTTATGTGATACGGTGCAATAAGTCCGTTATACCTATCGCATTCGGGGTAATCTATTGGGAATAGCCCTACGCTTCTAAGCCAATTTCTTAGTTCTTCTGTATTCTTATTTATACACGCTGCTTTCATAATCCTAATGCTTTAAAATTTAACATTAACGTTTTATACTCTTTTTCCCGAGTGGGTACAACCTCATACATCCAAGGTGTGCTACCTTTAACCTTTCTTCTAAGAATAGTTTACGACTTCTGGGGTTGTTTGAATAAGAAAAGGCACGATGTATGATGCGCCTTTCTTCGTCATATACTTTCCCATCATCTGTGAAACCAAATACAGAGTATGGCTCACCATTAAAGGTTACACCTTTGCAATGTTCTTTGTTATATTCGATACACTCTTTTAGAATTGACTTTGGAACAAAGTAGCCAAAGCGGAAAACACGCTCATCTGTGTCGTGATAGTTGTCTTTTTTGAAGTCTGCCTTAAAGTCCTCAAAAGAACGTTTAATTTCAACTTCTGTAAGATAACCATTCTTATCTATACTTATAAGGTCTGCTTCATGGTTAAGAAAGCCCCATGACAGGTTTGGAACTATAATATTTGTTCTGACACCTCCTAAGTACGCAACAATGATACGTTCAATCTCTTTAACTGATAGCTCTGTTTCAATCATAACCCCAATGCTTTCTTTATCCTTCGTTTATAGTCCTCGTTGGCTGCCTGCTTGGCTTCATCTAAAGAGCAACCAGTAGAGAGTGGAATTTCCTTTCCGTTAAAGCGTAATAACCATGTTCCGAAATTGTCAATGTTATATCTACCCATAGGGGTAGATGTATGTATGAAAGGCGCATACCCTTTCCACTCCAATTCTGGAATACTCTCCACCGCGCTATCACGCCCTGCCTCGAAAGCTGCTTTGATGTCGTCAAAGGTGAAGCACCTATTATCTTCAAAGATAGGGTCGCTTTCTCCGTTCACTCTGGCATACTCTTTCAATGCGTACGCCAGAGATAAATCTTTCTTTTCTTCCATATTGATTTTTGTTTTAGTTATTTACTTTGGAAATGAATACACTTGTTAGTTTCCTCTCGATACTCAACAGGCACCCACCATAGCGGAGCATCAGGAGGGTCAGGCAAGTATCTCTTACAATACTTTCTGAGTTTGCAAGCTACGCCTGAACAATAGGCGTAATCATTACTAATTTCCATTGATTTATTTTCTATTAGATTCACCTGTTATCGTTACTCTTCTTGTGATAGCGTGTAGCCTATCGACAACCCTATCTCCATATTTAGCTTTTAGATGTTCTTCGTCTAAGTTGGTAGAGAACATCAGTAATTTTCCGTCACGTTCAGCTGCATCAACAAGTTCTGCAAATGGTACTCGCTTATTGCCGTAGATGTTAGATATATCCTCTGTTCCCACGTCATCAATATAAATAACGTGTCTGTTGATAATCTCATCAGGGGACTTGTTGAGTTCATTTGCCGTGCAGATTGTTACCACCTTACGGCAATAGTGGTTAAGAAGTAAAGGAATAATCCTCATACCTATCAGCGATTTACCAACACCGCAATTTCCGACAAGCATTAATCCTTTGCCTTTGTTGTCGGTGAGCCACTGAACTATCTTCTCATAGTCAGCGTTCCACTTTGCATTATCACCACAGAAATACTTTAAGCCTCCTTTGAGGTGCGTTTCTGCGTTTGGTATGCTAATTTGCACCTTATCAGGAAGAGGTTTATACGTTGTATCTCGTAACCGCTCAATGGCGGATTTAAAGTCTATTTGTCCCATTTACCAATCACTATCTTTATCGTAGTTCATTTCAGATGATTTGAGGGCGGTCGTACTCTTTGGTACTTTTTCCCTGCTTGCCCACGTTTGCAATCTCTTTGATGTTTCCCACGTCTTTTCAAGTTCAAACCGCATCTTGGTTCCTGATTTGTTCTTTTCGGTCCAATAGTTGAAGAAAGCACGTATCATCGTAGGCTCATAAGTGCCACCACGTGAAGAAACGAAAGGAATAAGACTCTTTTCAAACGCTTTCTCTCGGTCATTACATTTCGATTTTAAGGACGTTAAAATCTGCTTTGATTGCTCGTTGGCTTTCTTCTTACCAAAGCGATAATCATCACACTTATTCACCACAAAGAATGTCCCTTTTTGATTGGCTATCGTGTCTATATCTCCTTTATTAGCAAGTGAGGATAAAACATTCCTACAAGTTTGTAGGGACAATCCGCAATCATTTGCAAGGTTTCGATAGCTCGTTCGTGAAATGCCGTCATCATCAGCCCCCACAATTAGCCGTAACATTACAAGCTGCTCGTGGGGGGAGTATCGAATGGTAAACTTATCATCAAGTTTTATCATACCGCATCAAACAACGACTTTTGAGAAACGTCACACTCTGCCTTTTTGCAGTTCTTCACCGCCTCCGCAAAGTAGCTATCTTTCAACTCAAAGCCTATGCCCTTTCTATTCAATAAAATAGATTGATAGACTTCTGAACCAATACCTAAGAAAGGAGTTAATACTGTGTCACCTTCATTGCTCCAAAGGGTAACGGCTCGCTTGATAGTGTCAAGTTGAAGGGTACATACATGTTTTTCGTCGTTGCTTTCTCGCCCCGATGATGCGTTAAGCGTGTTTGAATAGTCAATATCCATCCACACTGGTGATGCGTACTTCTGCCAAGTGTCGACATCAATACCGCAATGTATTGGGTGTTCATGCTCGCCTTCCTTTCTGAAAACAAGGAGATAATCTGGAATACCCACACGACTCATTGCGCTATCTTTCTTCACTTGCTTGTGAAGCAATCCAAGAGCCTTTGTACGTTGCATCTCAGTTACAGGGTTTTTCCAAATCGTAACACGTGAATGATAGATAAACCCTGCATCTTGAAATGCTTTGAGTATCATTCCCGAGAAATCACGAAGCCCGATATAACCCTCTTTGCCTTTTTGAATAGGTAAGTCCATACAATGAACTGCAATGTTACGACCACTCCAAAGGACACGATACAACTCCTTTACAAGGAAATTGAAAGCGATAAAGAACTCTTTGTAATCCTTAGAGTTGCCCATATCCTCCAACTTGTCAGAATATGTATAGAGTTCTGCAAATGGTGGTGAGAAGATAGAAAAACCCACACTCTCATCTGGAATATCCTTTATGAGTTGTACACAATCGCCAAGACGAATATCACACTTATCTGATTTGTAATTCTTATCTATTTCCATTTTGGTCAGCTTGATTAAATTCTTAACATTTCGGTTTGTTGCTTCACTCATCTTCTTTTGCATATTGAGGAAAGCGTTTTGTTTCTCAATGATTGATTTTCTGACGTTCTGCATGGTATCGGTGACTATGAGGAAGATATTAACCTCATTGTTCTGTCCAAAACGATACGAACGTCTGATACCTTGATAGGTTGCTTCAAAGGAGAAATCAAGCGATGCGAATATCTGATTGTGGCAATTCTGATAATTAAGTCCGTATTGGGCAATCTTTAACTTTGTAATAAGAACTCTAAACTTATTATCAGCAAATCCAAGCAAATTCTCCTTTTTAAATTGCTTTGTATCACTACCTTTCACCTCGACTGCATCGGGGATAAGCGAACGTAGTATCTTGCCCTCGTCATCATGACCAATCCACACGATGAATTGTTCATTTGAGTTGTTAACCAACTCTGCAACCTTTTCCATACGTTCATTTTGCGTGGCTTTTAACTCCTTATGAAACGTGGTGGCAGATACTGCAATATCGTTGAAAAGCATGCCATTATCTCGCTTTTCAGTTTCGATAAACACCTCTTCAATATTGAGATTAGGAAGAATGTATTTAGATCCGTCAAATCCAATATCAGAAGGAGAAGTTAACATCACCGCCCACGTTGATACAAAGTCCCAAAAAGAACGCTCAGCATGTCCTTTCAATCGCCATGAAGATGTATTACCACCGTCATGAACAAAGTACATTGCAAGCATTTCGTTACGTGTCATCACATTGAGAAACTCAGCATGGTTGCATAGTTCCATCGTGTCGTTTGGTGAAGGTGTAGCCGTACAACATAACTTATAGGGTGTTTCGTTGAAATCATCTACAAGCTGCTGCTTTGTCTTGCCGTTGAAGTTCTTTAAGATAGAACTTTCATCAAGCACCACGCCACCAAACAGATACGCATCAATGTTTTCTAAGTTGTCGTAATTTGTGATATATATGCCTGCTTTTAAGTCTTGGTCAAACACCGTTAGACTAATCTCAGAAACGTTATATCCGAACTTTGCGCCCTCTTTAATTGTCTGATGAATGACACCCAAAGGAGCAAGAATAAGTACTGGCTTATTCGTGTGTTCTGAAACGTGCTTTGCCCATTCTAACTGTTGGAGTGTTTTACCAAGTCCGCAATCCTCGAATAATGCGTATTTACCTGCCGATAGGGCTTTCTTTACGCAGTACTTTTGAAAGTCAAACAAAATGGGGTTTAAGTCTTTATCTTCGACATTAAACCCCGATTTCTGTATCTTTACTTGTTTTGTTTTAAGAAAATCTAAGTATTCCATAATCAATTAAATATCACATTCGTTAACTGCTTGCCATTACTGAACACCGCCCATTTGCCTTTGCCGTTGGTGTCGATGAGTTTCAAGTCCTCAACCTTGCCGAAGCGATTGATATTTCCGCAAAGGTCTACAAACCACGCTTGTTTATCCTTATATGGTCGTATCTCCCTACCTACTATTTGATAATACATAGCAAGCGACATTGTAGGACGTGCCATAACAACAGTATCAAGTTCAGGATAATCAAAGCCTGTTGTCAATACTCCTACATTCACAACAACCTTTATCTTACCACTCTTAAAGTCATTCAATATGCGTTCACGCTCTGCTTTTGGTGTTGTTCCCGATACCATTTCGCAGCATTCAATGCTTTGTGTCAGCCGTTCAGCCTCTTTCAGAAAGCGAGTAAAGACTAATATGCCCTTCCTTGCTCCGCCACGCTTTGGCGAAAGTAGTCGTTTCACGATACTGACTAAATAGCCGTAGAAGTCAATTCTATTATACTCTGCTTCTACTGATTTATCTGTATAGTCAGCACCAGTTGAATTTGCTTGCAGGTTGTTCTCATCCCACCCTAATGGGTTCATTTGGAAGTAATCTATCTTTGAAAGAAAGCCCATATCAAGTAAAGTCGATATTTGCACTTGATAAATAACCTTTGAGAATATCAGCGGACGGGTACGAGTAAGGAACTTTAGCATTGCGCCAAAGCTGCTTGAACTTAATCTGTAAGGAGTAGCGGTAAGTCCTAACACCTTGCACCCCGTGGCGTGGATAAATTCTTCATACATACCACCTTTCGCATTGACAAAGTGACACTCATCTATGATTACGTTATTGAAGTGCTGAAAGTCATCCGTGTGTCTTATCACGCTGCCTATCGTTGCAAATGTAATACGGCTTATATTCTTTGAATTGAATGAAGCCGAGTAAACAGAGCAGTCAAGTACACCATAGGAGCATAGCTTCTTGTAGTTTTGCTCAAGTATCTCTTTTGACGGCTGAAAGACAAGCGTATGTCCTTGCAGTCTATTAGCGATATCAGCTATCACAAGCGACTTACCGCTACCCGTAGGCAACACCATTATAGCGTTATACTTTGCTTTCTTATCATTAAAAAAGGCTACCGCAGTATCGGAAGCCCTTTGTTGATAATCACGTAGTTTATACATCATATCCTAATCCCTTTCTCATCACTCAATTTCTTGACTAAAACTGAATAATATTTAATCAGCTGTTCAAGTTCAAAGCAAGACCACTTTTTTATCTGATGCGCTTTCGCTTCAAGTATTTGGTATCTTTGCGTTCCTATCTTCTTGATAAGGTTCTCACGATACCCGATAAGGTGGTCGGCACTGAAACGATTACACGCTCGGCACTCGCTTGAAACGTTTTCTTCATCGAAGCGAGTACTCATATGCCTGCGGCTGTGGTAATGTCCTGCATCGGCTTGCTCAAATTGCTTTATCTTCCCACAAGAAATACATCTGAATGTACCGTTAGGGAAAGCATCTCGCAATCTGATATACTGACTAAAGACCTTATCAAGTTTCTTGACCAAAGTAGCTTGGCCTGCTTGCCGTTTCTTTGGTTTGTCTGATTTCTTTTTCTTCAAATAATACATAGTCAATGTAGGTGGATTCGAACCACCACTGACAGAACCAAAATCTGTTGTGCTACCATTACACCATACATCGTTTTGCCCCACCGCTGTGAGGCTGTGAAAATAAACTATTAAAATTATGAGTTACAAAAAATGTGTTTTGGGCAGGACTCGAACCTGCATGGAGACCGTTTGTTGCAAGTCGGCTTCTCCAAGTGTGCGCGCTATCCTCACTGCGTCTACCAATTCCGCCACCAAAGCAAGTGTGGGTGACGCTTCACCCAGATTATTTATGAAGTAAATGATAATAACCCTCACGGGCTTATTTATAAAAATTCCTTATTTCGTTCTATCTCTATCTCCATCTGCTGAATGAGTATTGCTTCATCTGCTGATGGTATGTATATTCCAGCTTCTTGAGCCGCCCAATTTCGGAACCTTTCGATTGACAAACTGAACTCGCTTGTATCGAGGTCAGCACTGCTTCTAAGCACCTTTATCCTGCCTAAGTACTTATCTTCCTTTTCACAGATAAACAAGTCAGGGTTTACAAGTTTCTTGTAATACTGCTGCTTAACCCATTCCGTAGTGTTACCAGTTTGCGCACCAAAATAAGCAAGGATAACGTGCAGATACTTATTCTGTGGTAAACTTCTTCTTGGCTTTTTCTCGGTCAAGTCTACGATTACCCCACTCTCGGCTAACTTCTTAGCACGAAGTAGGAAATTAGCCTTATCGAGTGGGTTGGATGTGTTATAAATCATTAGAATGGGGTATCATCCTCTACCTGTGGGGGTTGATAGGCGGGCTGCGTGGGCTGCTGATATTGTGGCTGTGGTGGTTGCGGTTGATTATTTGGCTGCTGCACCTGCCGAACATCTATCTTATAAGGTCGAACGTGCACAAAGTATTTTACTTGTCCATTCGGTTCTGTAATCTCGCTACCTTGTAGGTCAAAAGAAATGGTTACAACCTGCCCTACTTGAATGTTATCAAGCAGGGACGTTTTGCTCTCCATAAAATCAAAAAGGATTTTATTCTCATATTGAGAACGCTCACCTGTAATGCCATCATGTGGGGTACAATCCACATAAAGCGAACGCTTTGTGAAAGTCTTCCCACCTTTTGAAGTTAATTGCTGTGGCTGTCCTACAGCGAGGACAATACCCGATTTTGTATTTACTGCCATAATTATTTAATTTGTAATGTTTCAGGATAGTTTGTTTCTTTGGTACAGGCTGCATATATTTCCGGATATTCATCTTCCAATTTTTTGCTATCAATGCTTTTCTTTGTATATGCCGCCTTGCGTGAAAGA
>ERZ772807.1331-NODE-1331-length-13930-cov-13.080721_pt1 | contig 13930 bp, 16 predicted proteins | sample MGYA00511472_ERZ772807 | MGnify/ENA primary metagenome ERZ772807 (study PRJEB29015, sample SAMEA2737947) | human oral metagenome | biome: human oral; feature: human-associated habitat; material: dental | place: China | collected 2039 ...
AGAAGCAGTTGGCAGCGCAGCGATGATTTCAGGCTGCCTCTAACCACTCGCGGCAAATTTTAAGCAAGGCTTGTGTGCGGCTGCCGCCTGCTTTGGCAATGGCTTCGTCGATGACATCCATTTCAGCCGCTTTGGCTTGGATGCTTAATCGGCGATATTCGCCGCTGGCAATCTTGGCTTTGTTAATGGCAGATGCAGTTTTAGCGTAGCGTTTTTTGGCTTCGGGAGTAATTGCCATGATTTATCCTTTCGGGTATGATTGCTTGAAAGATTGGGAGGGCGGTCTCCTTAGTACCGCCCTTGTTTTAGGTTAATCAACATTTGTTACTTAGTATGCTGGCGAGCTGATAAGCAACAAAACCAATAAGATTAAGAACTTAATCATTTGCATCACCTCCTTTCTTTTTAGGATTTCCCGCTATTCCCGCAGCGGGATTTCTGTTTTGGAAGTTCTTAATCTCAATGGGTGTATTTTAGTTATAACTAAAATAAAAGTCAAGCATTTTTAACACAGGCAGCCTGAAAAATGGCTGCCTTTTTCTTTGGAGAAAAATATGGATTTAAATGGCAGAAAGGAGCGGCAATGCCAGTAAACACAATCAACACCGCTGCAGCGGTCAATATCAGCGCAATCGGCATCGCGGGGACGTTTTTTGGTATGCCGATTGAAGCCCTTGTGTTGGGCGCGGTCGGCGGCGCGGTGGCACTTGGACGCAGCGAACCGAGCGGACGGCGGCAGGCTGTTTCGGGCTTGATTGCCAGCATGATGTTGGCGGGGACGCTATCGCCCTTGCTGGTGGAACTGGGCACTAACTACCTGCATCTATCCGATACCGCGCTGTTAAAGGCGTTTGTGCCGTTTACCGTGGGCGCAACGTGGCAATGGTTTACGCCCAAGATTACCGCGCTGATTGAAGCGTGGTATCTCAAAATTTTCAACAAAATCAAAGGAGACAAGCAATGAATGAGTATTTTGACATGGCTTGCGGGCTGATTATTTTTGTGTATTGCGCGTGCCGTTTGGGCGGGTGGCAATGGCGTTGGCATGATTTGGAGTTTTGGGCGCATTTGGTGCTGGTGGGCAGCGCGGTGGCGATTGTGGCGCAACGGGAGAGTATCCCCACGGAAGCGGTGCTGTTTCGGCTGGGCGTGGCGGGCTATTTTATGGCGCAGACGTGGAAGATTTGGCAAATGCAGCGAAAGATGAGAAAGGCAGTCTGAAAAAAATGCCGCGAAGTGTGGAGCTTCGCGGCGTTTTTGTATTTAACCCTTATGGAGAATTAAATATAAAGATGAATGAAAATAATGATAAACCGATTAACATAAACTGTAAAGAGGAGTTTGGTATGAAACTAATTACAGAAGCCAAGTTAAGCGAAGATGGCGCAAAGGAAGTTTGGAGCAAGGTGGCAGATAATTTCAGGCTGCCTATTTTGCTGCTGGCGATAGGCTGCCTGTTTGCCTTGATGTGTTTGGGCATTTCGCTGATTAAGTGGTGGTAACTTGGTATTTTCAGGCTGCCATAACAATATCCAGCCGTTTGCCCAGTTGTGCGGTGGCTTGTTCTACAAATTCCAGCTTGGTACTGTGGCGTAAATCCAATAGGCGGTCAATTTGCGGCATATGCACATTAAGCCGTCGCGCCATTTCGGCTTTTTTCACGCCTTGCGAGAGCATTTCGTTGAGCAGCAGGATTTTGGCGGTTGCCAAAGCGGGCAGGATTAACACGGCTTGTCCTTCTTGGGCGCGACTGGGTGTGGGAATGGTGCGTTTGTCGGCAAAATAGCCGTCTAGGGCGCAGAGTAAACCATCCATTGCTTCAATAACAGCGGCTTCTTGGTCTTCGCCTACTGCTGCGGCTTCGGGAATATCGGGGAAAGTTACCAGCCATTCGCCGTTGCTGTCTTGGGTTAAATCGTAGGGATAGGCTAACATAATTTGTCCTTATGTGGCAGAGAGCAGCCTTTTCAGGCTGCCTTATGGTTACTTCAAATCTAAATCTTTCTTAATCTTGGCTACCAGTCCTGTGCTGATTTCTTTCGCGCCGTGGTCGGGGAAAACGGATGTTTTGCCGTTGAGCCTGATTAAGATATGGCTGCCGCGCTGGCTGGTAAATTCTACGCCTTGCGCTTTCAGCCACCGCTTGAACTCGTTGTATTTCACATAGCTGCCTTTCTGTGTTGAGATGGTTGAATAATACAACATTTATGTTGTGTTTGCAAGTAATAAACACAACATTTTTGTTATTTCAGGCTGCCTTTGGGCAGCTTTTTTTGTTGCCCCAATGGGGCTTTTTTTATGGAGTAAAAACATGAGCTTCAAACTAGGCAATACCAGCCAGCAACGCCTTATTGGTGTGCATCCTGATTTGGTGCGCGTGGTGCGCCGCGCGATTGAGCTTTCCAGCATGGATTTTGCCGTGAACGAAGGTTTGCGCACGGCAGAACGCCAACGCCGCCTTGTGGCTTCGGGCGCATCGCAAACGCTTAATAGCAAGCATTTGAAACAGGCAGATGGCTTTGGGCACGCGGTGGATTTGGTGCCGTGGGGCGATTTTGACGGCAACGGCACATCGGAAATGAGCTGGCATTGGGCGCATTATTACCCGCTGGCGGAAGCGATGCGGCAGGCTGCCAAGGAATTAGGCGTGCGCGTGCGCTGGGGCGGCTGTTGGCAATGTTTGAACGATACCAGCAAGAGTGCGCAGGAGTTGGTGGCGGATTACAGCGCGGCGCGGCGGGCGGCGGGGAAAAAGGCGTTTACGGACGGACCACATTTTGAGTTGTGTTGATTGGAGGTTATCCGATGAATATCTACTGGAAATTTGGGCTGGCGTTGGGCGTATTTGCCGCGCTGGTTTCAGGCTGCCTGATGTATGGGCGGCAGGAATATCGGCGCGGACATGCAGCGGCAACAGCCCACTACGAAAAACAGGCGTTGGCAGTCGAAAACGTGCGAATAGCCGCCGTGCGCCAAACCGAACAAAAAGCCGCGCAAGTTTACGCGGCGAAATTGCAAACCATTGAACAGGAGAAACAAGATGCACAAAACGCTAATCTTGCTTTGCGCCGTGAGCTTGACCGCTTGCAGCAGCGTGTCGCAAAAGCAAATCAAGGAGCAAGTGTTAAAAACTTGCCCCAAACCGCCCGCCCATCCGCCGATGCAAACGCTGCCCAAGGCTGGGTTTTACTCGGAGAGTGCGGCAAACGATATGCGGCAATGGCTGCAATAGCGGATACGCAGCGCGATAAGCTGGCAGAATGGCAGGCTTGGGGGGAAGCGGTGGATGGGATGTAGCCTGAAATGCGTTGAGAATTTGTCCATTTTTTAACACGAAATCCGTTCCGCAAAAATTTTTGGAGTATTGATTTTATTAGGAAAAAATCAAGCATTTTTAGAAATTTTGCGGAACGCAAAATAGGCGCAAAGCCTTTATTTATGTGGATTTAGGCTGTAACTGGGCGATATAATACCGTGCTTTTTTTGGCTATATTATTCAGTCGGCGGTCGGGTTCTCAAATCCGACATTTGTTTGGCTGATTTAGGCAGCCTGAAAATGGTTTGCACGATTGTTGTATGCTTTTCAGGCTGCCTATTATTGCCTGCCGATATTCGCTCGCATTATTTCACACAAGGCAGCCTGAAAACGATTTCATCCAATTATTTCGTTTCAGGCTGCCGCAACAAGGTCTCGTTATGAACAATCGCCCGCCCTATTCTCTTTGGTCTGCACAAGCCGCTTGGTGTGCGCTGATTACGCTCACGCTGTTGTGGGATTGGGCGTTTGCGCCGTTGCACACGGGGCGCGTGTTGCTGTTGATTAAGCTCTTGCCGTTGCTGCTGCCGTTGCGCGGTATTTTGCGCGGGCGGGTGTACACTTATCAATATTGTTCTATGTTGATTTTGGCGTATTTTTGCGAGGGCGTGATGCGTTGGTTTGACCCCACGCCGTTAAGCCGTGCGCTGGCAGGGGTGGAAACCGCGCTTTCGGTGGCGTTTTTTGTGTGTTGTTTGTTGTATTTAAAACAGTTTAAAAAGAAAGATTAAGCGCATGGATGTGTCTCAACGCGATGCTTTGTTTGCCCGCGAAACGCTGTGGCTGTGGCTGGGCTTGTTTTTGATTGTGGTAGCGGTGCCGTTTTCCATTATGCGCGTAGGCCCGTTGCCCAGCTTTTTTTTGGAAGCGGGGTCGCTGCTGGGCTGTTTGGCGTTGGTGGCTTTAACCTTGTTTTCAGGCTGCCTGAAAACGCGCATTCCCGCCGCGTCGTATTATTTTGCCGCCTTGGCGATTTTTTGGGCGGCGCAGGCGCGCATCATGCAGCTTACTTATATTGGCATGAGCGACATGGTGGCGTGGACGTTTGCGATACTGGCGTTGCTGTGCTGGGCGTGTCGCGGCTGGATGGTGCGTTTGGGCACGAAGCGGGCGGTGTCTATTTTGGCGGGGGTGCTGCTGCTCGGCGCGGTGCTGCAAGCGGCGGTGGGCTGGCTGCAATACACGGATTTGGCGGGCAAATTCCACGGCGTGTTGATGCACCGCAAAGGCATTGTGGAGGGGCAGCTTGCCCAGCGCAATCATTTTGCCCACTATTTGATGTGGGGGATGCTGGCGGCGGGCTGGCTTTGGGCGCAACGGCGTTTGGCGTGGTTTGTTGCCGTGCCGTTGATGCTGTTGATTGCGGCGACCATGGGCTTAACGGGTTCGCGCACGATTTTTGGCTATGTGTTGGCGATGCTGGTGCTGCTGCCGTTGTATCGCCTGTTTTCAGGCTGCCTGAGCACGCGCGCCGTGTGGGGCTTGGGCTTGGCGGCGGCATTGGTGTTGCTGGGGCAGTTTGCCGTTGAACCTGTGTTGGATTTGTTCCGCGAGGGCACGATTACCAGCGCGGCAGACCGCATCAGCAGCGGCTCGCAAATCGCAGGCTCGGGGCGCGGCTACGAATGGCAAAAAGCGTGGCAAATTTTCCTATCCGCGCCGTGGTTTGGGCATGGCTGGGGCAGCTATCCGCTGTATGGTTTTTTAACCAATGTTTACCCCACCACCTTTCGCCCGTATGAAACCGACGTGTTGTTTACCCACAGCCACAATTCCTTTCTCAACCTGCTCGCCGAAATGGGCATTGTAGGCACCGCCTTGGTTTTATTGGGCATGCTTTGGGCGATTCGTGGCTGCTTTCAACGCGCCAACGCGCCCGTAGGCGTGTTCATTCTCGCGCTGATGAGCGTTTCGCTGGTACACAGCACGCTGGAATATCCGCTGTGGTACATCTATTTTTTAAGCATCTTCGCCCTGTTTATTGGCTTTGCGCCCGCATCGGCAAAAGCATCCGCCCAACCGCCAGTAGGCAGCCTGAAAACGATTTATACCGCTGTTGCCCTAGCCATCACGCTATTGAGCGCAGGCATTGTGTACACCGCAACCGTGTATCAAGATTTGCGCCGCTTCTCCGCCAGCGGCGGCAGCACCGCGCAACAAGCCAAAAACATCGCAGGCTTGCAACGCATCGCCCGCCACAATGCCATGCTTAGTTACTACGCCCATTTTCAGCTCATCAGCCATTTTGACCCCAGCAGCGAATTTGTGCCCGAATGGGCAAACGAAGCCGCCCAATCGCTGCAATACCGCCCTTATGCCAACGCCCAACGCTACGCCTTTGCCGCCTACCGCGCAGGCAATATTCAGGCTGCCCGCGATTGGATGGTGCTGATGTATCACTATTACCCCACCAAATTCTCCGCCTACGCCAGCCCGATTATGGACAGCCCCTACTACCCACAGCTGCAAGCCGACTTCACCGCCCAATGCCGCGCTTATTACGCCAGCGTGAAACAAATCCCCATCTGCGCCCAAGCTGCGCCAGCCAAGCCCGCGATTGAAGATGTGTTGAAAAATTTGCGGGCGATGCGGGGGAGCGGGGCGAGCAATATAAAAAAATAAAACAGCAAGCAATCCTTTATCCATCGCTAATAAATTTGAGATAATTACCTTTTCTCACAAGCATTTAAGGAAACATCATGGCAAAAAGACCCTCTGCAACATTAGTCTATCAACTGCATATCCGCTTAATAGATTCCAAGCCCGATATTTGGCGCAGAATATTGGTGCCCGTGCATTTTGATTTACAAAATTTGCATTATGTTATCCAAAACGCTTTTGAATGGAATCACGAACACTTATTCCAATTCTGCCAAGGCGACCCTTGGGGAGAAGTCTTGTATCCCCCATCGGACGAAGATGGAAGCATAGTTGAGCCCGATGACAACGGCAAATACCCGCCCGCGCCATCATTACACGAAGTATTAAAAGTTGGCGAAAGCCTGTTTTATGTGTACGACTTTGGCGATAGCTGGGAGCATGAAATCTACTGCGAAGCCTTGATGGTTAAACCACCCAAAATCCGCCTGCCGCACTGCGTAGATGGCGCAAACCATGCCGCATTTGAAAATTGCGGCGGCGTGTATGGTTATGCTCACATCCTAACAATCCTGTCCAACCGCGATAACCCCGCCTATCAAGAAGAACTAGCCGAGCTAACCGATTATTACACCAAGCGAATTTTAAAATACGACCCCACCGCCTTTGACCCGAAAAAATTAAAATTGTAGCCACTCACCCTATGCACCGCCTTTTCCCTTACCTTGAAAAAATCCGCCTCAGCAAAAGCATCAACTATCCCGTTTTTGCCGAACTCTGCTGCAAAGAAAAAGTGTTCGGCTTAGACAAAATCTTCAAAGCCGAACACGAAGGCGGGCAACGTTATCGGGTGCAAATTCTTGACGACAACCAGTTCAACGAACTACTGCTGCGTTTTGCCGAAAGCGGCAGTCGTGTGGCGGCAGCAAAAACAGGGAACAGCCATCGCGAAAGCGTGGGCGCGTCGTATCTGTTGCGGCGTTCGCTCCCCTTGTGGCAGCCTGAATTGGTGTGGCTGCCCGCAGACAAAACAGTGCCTGCGGCGGTGGGCAAAACGGCGGTGGTGTTGGAAAATCTGGAAAACTTCCATCATTTTGACAAAATGTCCGCGCTGCTGCGCCAATGGCAGCCTGAAAATGCTTGTAGCGGGGCAGACTGGCTGTTTGGCGCGGGCAACCAAATCAGCAATGCGTTAAACCGCAATTATTTGGCGCAGTATGGCACGGTGTACTGCCTGTTTGACTGGGACATCGGCGGCTTGCAAATTTTCCGCAATCTGCAAGCGATGCTGCCTGAAACTGCGGTGCGCTTTGTTTTGCCCGCCGAGCCGGAGCAATATTTAATGCAGTCAAACCGTCTGCTTAGACTGCAACAGCGTAGCAAGTTGTCGGAACTGCGCGGGATGTCGTCTGAAACCGACCGCCTGATTGCGGCGATGCAGAGTACAGACAAAGTTTTAGAACAGGAAATTTATCTGATTTAGTTTGAAAACACTGAGGGAAAATGTGATGCAGTCTTTATTTACTAACGATGACAACGAGCGTTTTTTGCTGAAAAAACTGGTGTTTGTAAACAGCGCGGGGCATTGTTTTACCGAAATAGACATCGACCGCCATTTGGCGGTGTTCGGGCAGAACAACAAGGGCAAAACTTCCATACTCAATGCGCTGAAACTGTTTCTGCTGCCCGAGGAAAACTTGAAAGACTGCAAAAACAAGTTTGCTTTCCGAGACTCCAAAGGCGGTTTTTACAGCGGCGGTGAAAGCCACCGCCATTATTTTCCCGACGATTTTTCGTTTATTGTGCTGGAATCCAAAAACCGCCGTGGGACATTTTGTCAAATCCTCTACCGCAACAGAAACGAGCAGGGCTACGGGCGCGTGTTACTGCCGCAATCTTTTGATTCCATACGCCATTTGTTTTGGAACACGCAAAGCAGCCTGAACGATGGGCTGGACGAAAAAGCTGCCGATGCTTCGCTGAAAACGGTGTTGGATACGCTCGAACGGCTGGGCGGCATCGGTTTGTCCGACAAAAAAGACATCCGCCAAAAGCTGTTTCATGAAGACGAATTTAACCCCGAAGCAGGACAGTTTTGCATTCTGCCATTTTCGGGCGGTGGCAACGAGCGCGAAATCAAGGCGTTCCGCAGTTTGTTCCAGCTTGCTTACGATATTGGTGCAAACGAAAAACGCACGCTGCCTGATGCCGCTGCTGCGGTGTTGGAGGGCGAAAAACAGCGGGCAAACGAGCGTTTGGACAGCGATTTGCAAGATATTTTGTCCGAAGAGAAAGCCCTACTTGAAGAGGGCGATTATCTGAAAAAATGCGAAGACCAGCAGGAAGATTGGCACAAACTGCACCAACTGCGGAAGGATACGCAGCGGCAGGCGCAGGCGGCGGCGCAGGGATATACCGATTTGGCGGCGGCACTTTTGCAGGCGCAGCAAAATGCGGGCAACGAAATGCGGCTGTTGCAGGCAAAGAAACAGACCTTGTTGGAAACAAAAAACACTGCCGAAAGCCACAGAGGCAGCCTGAAAACCGAAAAAGACCAATTGGTCGGGCGGTTGCAGCTTTTGGACGCACAATACAAGCAGGCGCAGGAAACCGTAAACCGCGCCACCGCCGTGTGCATGCGTTATCCCGATTGGTCGCTGGACAAAATCAAAGACACGCTGGACGCGGAAAAACGCCGTTTGCAGCAGCAGTCCGAAAGCCTGCAAAGCCTGGAAACCGCGCAACGGGATTTTCAGGCTGCCTTAAAACGCCGCAATCAGGCGCAAACGGACATTCAAAAAATTGAAAACCAACTGGCGCAAAACCGCGACTGCCTGCCCGATTTTCTACCCAACGTGCACAGCCGCAATGTGTTGGGCAGCCTGAATGCGGATTTCAACACGCTGTCGGTGCGGCCTGATGCCGAGGCGCAACGGCACATCCGCGCGTTTGCCGCGCTGTTTGCCGAGCAGAACGGCAGGCTGGCTTTTCTCGGCGAAACCATGCCGAAAACGCCGTTTCAGGTTTACAACAAAGCGCAACAGCAGGAATTGCTGCAACAGGATTTGAACGAGGCAAAGCAGCGTTACGAAACCGCCAAGCAGGAATACGACAGTTTGTCCACCGCGCTTTCAGGCAGCCCTGACAATCTGGCTACCGAACAAAAAGTCTGCCAGCGCGAACTGGCACAGATTGAGGACGAACTCAAACTCATCATGCTGTGGGACAGCAACCAAGCGCAATGCGAAGAAGCACGTCGTCTGAAAAACGAAACGGCGGCGCAGTTGGACGAACTGACGCTGCAACACGAAAGCGCGGCGCAGGCAGCGGACGCAGCCAAAGAGGCGTTTGACAGCCATGTATCGCTGATGTTTGAAGTGGAAGACCGCCACAAAAGTCATCAGCGGCTGCAAGAGCGTTTGAATTTCTGCCAGCAGCAGCGCGGCAGCGAATTAGACGAATTGTCTGCCGATTTACTGCCCGAGCCGTGCGAAGCGGCGGAAGGTCGTCTGAAAGCGGTGGAAACGGCGTTTGCCCAGTGGCGCACGTTGCAAAACGAGCGCGACCAAGTGTTGCAGCAAATGCTGAAATCAGGCGTGTTGAATGACGGGCAGTTTGTTGATTTGTCGTATAAAACCGCGTTTGGGCGCGACGAATTTGACGGCTGCTACACTGCGCTGCAAACCCTGTACAACAATTTGGAATCCGAGCGGCGCAATTTTGCCAACCGCCGCACCGCCCATGTGAAACACGCGCTGATTCGTGTGCAGGAATTGGAAGACGCCGCCAAGCAAATCCGCGAGTTTGAACGCGAAATCAATCAGGAATTTCGCGCACACCGCATTTCCGATTTGGAAGAAATCCGCGTTTCTTTCAGGCTGCATCCGAATTTTGAGCAGCTTTTAAACAAGCTGGGCAACATCGACCGCGTGTCGGGCAGCGGCTTGGACAAAAATTTTTACGAGCTTATCCGCCAGTTTACCCAAGCGTTTTTTGACCAAAACAGCGGCCGCAGCACGCTGGATATGGCGGGCATTATTCAGGAAGTGGGCTATACCTGCCGTAAAAGGGGCGAAGACAAGGCCACAGCCACCAGCCAGTCCACCGGTACCAACACCATGATTAACTGCCTGCTGTTTTCCACCCTGCTCAAACGGCTGATGCGCAAACAAACCGCGCTGACTATGCCGCTGGTGTTGGACGAAATGGACAAATTGGACGATGTGAACCTGCCCGAGTTTGTCAAAATCGCCGCGCAATACAGTTTTGCCGTGTTCGGCACTTGCCCCAATCTCACGCCGAAAGTGATGTCGGCGGTGGATAATTATTTGAATTTGGAATACTTTTCCGCTGAATATCCTTACAACGCCCGCAATACCATTCTCTACCACGGCGGTGCGGAGCGGCTGATTAGCGAAAACGACGGCAACGGAGCAACGGCATGAACGGGATAAAAGTCAATGCCGATGCGGTTTTGCTGATGCTGATTCAGCGCAAGGCGTTCTTTTTCAGGCTGCTGGACGAGATGGACAAACACCACGACACGCTGCCGCTGCCGTATTATAAAGCGCAGTTTTTCCGTGAGTTAAACCATATTTCAGACGACATCGAGCGTGAAAAATTCCAAAACGCCATGCAGCCTGAAAACCTGTATGAAGCGGGTTTGCTGCTGGATAAGGGCAGCCATTCGGACAGCCTGAAATGGCAGGGCTTTGTAACCGAAATGTTCCGCCATCTGGACAAATCCCGCCTGCGCCGCCTCACCGACCCCGAGCTGCAACAATTCCGCGAGCGCATTTTTTCGCTGGCGGACAAATTGTCGGCATTGGAAAACCAAGTCGGCAGCACCGAATGGAACGACACCGTGCGCCCCGCCTTTGACACCCTGAATGAAATCCTCGCCCGCATCCGCGAAAACACCGAATCGCTGCGCCACCGCGCCGAACACCTCGCCGAAATCGTGGATAACAGCGACATTGCCGATGCCGCCGACAGCGAAAAAAGCCGCGCCGCGCTGGATGAAATCGGCAGCATCTACCGCCGCAGCATCCTGCCCATGCTGGAATTTCTCAACCAAGACGAAGACATCAAAGACGGCAAAACCCCGATGGGCGGCATCGACGCCATTGCCGATGTATTCTCGCGCACAGGGCAGCCCGCCACCGCCCGCCGCGTGCTGCTGATTAAAAACGGCATCCGCAGCTTTTACAAAGACATCTACCGCATCAGGCAGGACATGGAACGCTATGTGCGCCAAAGCGAAACCATGCGCCAGCAGTACGATGCCGTCGAAACCCTGTATAACCGCCTGCGCCAAGCCGTTGAAGAAGTGCACGACGGCAGGCTGCGCGGCAGCAAAATCTCGTTTCAGGCTGCCTTATCGCACCATTTCCCCCATTTTGTCCTGCACAAACCCAATTACGACAAACTCGCCAACTGGCAGCAGGGCAGCGAAGCGGCGCATTTTGCCGAACACCTGCGCGTGCAGCTTGACTGCGCCGAACCGCCCCAAGCCGATGTGCGCGTAGCAAGGCAGCCTGAAAACAGCATACAGGCGTTGAAACAGCGGCAGCACGAAGGCCGTCTGAAACAGCTTATCCGCCAATACCGCGTGCCCGTTTCAGACGACCTCCACCGCAGCCTGCACGATTACCTGCAACACCGCCTGCCCGACTACACCCTAGCCGATTTGTCCAACGCCCTAAGCTGGCTAAACATCCTGCACCACGTCCGCCCCGTGCCCATATTCGGACTCAAAACCCTGCACCACCGCCGCCAAACCCTGCACTATCACGCACTTAGCAACGAGGCAAACCATGATTTACACCCAACGCAGCCAAAAAATTTACAACATCCTCATCAACGGCAAAATCCTTAACCGCCGCCGCTACGACCCAATGCGCAACGACTTCGCCGAAGACGAGCTGTTCCAAGAACTCTCGTCCCAATACGAAGGCGACAACGGCTACCGCGCCCTTTACGAGCGCATCGGCTGCGAACTCGTCTTACGCCCCGACTACGCCTATCTCAAAGACCAAGATTCAGACGACGACAAAAGCAGCCAAACCGCCACCGCCATCCAAGCCCTGCTCACCGTTATCGCCAAAACCGCCCTGTCGCGCAATTACAGCTTCGCCCTGCTCACCGCCGTAGAAGCAGGATTCAGCTGCGAGCTTGCCGAAGCCGCCGACCAAGACCCCGAAATGCGCCGCATCCTCGCCGCCTGCTACTGCCGCGACGTGCCGCTGTGGGACGAAGCCCACCGCCTGCTGGTCAAACGCCATATCGCCTTTATCAATGCACGCGGCAATCTGGTATTGAGCGACGCAGGGCGGGATTTTTTTGAAGAAATTGATGAAGCGTTTGCCGATATTGAAAGAAAACATACAGCACAATAAATGCTGCCGAATAACATATTCAGAAAGGAACCCCCATGCCCCCCACCCCCGAACAAGCGCAAAAGCGCATTGACGAAATCCAAGCCCTTTACCGCAGATGGCTGCAACTCTTGCCCCAGCTTGAAGCCGCGCAGCAGCAATGGCGGCAGGCGGCGCAAATCATGACGGAGCTGGACAAGTTTTACGCCGCCGAATATATGGCATACGCGAATGCTGTGGCGGACGGGCTGCCCGTATCGCTGCGCACCGAAGGCGAATACAGCGTGTTGAGCGAAGACGCGCTGTTTGACGCGTTCGACGACCACTACCGCCTTGCATGGCAATGGCTGCGCGAAGCCACCGCCGCGCTTGACCCCGAAAACCGCGCGTGAGGCAGCCTGAAAACCGTGCCAGCCACAATAGTCCGCCAAACGGCAAGGGCGCATTACCCAATGGCATTTTGAATAAACGGCATAGGTAAACAAAATGCCACGCCCAACGCCCTCCCCTGCACAACCCCATTTCAGGCAGCCTGAAAACTATGCGATAATCCGCCCCCGTCAAAACCCTATGTAACAAGAGAATCCAATCATGGCAGAAAAAAAATCCGACAAAAACACCGACAAACCCGCCGACAAAGCTACCGCGCTCAAAGCCGCGCTGGCTCAAATTGAAAAAAGTTTCGGCAAAGGCGCGATTATGAAAATGGACGGCAGCACGCCGCAAGAAGAGCTGCAAGTCATCTCCACAGGCTCGCTCGGGCTAGACCTCGCCCTTGGCGTAGGCGGCTTGCCGCGCGGGCGCATCGTAGAAATTTTCGGGCCGGAATCATCAGGCAAAACCACGCTTTGCTTGGAAACCATCGCCCAATGCCAAAAAATCGGCGGCGTGTGCGCGTTTATTGATGCCGAAAACGCCTTTGACCCCGTTTACGCCCGCAAACTCGGCGTAAAAGTGGAAGATTTGATGGTGTCGCAACCCGACACAGGCGAGCAAGCCCTAGAAATCTGCGATATGCTGGTGCGCTCAGGCGGCGTGGACATGGTGGTGATTGACTCCGTTGCCGCGCTCGTGCCCGAAGCTGAAATTGAAGGCGACATGGGCGACAGCCACGTTGGTTTGCAAGCCCGCCTAATGAGCCAAGCCCTGCGCAAACTCACAGGGCACATCAAAAAAACCAACACGCTGGTGGTGTTTATTAACCAACTTCGCATGAAAATTGGCGTGATGTTTGGCAACCCAGAAACCACCACAGGCGGCAACGCGCTGAAATTCTATTCATCCGTGCGCCTAGATATTCGCGGCACAACACAAATCAAGCCTGCGGGCAAAGATAAAGACAAAGATGCCATGCCCATTGGCAAAGAAACCAAAGTAAAAGTGGTGAAAAACAAAGTTGCGCCGCCGTTTCGCGCTGCTACGTTTGATATTCTTTATGGCGAAGGCATTAGCTGGGAGGGCGAACTGATTGATTTGGGCGGTCAATACGACATCATCCAAAAATCAGGCGCGTGGTACAGCTACAATGGCAACAAAATTGGGCAAGGCAAGGAAAACGTGCGCATTTGGTTGAAAGAAAACCCAGAAATCGCCAACGAAATCGCCGAGAAAATCCGCGCCGAAGGCTTGGTAAACCCCA
>ERZ772807.1333-NODE-1333-length-13925-cov-7.691132_pt1 | contig 13925 bp, 9 predicted proteins | sample MGYA00511472_ERZ772807 | MGnify/ENA primary metagenome ERZ772807 (study PRJEB29015, sample SAMEA2737947) | human oral metagenome | biome: human oral; feature: human-associated habitat; material: dental | place: China | collected 2039 ...
GAGCCGGTGTCGGCGAGGACGAAGTTGGCGCCCGAGACGGCGACCCTGGCGCGCAGGAACTTCTCGCGCAGGTGCAGGCGGGCCGCGTTGGCCAGCTCGGGCGGATTGGACGTGACATCCTCGGGGCACGGGCGGCCGTAGTTCCCCATCTCTTCCTTGAAGATCTCCCGGACCTCCGAGCGGTTCCGGTGGATGGCAGGAACGAGGATGTGTGAGGGGCGGTCGTGACCGAGCTGGACGATGAGCTCGGCCAGGTCGGTCTCCCAGGCCGCGATGCCCTGCTCCTCGAGGTACTCGTTCAGGTCGGTCTCCTGGGTGGTGATCGACTTGATCTTCACGACCTCCTCGACGCCCTTGGCCTTGGCGATGTCGCCGACGATGCGGTTGGCCTCGTCGGCGTCGCGGGCCCAGTGCACCTGGACGCCGTGCGCGGTGAGGGACTTCTCGGCCTCCTCCAGGTAGTGGTCGAGGTGACGGCCGACGCGGTTCTTCACCTCGTAGGCGGCCTCGCGGATGTCCTCCCAGTCGGGGGTCTCGGACACGCGCAGGGCGCGCTTGTTGCGGATGGTCGTCGTGGCGTTGCGCATGTTCTTGCGCTGGACGACGAGCTTGAGCTCCTTCTTGACGGCCTTGGTGAACTTCGGCTGGCCCAGGAAGGTGCCGCCGTGCTCAGGGGCGGGAGTCAGGCGGGCGACGCCGTAGTTGCCCTCGGTGATGCGACGCAGTTCGGTGGTCATGGCACTCAGTCCTCCTCGGTGTTGGCCAGGACCTCGACGAGGTGGATGGTCTTGACGCCGGCGTTCTGCCGGGAGAGGACGCCGCCGATGTTGAGCAGGCAGGAGTTGTCCCAGCCCACGACGTACTCGGCGCCGGTCTCGCGGATGTGGCGGGCCTTGTCGGCCGCCATCGTGGAGCTCATGTCGGGGTTCTTCACGCAGAAGGTGCCGCCGAAGCCGCAGCACACCTCGGCGTCGGGCAGGGGCACCAGGTCGATGCCGTCGACGGCCTCCAGGAGCCGCAGGGGGCGGTCGCCGACCTTGGCGATGCGCATCGAGTGGCAGGTCGGGTGATAGGTGACCCGGTGGGGGAAGGAGGCGCCGACGTCGGTCACCCCCAGGACGTCGATGAGCAGCTCGGAGAGCTCGTAGGTCCTCGCCGCGACCTCCTTGGAGCGGCGCGCCAGGGCGCTGTCGCCCACGTGCTCGGCCACGAGAGCCTGCTCGTGGCGGGTCGCCCCGGCGCACGAGCCGGAGGGGACGACGACGGCGTCCCACTCGCCGTCGAGCACCGGCTCGAAGGTCCTGACGTGGTTGCGGATGAGGGAGGATGCCTGCGTGAAGTACCCGGTGTTCGCGTGCATCTGTCCGCAGCAGACCTGGCTCTCCGGGAAGACGACCTCGTGTCCGAGTCTCTCCAGGATGGCGACGGTCGCCTGCGGCGCCTGCGGGAACATCGAGTCTGCTATGCAGGTCGCGAAGAGTGCGATGCGCACGGATGGACCTTTCGTCGACGTCATTGGCCGTTGCTGGCCGCCGTTGGCTCAGGCCTCACCGTAGGTGCACGGGGGCGCTTCGGGGGCTCTTCGTCGGGCGAGCTTGGGGCGACACATGCGAAGGGGCGTCGTCGCGGGGAAAAATGCGGGTCGCCCCGTGGTCGGCGCGGAGGCGTCCCCCTGCGCCGGGGCGATCGGGCGATCGGGTTTGCGCAAGCGTCGCCTGAGGTTTATGACGGAGTGTCGCCAGAGCTCATGAGTGATGGACGCGGTCCGCGTCGGCCCGCGGAGCGCGGCGGATGCATGCGTCCGCCGCGCCGGATGCGAGGCGTGCCATGCGATGCCGGTTCGGCTCCCGGTTCCCTCTCCCCGTGGGGGAGAGCGCGGCGCCGGGACGACCATTCCCGTCCAGCCCGCCCGGAGCCCCCTCCCCGTGGGGGAGAGAGGTGTGCCCGTAGATCTCCGCTGTGCCACCGGAGCCGATACCCCTCCCCGTGGGGGAGAGAGATCGGCATCTACGGCGGCCCGTCCGCCGGAGTCCGGAGTCCCCTCCCCGCGGGGGGAGAGGCCCATTCCGCCCTCCATGTCATAGATAGGATCGTCGTCCCCTCCCCGCGGGGGGGGAGAGGCCATGACCCTGCGGGGGAGGTTCCGGCGTCGGCCCTTTTCTAGCGTGAGGCCATGCGGCTCACAGCGTCATTCACTGGTTCTCGGGGCGTGCGCTATCCGGCGCCCGACGTGGCCCGGGGCTTCATGCTCCTGCTCATCGCGGGGGCCAACGTGTCCGTGTGGCCCACGATCGCGAATCCGGACTCGACCGGCGGGGAGGCGGCCGCCGGCGCCGGGGGCATGGCGGACGTGGCGGACACGGTCTGGGTCTGGGTGCGGACCCTGCTGATCTCCGGTCGTGTCTACCCGCTCTTCGCCATGCTGTTCGGTTTCGGACTGGTCACCATGATCAACCGGCGGATCGAGAGCGGTACGAACTCCTACCTCAGGGGACTGGATGGGGCGAGGGCGGGGCGCGAGCCGACGCCCGCGGAGATCTCCTGGGCCCATGAGCGGGCCACCGTGGACGCGCGACGCCTCGTGAGGCGCCGCGGGCTGTGGATGATCCTCTTCGGCCTCGTCCACGGCGTCTTCTTCTACGGCGACATCATCGGCACGTACGGACTGGCGGCGGTCGTCTTCGCGGGATGGCTGGCGCGGAAGCATCGCAGGCGGGCCATCGCGGTCAGCGTTCTCCTCATCCTGTGGCTGATCTGGACGCAACTGAATACGGGCGGGACCGTGGCGATCATGGGCACGACGTACGCGCAGGCCGTCGCTCAGGAGCAGATGCCGGCGACGGGGCTGCTCGTCTTCGCATCCAACGTGCGGCACTGGGCCATGAACACGGTCGTGACGCTGACGATGAGCAGCACCATTGTGCCCGCCATGTTCATCGGCGCCCGTCTGGCGGATACCGATGTCATGGCCGATCCCCGCGGGCATCGCCGCCCGCTGACCGTCGTCGCTCTCGGCGGGCTGATCATCGGTGCGGTGAGCGCCGTCGGCATGGCGCGCTGGATCACCGGCGGGAGGCTCATGTTCTGGGACCTCGCGGTCGCAGAGGTCTTCGGTCTGGCCGGGGGATGCGGCTGGTTGGCCCTTCTGGCTCTGTACGCGGGCGGGCCGAGGCCGGACGGACGACTGACCGGTCTGCGATGGCTGGCCTCGGGCGTGGGTCGGAGGTCGATGACGGCCTACCTGAGTCAGACGGTCCTGTTCGGGGCTGTGTTCGTGATCGTGCCGGGGCTGCTGGGGACCCGACTGGTGGTGGGGGAGGCTGCGTCGGCGGGCATCGCCGTGGCGGTCTGGCTGGCCGCCGTGCTCCTGTGCGCGATCCTCGAACGAGGCGGGCACGCGGGGCCCTTCGAGACTCTGCTGCGCACGGCGGTGGTCCGCACTGAGCGCTCGCGCTCCCCCTCTCCGCGCTGTCCGCGAGATCGGTCGTAATCCGCGTCGAGATCGGTTCGGTTCCGGCTCGAGATCGGTCCCGTTCCGGCTCGAGATCGGTCCGATGGCGCACCCGGCTACCGGAACCACGAGTCGGGCATTCCTGTGCGAGCCCGACGACGCCGCCGTCGGACTCGCGCCGAAATGCCAGCCTCGCGCGAAAAAGCCCGACTCGACGCGGGGCCCGGGCCGGCGCCCTCCGGCCGGCGCCCTCCGGCGGGCGCTCTCAGGCGGGTGCTCTCAGGCGGGCATGTAGGCGCCGAGCCATCCCTGGGCGGCGATGAAGATCATCGCCCCCAGCAGGACGAGGAGGCCGAGCGAGAACGGCGCGGCCTTCTTGAGGATCTCCGCGTCCGTCCCGGGCGCCTGGACGGCCGTGGTGACGACGGCGAGGTTCTGAGGCGAGACGATCTTGCCCAGGCCACCGCCGATGGTGTTGGCCGCCAGGAGGATGCGCGGGTCCAGCCCCGCGGTGTGCGCGGCGGTGGCCTGCAGGTTCGCGAACAGGGCGCCGGCGCTCGTCGCCGAGCCCGCCACTGCCGTGCCGACCCACCCCAGGACTGGGGAGAGGAATGCGAAGGCCGCACCCGTGGTCGCCAGAGCCGCACCCACGGCACTGGTCTGACCCGAGAAGTTCATGATGTAGGCCAGCGCCATGACGGTGGCGATCGTGAGGATCGACATGCGCAGTGTGTAGACCGTCTCCGGCAGCGCTCGGAGCATGCGTCGCGCGCTCACCTGGAAGCGACCGCCCGAGGAGCGCCGGGAGTAGACGATCGTCACGATCACGGCCGTCAGGAAGATCCAGGTGCCCGGATTGGAGAGGGTCTGCAGGTTGTACTCGGCGCTGTCGGAGACCTCGCCGGTGCTGGTGAGCAGCCGGCCGTGGACTCCGGGCCACGGGATCTTGATGTCGGTGCCGGACAGCGCCTTGGACAGATCGACACCGATCTTCCACAGCTTGGTGATGCCGATCATGACGACGACCAGGACGTAGGGCAGGAGGGCGAGAACCACGCGCTCGGTGTCGGGCTTGTCCTCGGCGCTGGTCTCCGAGCGGAACTCCTCGGGAGTGGTCGGCGTCCACACGAGGAGGAAGATGTAGGAGGCGGCGAAGCCCAGAAGGGCGGCCAGGACGCTGGTGAGCTCGTAGGAGACGTTCGGCGCGACGAAGTGGCCGGCTCCGGTGGCCAGCCCGGCGATGAGGGCCAGGGGCCACAGCTGCCGCACGGCGCGGACGCCGTCGAGAATCGCCAGGAGGAGGAAGGGCATGAGCACGCAGATGACCCACGTGAAGTGGCTCATGAAGGATCCGACGACCGCGGGGTTCTCCCCGCCGCCGAGATTGGCGGCCGTGGTCACGGGAATGGCCATGGCGCCGAAGCCCACGTAAATGGCGTTGCCGACGATCGTCACGAGTGCGGCCTTGATCTTGTCCACGCCGAGGGTCACGAGCATGGCGGCGGTGATCGCCACCGGTGCCCCGAAGCCGGCCAGCCCCTCGAGCAGCCCGCAGAAGCAGAAGGAGACGATGAGGGCCTGGGCGCGCATGTCCCCCTTGCCGATGGCGTTGAACACGGCCCGCAGATCCTTCGAGCGCCCGGAGACCTCGGTGAGGTTGTAGAGCCACACGGCGGCGATGATGATGTAGATGATCGGGACGAATCCCATGGCCAGGCCCTGCGTCCCGGATAGGACCGTCATCCCCACCGGCATGCGGAAGCACACGATGGCCAGCACCGCGGACAGCGCGAGCGCGATGATCGAGCACCAATGAGTGGCGACCTTGAAGGCGCCCATGAGAACGAAGAAGGCGATCAGGGGCACGAGGCCCACGATCGCCGTGAGGAACACATTGCCGCCCACCGCCGTCGTCGACGGGGTGAAGGACGCCTGAGCGGCGCCGAGGAGCGGGAGGACGTCGAGGGGCATGCGGGACTCCGAGATCGGGGACGGACGACGGTCGATCGTGAGGGGCCGGGGCACCGGTGCCGGGGCGCGCCGCTCACAATGAACTGAGTCGATCATGCCATGCCGGTCATCGCCGTGTCAGCGCTCCCGAGGACGGCCGATCGTTCCGCGGCGCGCAGCCGATGACGCGGCTCCCTCGTGGGCTCGCCCCGATCCCTCGTGGGCGCGCCCCGACCTCACCCTGAGCCCCCTGGTGGCCCGCCAGACGCAATCTCCTCTCCGTGCGCGCGCCCCGGCCCCGATCGCCGGAAGCGGACTAGCAGCAGCGAGGGCATGAGGTTCCTCCATACGCGCGTACGCGCGCCCCGACCGCTGGGCCGGGCGGTCGGGGCGCGAGAGGAATGGTGCCGGAAAAGCAGAGAAATCAGGCGGAATAGGGCCGACGGCGTCCTGCGGGCGCCCTGTGGCTCGGCGGCTCGGCTACGTCTCCTCGCCCGATGCCGCCGTCACGGACGACGACGCCGACCGGACCCGGCGTCGCGAGGCGACGTACCTCAGGATCCCGTACTCCATCCCTACGACGCCGAGGGCGGCGGCGATGAGCAGGGCGATGGCGACCCGACTGTAGACGATGCAGTCATGGTACAGATTCTCCGTGATCTCGAGACGGGTATCGAGCATGAAGAGGTAACTGCCTCCGCACATCCGTTTACCGGCGGTTGTGGTGTGCTCGACATCCCTCAGCGTGTTCAGCAGCAGAAACCCGATGGCGATCGTCGCCGTCAGGCTCAGGGCGAGCTTGAGGCCGGTCGGGGCCCGGCGGATACGGCTCCGACGCCACCAGGGAAGGACCAGTGCCACCAGTGCCAGTACGGCGAAGACGGCGAGGACGACTTGTCCGGCGAGGATTCCTGGGCGCATGGGCCATCCTTTGCTGAGGGCGCATGGAGGGGGGAGTGGATTTCGGGCGAGCGTCTTGACTACCGCTTCAGGCCGTACCACACGATATCCGACTTGCCCTGATTCGTGGCATTCCTGATCGATTCGCTGAGCGGGATGTCGGACCTGTTGGGGGTCTTCTGCGAGATGCCCGGCTCGCCGCCCTCGTTCGACGTCACGACCATGACGTGATCGATGTCGCCGTCCGCCTTCCCGTCGGGATCCCAGTCGACATACAGGAGATCTCCCGCTGTGGCGTTCCAGATGTTGTCCAGATAGTCGTACGAGCTCTTATCGACGTACGTGTACTGATATGCCGCATTCACCCATGTGCGAGATGGTCCGGCGGGGCCCAGAAGATCCGGGCCCCAGAAAACAGTGGAATACGGATTGATCCCGAAGTCGTCGTAGTCCCAGCCGCCCGCGTGGAGAACCTGCGAGGCGAAATTCGCGCAGTTGTTGTCCTCGACAGGGAAATCATGATTGAAGTCGTCGTCCCCGTCCCCGTCGTTGGGAGAGCTCGTCCACTTCGCCGCGTAGTCCACCATTTTCTGCACGTCCGGATCGTTGGTGTTGTAAGCCGGCAGCGCTGTTGATACGGACGTGCCTCCTGCTCCGACACCCGCCGATACCCCGAGAAGCGAATCGGTGATCCTCGTGTCGGACGAGCGCTGCGGGTCGTATCCCTCCGGGACGTCGTTCGGATCTCCGACGGCCTCGCGGCTGGTGACGGTGTCCTCGGTGACGGAGTATCCATCGCCATCGTTCCCCGCCAACGTGATATCATGCCGGTCCGTCCATACTCCCGGCCTGCCGGAGGTCCGGGATCCTCCGTAGGTCTTGGTCGTCGATATGTCCGCGGTGACGAGAAGACCGCTGTTCCCCTGCGTGGTTATCTCGACGATGCGCACCTCGCTGCTCGCCGAAGTGACGGGGACTCCATCCTCGATGAGGCCGTCGCGAATGTAGTGAACCGTCTGCTCGGCGGACGTCAGGGTTGAGGCTCCTGTTGAGGCGCTGCTGTCCGTCCACTCCCGATCGAGGGTCGCCTGGTAGTCGGTGATGACCTTGGTGACGGTGTCCGTATCGGGCACATCGATCGTGTCGGTGTCGTGCGAGGATTGTGCGGCGTTTGCTGCGGAGAAGGAAAGGGTGGAGAGTGCCGTTGTCATAGCCAACGCGAATGCGCCTGTGCGCTGCAATGAGACTTTCTTCTTGGCCATCAGTGCTCCTTCTGGTGTGCGGGCGTGATTCGTGTGCGGATCGGCGGTGGCGCCTTCGGGCGACGCTACGTGGTGGTGCGGGGAGTGGCCAGGGCGAACGAGTACTTTATGCAAATTTTAACATATTTCTTAGAGTTCTTGAAGGTGACGTGGAGGTTGTGGGCGGGTTGTCACTGGCATGAGTATTGCTAAGCAAAGACGTGCGTGACATGAGCATTGCATGATAGGGATATTGCAAGGGATCGGAGCGGCCTCTCGGTTCTCCCTCGCCGAGATCGGTCGAGTTCCGCGTCGACATCGGTTCGCACTGGCGGTTCTCCGTGTGGTCGTGTCCGGGGTCGCGCCTCAGGGGCTGTCCGAGGATGGGGGCCGCGCGCAGAGGGTGCGCCTGCTCGACGCTCGGTCTTTGGTCGGATGGGAGGGGGCGCGTGCCGCGGATCGTCGACGACGCCGGTCGGCGGGGCGTGCGGGAGAGGCGGCGCGTCCTCGCCCATGGGAGTCGAGGGCGGGTGCGACCGGGCTCGGGTCGGACGGGGGCGAGGCGGATGGGCGAGGTGGTGGTGCGCGGGGTGCGACCCGGCTCGGGCGGGACGGGGCCTCGAACTGCGCCTCATGCTTCCAGGCACCGACCGAGTACCGGGGTTGGGCGGGACGGGGACCGGGGCATGCCGTGGGGCTGCGTCCCCCTCCACGGCCTCTGCCCGCGCTGCCGGACCGATCTCGGCGCGGAACCGGACCGATCTCGAGCCGGAACCCGACCGATCTCGGCACGGAACCCGACCGATCTCGGCACGGAACCGAACCGATCTCGATGCGGCCGGCTCTCAGCCTCTCAGGGAGACGACGCGGTCTGCACAGGGCCCGGCCTGATGGGGTCGCGCTGAAGGTCGGCGGGAGCGACGCTGTCGACGAGGGCGATGACCTCGTTGATCATGGGCCTGACCTGGGCCGGAGTGGTACCCCAGACGCGCATGAGCACGTCCACGGGCACCGTGGGCAGACCGGCCTTGCGCAGGACGACCACGGCGCTCGGGCGCACGGTCGAGCCCATCGAGGTCCCGTCGGCGAGCGCCCAGTAACCCGCCGTGCTGGGGTTGGGGCGCAGCCGGTGCGGCGCTCCGCCCGGCAGGTTCTCCTTCAACAGCGCCAGCTGAGTGGCGTGTCGGCCCTGTTTAGAGCTGTCGTCATAGGCGATGACCAGGCTCAGGTCCACGACGAGAACGCCCTGCAGGTCGGTGCCCACGTACAGAAGACGAGCCAGCGGGGCGCGGCGCTCCATTCGCCTCAGGGTGACCAGGAGCTCCTCGAGCTTGGCGCGTCGACGAGGATCCGCGCCGGCCATCCCCGATGTGCGGCGACGCGCCTCCGCGCGCTCCCAGCCCGGCGGGGGGAACTCGGGCACCACGATCCATACCGAGGCGTTCGGGGTGACGGCGATCTGCATCCTGAAGACTCCTTGTGCGTCACGTGTGCCGTGACGATCGGCGCTCGTAGGACGTTGTCCATCCTATGCTGTAGTCGTGCCAGCAACAGTTCCCGTGCCCGCCTCGCCCGTACAGCGCCTCCTGGCCGGCGGGATCGACATTCTGCTCGTGGGCGGGATCTGCGGATTCCTGCCGATCTCCTTAGTGGGAAAGCTGACGTGCGCGGGGCTCGTTCTCGCGGCGCTCGTCGTGCTGCAGGCCGTGATGGGCGTCGGACCCGGCGGGGCCGTCATGGGCATGCGGCTGCACCGGGTCTCGCGCGGCGGCAACAGTCCGGGCCTGGCCGCCCTGGGGCGCGCCGGTCTCATGGCGGTGGCCGCCGTGGCGACTCTGGGGATCGTCCCCGTGATCATGGTGGTGCGCGCGGACGTGACCGGCCTGCGGCGCACCTGGTTCGATCGGATCTCGGGGACCATGCTCGTCTCCAGGCGCTCGCACACGATGTACACCCTCGTCCTCGACGGTCGTTCCGTCCTGGTGGACGCCCCGGTGCTCCTGGGTCGCGCCCCCGAGCGGAGCCCCGGGCGCGAGGGTGTGCGATTGGTCTCCGTACCCTCCGACGACGCGACGGTCTCCAAGACGCACGCGCTGCTCGAACCCACTCCGGAGGGCATCTCGGTGACCGATCTCGGCTCGACGAACGGCACGTACCTGGTCGATTCCCATGGCAGCCACGAACTGGCTCCTGGAATGGCCGAGACAGTGCCCAGGGGAGGGGCTATATACTTCGGCGAGGCCGAGTGTCGTGTTCGGTAGCGTATCCGGCGAGCCGGAGACGGGCTCCGGACACGCTCGGTAAACGCTACCGCGTCGCCGCATAGTCACCACGCCACCCGCCGGGTGGGTCGAAGGAGGGACCGTGTCCGAACACGGCATCGCACGCTGGAGTCGTTGGGCCGAGGGGAGTTGGACGGCCGCCGTCGCACCGCATGGCGTTCTTGTACTGCCCCCGACGCTGTCCGAGGAGTCCGTCATCGACTTATGGGAGGAGCTGCGATCCTCTCAGGGCAGTTTGACGGCGATCCTGGATCGCCTGGTCATAGCCGCCGGGGGGCATCTGTCGAAGATCCCGGACTTCGCCCTGGTCGTGACCGCGTCCGACGGCGTGCGCATCGCGGCTCGAGGCCAGGTCGGCCTGGAGATCGACGGCGAGTCCGTCGAGGCTCGCAGCGTATCGACATGGCGGGAGATCTACCTTCCCGGCTCGCCGAGGATCATCCTGCGAGCGCCGGAGCCGACGGGTCCCGTGCTGCGCCCGGTCGTGGACGCCGTCCTGTCCGTTTCCGCCGTGTTCCCGGCAGAGGCGCCGGGTTCCCCCGCTGGAGAGGAGGAGTCCTCCGACGCCGAGGACGAACCCGACCCCGACGCCTCGGCAGTCCTCGCTCCTCCCGGTGCGGAGTCGTCCCCGGCTGTCCCGCCGGCGGAGTCGTCCCCGGTCACCGATGGCTCGTCGGCCCCGGTCGTCTCGCCCCTGACCCCCGCCTCGCCCGCCACGGCATCGGCCTCGCCCGCCACGGCGTCGTCCCCGGCCGCCGGTGGCTCACCGGCGTCGGCCTTCTCCCCCGCTACCCCCGCCTCGCCCGCCACGGCATCATCCCCGGCCACCCCGCCGATGTCCCCGTCGGCGTCCTCATCCGTGTCGCCCGCCTCACCATCGACTTTCTCATCGCCCGACACCGCGGTGGACGGCTCGGAGGTCGTCGAGCTCACCGAGGCCGAGGAGCTGCCCATCGCCGGGTCCTACGGCATTGACGTCGACGACGTGCCGGTGGACGGTTCCCAGGTCGTCGAGCTCGCCGACGCCGACCGCCCCGCCGACGTCGACGACGTTCCCCGGATGGTGTCCGCCGATTCCCCTATGCCCCCCATCGGCTCGGCACTCCAGTGGGATGAGCCGTACGACGGCGCCGACGACCGCGATGACGATGACCTTGACGACCTCGATGCCGCCGGTGACGAGCGCGCCGTCGTCTCCGGCATCTCCGGCGGGGGCGAGGACGACCCCGATCAGTCGGATGGTGAGTCCGACCAGTCCGAGCAGGAGGAGGACCTCCTCCCCGAGGGCGGGGACCATGACGGCTGGACGCTGGCATCCCTGCCCGGTGACCTGGTCGATGAGCTCGGTCCCCTCGCGTCCGGACGGCCGGGCGCCTTGTCCCGCGCCCAGTCCCAGGCCAAGGAGGCGGCCTCGGCCTTCTACGCTCACGAGCCCTCGACCGATACCCCCGTGTCCATCGCCGTGGGCATCCGCCGGCCCGACTACCCGGCGGCGGGCCGCCAGGCCCTGTCGGTGCTGTGCCCGGAGGGCCATGCCAATCCGACCAACTACGTGCGCTGCCGCGCCTGCGGTGCGGAGCTGTCCCAGCCCGCGCGCATGATCACCTGCCCGCCGCTCGGGCGCCTGCGCCTGTCCTCCGGGCAGGCCGTCACCCTCGACCGTCCGATCCTGGTCGGCCGCCAGCCCTCGTCGATCGATGTGCCCCAGCTGGAGGGCCAGTCGCCGACGCTGGTGACGGTACCCAGCCCGGAGCAGCTCATCTCCCGCAATCACGTCCTGATCGAGCTCGACGAGTGGTCCGTCCTGGCGCGCAACCTCTCCGCGGGCAACGGCACCGTCCTCAAGCGCGACGGCGTGTCCCCGCAGAAGCTGCCTTACACCGAGCCCTTGTTGCTGCGCAACGGTGACGTCCTCGATCTCGGCGACGGCCAGTCGCTCGTGCTCGAGGACCTTCCGTGACGGGTTCCCCCCACGCCGCTCACCCTGACATCCCCGGGTACACCTACATGCGCGAACTCGGGGCCGGCGGATACTCGCGCGTCTATCTCTACGAGCAGCACATGCCGCGGCGCGAGGTGGCGGTCAAGGTCATGAATACCGATGTCGCCGGCAGCTCGGCCTCCCGCTTCGAGTCGGAGGCCAATCTCATGGCGAAGGTCTCCTCGCACCCGGCGATCCTGTCCGTCTTCGGCGCGGGCGTCTCCTCCGATGGGCGCCCCTTCATCGTCATGGAGTACTGCCCGCCGCCGCAGCTGGGGATGCGTCTGCGGCAGAAGATCATGACCATCCCCGAGACGCTGGACACGGCGATCCGCATCGCCGGGGCCGTCGAGACGGCGCACCGCGCGGGCATCATCCATCGCGATATCAAGCCCGCGAACATCCTGTTCACCGTCTACCGCCGCCCCGTCCTGGCCGACTTCGGGATCTCGGCCATGAGCGGGCCGCGCGACGCGGGCGACGCCCCCAACGAGCTGCGTGGCATGAGCGTGCCCTGGGCCCCGCCGGAGCAGCTCGTCGGTTCGCGCAACGCCGAGCCCGCCACCGACGTCTACTCCTTGGCGGCGACCATCTATGCGATGCTCACCGGCCACAGTCCCTTCGAGACGCCGGGGTCGTCCGAGGGCGTCTACGAGCTGGCGCGTCGCATCGTCAAGGACGCGGTGCCCCCGCTGGGGCGCCCCGACGTCCCCGCCTCGCTCGTGCGGGTGCTCACGGTCGCCCTGGAGAAGGATCCGGCCAGCCGCTATCCCACGATGCTCTCCTTCGCAAGGGCCCTCCAGCAGATTCAGGGCGAGCTCGAGCTGCCCACCACCGCGGTCGACCTCTACGACGACGGGGAGGACCAGAACCCCGACCGGGCGCTGCTCGACGTCGATGATCCCGAGGCCACCCGCTTGGGGGTGTTCTCCCGCGTCGAGGAGCCCGTGGTCGTTCCGACCGAGCCCCCACCGGCGTCTGCCGCCGAGCCGGAGGGGGGCGACCGCCCCAGCACGTTGACCCGCGTGCTCGGAGGTGCGGCTGTGGTGGTCCTCGTCTCCGTGGTCGCGGGCGCCGTCTACGCCTCCCACATCGCGCAGGAGAACCGGCCCTCACCGACCTTCGCCACCCTGGCGCCGGGGCGCTCGGATCCTCTGGGCGCCGCCGTGCCGGCTCCGCGCAACCTTCAGGGGGTCGCTCGCGCGAACGGGCAGGTCGACTTCACCTGGGAGGCCCCCGAGGACGACTGGGCCGGCGACTACCTCTACCGCAGCGACGTCGCCGGCAAGGAGAACAAGTCGTTCGAGCCGACCGGGGGCACGAGCGCATCGCTGCCCGCGCAGGAGGGAACGACCTGCATCGAGGTCTTCAGCAGGCGGCAGGACGGCAGGACCTCCGATGCGACCCGCGCCTGCGTGCCCACGCCCTGAGAGCCCTGAACGCTCCCCGCGCGGACGTGTCAGTCCTCCACGCGGTATGCGGCGCTGCCCAGCACGATCGTGGCTCCGGTGGGCACGGGGATCGACTCGCCGGGCCTCGCCACAGTCACATGGCCCTCCTCCTCGATGCGGGTGCCGTTGGTCGAGTGCAGGTCGGTGATCCACAGGCCGCCCGGCGCCAGGGCGAGCGCCGCATGCGTTTTGGAGATGGAGCGGGTCACGTCGTTCAAGGAGACGCAGGCGGCGCCGGGGTAGTCGGAGATGTTGTCCGGGTCACGGCCCACGACAGTGGTGCTCTCCAGCTTGATGGGGGCGCCGCCGGTCAGCGGGACCAGACGGTTGGCGCGCGGATCCTCGGTGTGACGGTGCCTGCCCCGGGCGGCGGACGGCGAAGAGGCCGAGACCACGGGGTGCGCCGCAGGGCCCGGATCCGTTCCCGGGCCGGAGGCCATCGCCGCGCTGGACAGCGGGGTGGGGTCTGCGGAGGGGACCGAGGTCAGCGGGCCGGAGGCCATCGCCGCGCTGGACAGCGGGGTGGGGTCTGCGGAGGGGACCGAGGTCAGCGGGCCGGAGGCCATCGCCGCGCTGGACAGCGGGGTGGGGTCTGCGGAGGGGACCGAGGTCAGCGGGCCGGAGGCCATCGCCGCGCTGGACAGCGGGGTGGGGTCTGCGGAGGGGACC
>ERZ772807.1338-NODE-1338-length-13879-cov-3.412688_pt1 | contig 13879 bp, 7 predicted proteins | sample MGYA00511472_ERZ772807 | MGnify/ENA primary metagenome ERZ772807 (study PRJEB29015, sample SAMEA2737947) | human oral metagenome | biome: human oral; feature: human-associated habitat; material: dental | place: China | collected 2039 ...
AGCACCTAACGGAGGAAAGATTATAGTTCTTGATTCACCTACAATGCAGTCTGTAGTAGACAGAACCAACGGATTTATGGATGCAATAAAGGACCATGGATTTGAAGTGGTGGCACAACAGGATGCAAAGGGAAATCTTCAGGTTGCAATGGGTATTGCAGAGGATTTATTACAGTCAAATCCTGATGTGGTGGCAATATTCGGAGGTAATGATCCTACAGCTCTCGGAGCATTGGCGGCTGCAAATGCGGCAGGTATCAAAAAGTGTATGATTTACGGTGTAGACGGTTCACCGGATATCAAATCAGAGCTTGCATCAGGTAATTCTTTGATAGAGGGAACCGGTGCACAGTCTCCGGTTTCAATAGCTGAGAAGGCGGTTCAGATAATGTATGACTATGTGGAAGGAAAACAGGTTGAGGCAAGATATCCTGTGGAAACATTCCTTATTACATCAGATAATGTTGCACAGTACGGAACAGACGGCTGGCAATAATATTTCAGACAAAGTATCGGAAAAATATTAATTATAATTTTGGGGCATCCTTTCGGGTGCCTTATTTAAAATAAAAGCAGGTGAAACAGTGGCGGACAATATTTTATTGAGAATGAAAAACATATCTAAAAGTTTTCCGGGAGTTAAAGCTTTAGATAAAGTAAACTTTGAACTAAAGGCCGGAGAAGTGCATGCACTGCTTGGAGAAAACGGTGCGGGTAAATCAACGCTTATAAAAGTACTGGGCGGAATATACAGTCTTGATGAAGGTGAGATAGAGATAGAGGGCAAAAAGGTATCTATAGAATCGGTGCATGATGCCTCAAAAAACAATATTGCGATAATCCATCAGGAACTTGTACTGGTGCCATATATGAGTGTGGCGGAAAATATATATCTTGGAAGAGAGTCCGGAAAGGGCTTTAGTGTAAATATCTCAAAAATGGAAAAAGATGCCGGGAAGATATTGGATGATTTGGGTATGGATATAGATTCAAGAGAACTTGTTATGAATCTGCCTATAGCAAAACAGCAAATGGTGGAAATAACAAAGGCGGTATCTGTAAATGCCAAAATACTGGTTATGGATGAACCTACATCTTCTATAAGTGACAGAGAGGTGGAAAATCTCTTTAAGATAATGAGAGATTTGACAAAGAAGGGCGTGGGTATCATATATATATCACATAAGATGAGCGAACTTGAAGAAATATGTGACAGAGTAAGTGTAATGAGAGACGGAGAGTATGTAGGAACCAAGGTGGTAAAGGAAACTGATAAGGATGAACTTATATCCATGATGGTTGGAAGAACTTTGACAAATTACTATGTAAGAGATTTTATGCCTACAAAAGATGTGGTTTTAAAGGTGGAGAATCTAAAGGACGGTGATAAGGTAAAGAATGTAAGTTTTGAGTTAAGAAAGGGAGAAATAATAGGTTTTGCCGGACTTGTAGGTGCAGGCAGAAGTGAGGCTATGCAGGCAATATTCGGACTTTCAAAAGATGTGGTCGGGGATATATATATAGAGGGTAAAAAGGTCGGCATAAAAAATCCTAAGGATGCCATAAAAAACGGACTGGCACTGGTGCCTGAAAGCAGAAAGGAACAGGGGCTTTATTTACTTCAGGATATAAAATACAATACCACGATTGAGGTACTGGATGAATTTATAAAAAAGGAGATAGTGTTTATGAAATCATTTTCAAAAAATTTTTATGGCATCTTACTATGTTTACTCATTGCAACGCCGGCGTGGTTCTTAGGGAAGACTCTTCCTTTGGTTGGTGCTCCGGTATTTGCTATCTTCATCGGAATGATTGTAAATACATTTTACAAGGATAGAGCCAAAACCGGAGCCGGAATTAAATTTACATCAAAATATATTCTACAGTTCGCGGTTATCTTGCTGGGATTCGGTCTCAACTTATCACAAGTCTTGATGGTGGGAACAACTTCTTTGCCAATTATTTTATCCACTATCACAACTTCTCTGTTCTGTGCGTGGTTATTACAAAAAAAATTCAACCTTGACAGCAATACGGCTACCTTAGTAGGCGTCGGGTCTTCCATCTGTGGTGGTTCAGCAATTGCTGCAACAGCTCCTGTCATCAAAGCGGATGAAGAAGAAATTGCAAAAGCTATTTCTGTAATTTTCTTATTCAACATTTTGGCAGCACTGATATTTCCAACACTCGGCGACTTGATAGGACTGTCTAACAACGGATTTTCAGTCTTTGCAGGAACCGCAGTCAACGATACTTCTTCTGTTACCGCAACCGCAACAACATGGGACAGTATCCACAACTCAAACACCTTAGAAGGTGCAACGATTGTAAAATTAACAAGAACGCTGGCAATTATTCCAATTACATTAGGGTTATCTTTCTATCAAATCTACAAACAAAAACAACAAGGCGATTCCTCCCACGAAAGGGTAAGTATCAAAAAGGTATTCCCTATGTTTATTCTGTTTTTTGTATTAGCATCAATCTTAACTACTTTCTTAAAGATGGCTGGGTTGCATCGTCCTATACAGAAGCTTACTCCACTATTGTACCTCTTTGGCAGGATCTTAAAGGTAAGACCGAAAAACAATTCCCTGAAGCGTTTGCCTTAGCCCAAATCTTAAAGATATCGGCATGGCATAAAGCAACCGACATGTTTGGACCTATACCTTATAAAGAAGCAGGCAAAGGACTCATCACAGTACCTTATGACAGTCAGGAAGAAGTATATAAAGCTATGTTTGCAGAGCTTACATCAGCTATTGATGTGCTCACAAAGTATGCCAATAATGGAACTGCAACGCTCCTGCCTAAAGCTGATGCCGTTTACGGAGGTGATGTAAAGAAGTGGGTTATCTACGCAAACTCGTTGATGCTACGTTTAGCTATGCGCGTGTACTATGCTGATGCAACACTTTCAAAACAATATGCTATGCAAGCCATTCAGCATCCTTATGGTGTAATGAAGAACAAAGACGATGAAGCTAAGATGGAAAAGGGTGCAGGATTGGTGTTCAAGAACAACTTCGATGACCTTATAAACCAATATAATGAGTGCCGCATGGGATCATCAATGCTGGCTTATTTGGGCGGTTACCAAGATCCTCGCTTGCCAAAATACTTCAATACAAGCAAACTCTCACAAGCTGTTACCGTCGGAACACTTGGAAAGTATATGGCCGTACCTACCGGTCACGACGTAGCTTCTAACAATACATTCAAGGAAACGTCGCGCCCTACAATTAAAAATGCAACACCAACCTATTGGATGCGCGCCTCAGAGGTCTACTTCTTGCTAGCAGAAGCAGCACTACATGGCTTCTCCGCTGGACAAACTGCAGAAGACTTATATAAGAAAGGTATTGAAATGTCTTTCGAAGAGCATGGTATTGCCTCTTCAGAAGTATCAAATTACATCAATTCCGGGCTTACACCATCTGCTTATAGCCTGCATGTTTACATTCCAAGTGTAAATGTTAATGCACCGGCAGTGTCAAAAGCAACTACAGAATGGACTGGGACTGACGAAGAAAAATTAGAAAAAATCATGATCCAAAAGTGGATTGCCCTCTATCCTAACGGACAAGAAGCATGGAGTGAATATAGAAGAACAGGCTATCCCAAGCTACATCATGCAGTAACTAATTACAGTAATGGTGAGGTTGACAATGAAATTGGCATTCGCCGTATGCGCTTCCCTACCAATAAAGTAACTTCACAAGAAGAACTTACAAACTTAGAAAATGCCCGGAAGCTACTTCGTGGCGGCCAAGACAAAGCTGGAACACGCCTATGGTGGGATAATAAAAATCATTAATCCTTAAAAGAAAAAGAAATGAAGAAATTCAAATATGCAAGTCTGTTGCTATCTTTCTGTGCAGGATTTACATTCTGTGCTTGTGGCGATATGACCGAAATAGAAAACAAGCCCTATGACCATATCGGTGGGTATAATACAATGAAGAATGCAGAGAGCGAGAAATATTATGCTGATTTAAGAGCTTATAAGCAACAGGCAGTAAACTATGGTCGCCCGGTTGCTTTCGGCTGGTATTCCAACTGGTCACCTGCAGGAACCTATCGCCGTGGATATCTCACCTCTATGCCAGACAGTATGGACATTGTTTCGATGTGGAGCGGTGCCCCCAACCGTTTTACTATAACTCCGGAACAAAAGGCTGATAAGGAATTTGTACAGAAAGTGAAAGGCACAAAGCTCTTGGAAGTGACACTGTTGTCGTATATCGGCAAGGGAAGAACGCCACAGTCTGTTTATGATGAAGTAGAGAAACAAGCCGAAAAAGAAGGTTGGGCAAACGATAAGAGCCGTGTAGAGGAAGCTAAGAAACAAGCACGCTGGAAGTTTTGGGGCTTCAATGGTGTTGTAGGTTCCGATAACCATAAAGAGGCTTTAGCACGTTTTGCCAAGGCTTTGTGCGATTCTCTCGTCGCGAATGAATGGGATGGCTATGACATTGACTGGGAAATCGGAAGCGGAGTCTTCGACATGGACGGTACATTGAGCACCAATGCAGACCTCATTTACTTGGTAAAAGAGATGAATAAATACATTGGGCCAAAGAGCGATCCCGAACATAAGGGGCACCGATTAATCTGCATCGACGGTCAATTCTGGTCGTTAACCGAGGCTTTAGACGGTTATGTAGACTATTGGATTGACCAGTCATATGGCCGCTTGACACATTTTGATAATTACAATATTGACCCCAAAAGCATCATTACAACCGACAACTTTGAGTCATCATTCAAGTCGGGAGGAAAGCTGTTACGTCAAGCTGCAAGTATGCCATCCAAAGGATATAAAGGTGGTGTAGGTGCATATCGCTTTGATAACGACTATGACAACACACCCAATTACAAATGGATGCGTCAGGCTATTCAGATTAATCAACAAGTGTTTAAAGAAAGAATGGGAAGTGCATCCCATCCTTAATGCATGAGGTGAACATATTAATAGTAAAAGAAAACAAATATGAATAAGCATATTTTAAAACATATTGTCATGGGCATCGCTGCATTCTGTGCAGTGAGTTGCCAAGACAGTGAGAGCGATTTACTAAAGCCAAAGGCTTATTTCGAGAACAATTTGCAACAGGTTACGATGCCCAACAGTGGCAACACCCTAACTGTAGACATCACAGCACGCATCTCAAACAAGGTAAAATCGGCTGTTGCCGTGTCCTATTCTTTAGCCGACCCCTCATTGGTTGCCACTTATAACAGCAAATATGGCACCAATTATCAGACCTTCAAAAGTGAGGATGCAGCTTTCGCTCAGGCAACTTCATCGGTAGAAACTGGAAAACTCTATGCCGAAAAGGTATCTTTAACCCTCAAAAATCTTGATAAGTTAGAAGAGGGTAAAACTTATATGCTACCTATCCAGTTGCATTCAAGTTCTGTTCCTGTTATTGCCGGCGAGGATATTTCATATATTCTGTTGGCAAAACCTATCAAAATTACAAATGTAGCTCGGTTCTATAACAATTATGTCTCTGTGAAATTCCCCAATGGAACGCTATTCAAATCCTTCACATTCGAGGCATTAATCAATTCCACAGGATTTGGTTCAAACAACACAATCATGGGAACAGAAGGCTTAATGATACTCCGTGTAGGCGATACAGGTGGTGGAATTCCTTCAGGTATCCTGCAAGCAGCAGGTCGTCAGCACTATGAAGCCCCCGAAAAGCTACAGTCTAACAAGTGGTATCACTTGGCACTGACCTTTGATCAGCCAACTGGTAAAACTGTAATGTATGTAAATGGCGTGAAATGGGCAGAGTCTACATGGAACATTCCAAGTCTGGATTTCAATTCAGATGTAGGCTTTAACATTGGAAAAATCCCCGGGTTCCAATGGGGAGAGCGCCCATTCTATGGTTATATGAGTGAAATTCGTGTGTGGAATGTTGCCCGAACAGAAAATCAGATAAAGCAGAACATGCTGGGAGTAAATCCTAAATCCGATGGCTTGGAGCTTTATTTCAAGATGAACGGCACCGAAAAAACAAGCCCGAACACCATCACCGATGCGGCAAAAGGCATAGAATGCCGAATGAATGGTATTGAAATCAAACAACTTGATGAGCCTTTGACAATGGAAAGTATCCACTAACTTTTTTATTGCGAGCATTCTTTCATTCGTCCCTGTCAGCAAAAGATGCTGGCAGGGACTTTTATTTCAGCAAATCTGAGCACTACAGACAAAATCATGGAAATATTCTGCATGGAAGATAGTTTCAATAATCTTTCTATTTCAAAGCAAGAGAATCCTGTATCTATCTGCAACGAAACGCGTCATAATCAACATGACAAAACGCCGTCAAGAGAGATATGAGATATCCTCTCTACAGACTATATTCACAATAGCTACAAATAGAAAAAGAAACAGGAAAACAAGGAGTATGTTTCAATGGCAAAATCCTTGATTTGTAACTCCATTCATCTTACGCTGTGATTTGCGTCAAATCACAGCGTAAGATGACACAAAACACACAGTAACTTGATGCAAATTGCAACGCTTGTAAACACAATATGCCTCATTGTTTGCTTTTGGTCTTGCAATCTTTTGATTTTCATTGAATTACAACAACCCCTATAAGTGATCGCTTAGAAAGTCCCCATGACCTACATTTTTCAATACATACAGGCAGGACTTCTGATTTGTTTTCGAAAAACCTATATGGGAAAGGAATATATGAAAAGATGAATTACACACTTTAAAGAATACAACCAAAGTTAACAACTCTAAGAGATTACAGCCCACTTAATCGTAAATTTATTCTAATTATATGTATTCTTTTGTTTATAGAAGTTAATTTTATGTGTGGCATATAAGCCATTACAAATGGATATCGTATATTTGCAGCGCAAATCTAAACAAGGAACCAATAACAACGAAGCATGGGTTTTGAGATATCTCTTACGATGACTCGCGAGAGGACTCTAAATAAATTTAATGTTAACAAATACACAAATCTAATGAAAACAGGAAAGATTTTCCCAGTAAGTGTTTTCCTATCTTGCTGCTGTTTGGAAGTTTTTGCTGGTAATCATGTTGCATCTGCTGAGAATTCCGGCAGGAGCTTGATTACTGCAGGCACAAACGTAACAGCATCGAAGATTTTGGAAACACAGCAATCTAATGGCGATGTAAAAGTAACAGGTACGATTGTCGACAATACAGGTGAGCCTGTTATTGGTGCAACTGTACGTGTAAAAAACAGTAAGAGTGGGACTAATGGTGTAATCACGGACATCGATGGTAAGTTTACTTTGACAACAACAAAGGGAGCTGTTCTTCTGGTTAGCTATATCGGAATGAATGCGCAGGAGGTCAAAGTTACAGGCAATGGCGAACTCAAAATCACATTGCAACCTGAGGCGCATACGATTGACCAGGTGGTTGTGACGGCCTTAGGTATTAAGCGTTCAGAGAAAGCTTTGAGCTATAATGTCCAGAAAGTAAGTAGCGATCAGCTTACCAAGGTGAAGAACGTAAACTTTGTAAACAGCTTGAACGGTGCGGTTGCCGGTGTCAACATCAATGCTTCAACTACGGGTGTTGGTGGTCCTACGCGTGTCGTTATGCGTGGTACAAAGTCTATCACGGGTGGCAACAACGTGCTTTACGTAATTGACGGTGTGCCAATGCTCAACAAGAGCGGTGGCGACATTGGCGGTGGTAGATATTCAAGCCAGCCAAGTGGCGAAGGTATTGCCGACATCAACCCTGACGATATCGAGAGTATCAACGTCCTCACCGGCCCTTCTTCTGCTGCACTCTATGGTTCAGCGGCAGCCAACGGTGTTATCATGATCAACACGAAGCGCGGTACAGAAGGAAAAGTGAAGGTTGCTGTTTCAAGCAGTATGGAATTCTCTAATCCTTTCGTCTTGCCGAAGTTCCAGAACACTTACGGTAACAAGGCCGGTTCGTTCTATAGCTGGGGTGACCGTTTGGCAACTCCGTCTTCGTATAATCCAAAGAATTTCTTCAAAACAGGTCACAACTACATCAACTCTGTAACCTTGACAACAGGAACGAAGACAAATCAGACTTATATTTCTGTTGCAACTACGAATGCTACCGGTATTCTGCCAAACAACAAATACAACCGCTATAACTTTACGGCACGCAATACCAGTGATTTCCTCAATGACAAGCTGCATCTTGATGTCAGTGGAAGCTACATCATCCAGAATACACAGAACATGTATCGTCCGGGAGAATACTATAACCCACTGACTTCGGTTTATCTCTTCCCCCGTGGTGAGGACTGGTCGGCAGTTGAATTATACAAGCGTTATGATCCTTCACGCAAGTTGGCCACCCAATATTGGCCTTATGGCGACCAGGGTATGCAGCTGCAGAACCCCTACTTCATTACCAATGACATGATGACGCCGACCAAGCGTAAGCGTTATATGTTTATGGGTAGCTTGAAATATGATATCCTTTCATGGTTGAATGTTACGGGCCGAGTTCGCGTAGACAACACCAGCACCGAGTCAGAGAACCGCTTCCATGCGAGCGGACAGGGCATCTTGTATGCCGGCACACATGGTAATGGTATCTATGGACATTCACAGGGTACCGACCAGCAGACCTATTTGGATGTGATGTTCAATCTTGACAAGAGCTTTGGTAAAGACTATCGCTTGACAGCCAACTTGGGTGCAAGCCTTGAGGACTATCGTTCAAGCAGCGTAGGTTTTGGTGGTCCTATTCTGAAAGTGCCAAACCTGTTCTCTTCTTCAGCACTCGACCCTATCAACGCACGCCCAAGCGACTCTGAATTCCGTAAGCGTAATACAGCGATCTTCGCCAGTGCAGAACTTTCTTGGAAAGACATGTTGTTCCTCTCAATGACTGGCCGTAACGACTGGAGCTCATTGCTGGTAAATGCCAAAGAGCCTTCATTCTTCTATCCTTCTGTAGGTTTGTCAGCCATTGTTACTAAGATGGCAAAACTTCCGGAGTTCATTTCTTTCATGAAAGTGAGAGGATCTTACACAGAAGTTGGTTCTCCAATTCCTGACCGATACCGTGGTGTGACACGTGGTACCACTACCTATCCTATTGAAAATGGTATTCCTTCTACACGTACTATTCTTCCATTCTATGACTTTAAAGCTGAACGGACAAAATCATATGAATTGGGATTGGACTTGAGAATGTTTGAAAATAAACTGAATTTCGACTTCACTTGGTATCACTCTAATACTTACAACCAGACTTTCTTGGCTGAACTCTCTGCAACATCACCTTACACAGGTATGTATATTCAAGCTGGTGACATTGCCAACTCTGGTGTTGAAATGTCTTTAGCTTACAATGACAACATTGGTGGAGTAGACATTGAATCGCGCCTCATCTATAGCCGTAACGTCAACAAGGTAAGAAAGTTGGTTCATAACTATAACACCGGTATCGACGGTAAGATTATCAACTTCACAGAGACTTCTGCCGGTGGTGGTTACATTCGCGAGGGTGACAGCATGGGTGATGTTTATGTTACCAAGGTGCTGAAACGTGATGCTACAGGTAAGATTGCTGTTGGTGAAGATGGCAGTTTGTCTTCAATGGATCTTCCTAACGGTCAGCGTCTCAAAATCGGAAATACCAACCCTGACTTCAATATGGGATGGAGAAACAGTATTTCATGGAAAGGTTTGAACCTTTCATTCCTCATCAATGGTCGCTTTGGCGGTATCGTAACCTCGCCTACACAGGCCGTTCTCGATCAGTTCGGCGTTTCAAAGGCTACTGCGGATGCCCGCGATCGTGGTTATGTTGAACTTCCTGATGGTCAGCGCGTCAATCCTCAGAAGTATTATGAGGTGGTTGCCAACCAGCAATTAATGGGCTATTACTATTACAGTGCAACCAATGTACGCCTGCAGAATATCAGTCTCAGCTACACATTACCAAGGACATTGCTCGGACAGGGCTGGCCAGGTATCACTGTTGGCCTTATTGCCAATAACCTTTGGATGATTTACAACAAGGCTCCATTCGATCCTGAAATTGCATCATCAACAGGTACTTACGGACAAGGAAGTGACTATTTCAGTGCTCCAAGCTTGAGAAGCGTTGGCTTCAGTCTGAAACTCAATTTCTAAAAATCAGCTTTTATGAAACGGAAAATTAATTCAATCATATATGTGTCTGCACTTACTGCGGCACTCTTCACATCCTGTCAGGCAGATTTCGAGAATATCAACCGCGATCATCGTCAGCCTACAGAAGAACAATTGCAACAAGACAACCTTAATATTGGTGGCTTTGTCACTGCTTTCGAGCAGAACATATTCCCTGTCGGATCATCCGGTACGAATTATGTCAACGATTATCAAATTCCATATACACTTGGTGGTGCATGCTGGATAGGCTATATGGCACCTGCTCAAAACAAATGGATTGGACGAGGTTTCCCAAGCTTTGCACTGAAGCCTTGGAGCCAGTACACCTATAATGTTATGGCAGGTAGCGCTTTCCGTAATTGGTCAGACATAAAGAAACGTACGACCAATGATCCCGAAGGTTTTGCAATTGCACAGATTATCAAGGTTGCGGCTGTACATAAAGCAGCAGACACTTTCGGCCCAATTCCTTATTCGAAAGCGGGTATCGAAGGTTCCACCACAGCAGAGTATGACTCTCAAGAAGATGTTTATAAAGCCATGTTGAAGGAGTTGGACGAAGCTGTTCAAACACTTAAAACCGGTGGACATGACGTATTCCCCAAGTATGACATCATCTATGAAGGCAACTACACGAAGTGGTGTAAGTTTGCAAACTCATTGATGCTTCGTTTGGCTATGCGCATTGTTTATGCTAATCCAACCTTGGCACAGCAATATGCAGAGAAAGCAATCACTAATCCTTACGGCGTAATTGAGTCTACCAAGGATGCAGCACAGCTGTCAAAAGGAGCAGGTGTAACGCTCAAAAATCCTTTAACAATCATCAATGGCAGCTACAATGACGTACGTATGGGCGCAGAGATTTCTTCTTATCTCAAAGGCTATAATGACCCACGCATTAGCAGTTACTTTGTTAAGGCAAAGAGCAATGGCATTGAGGGCTACTATGGAGTCCGTACGAATATCCCCAGCATAACAGATTATCTGGATAAAGAGAAGGCATCTTCTCTCAACGTACAAGATGGAACTCCAGTCTACATTGTCAAGGCTTCCGAGGTCTATTTCCTCCGTGCAGAGGGTGCACTCCGCGGCTGGAATATGGGTGGAGGCACTGCTCAATCGTATTATGAAAAAGGAATTAATACATCTTTCGAGGAAAATGATTTGAGTTCATCACAGGCTACTGCATATGCAGCAAACAGCACTGCCACTCCTGCAAACTTTGTTGATGCACTTCATTCTGAATTTAATGCAACAGCAACTTCTACCATTACGATTAAGTGGGAAAGCAGTGACAGCTTTGAGAAAAACCTCGAGCGTATCATCACTCAAAAATACTTAGCAATCTATCCTGATGGCCAAGAGGCTTGGTCAGAGTATCGTCGTACGGGTTATCCTCGCATTTTCCCGGCAGTACTTACCTCTACAGATTGTGAAGTTGATGGTGATCTCCGTCCTACTCGTATTCCCTACTCAAACGATGAATACGTAAAGAACTTGGAAAACATCAAGAAAGCGGTAGACCTGCTTCATGGCCCAGACAATGGTGCAACACGCGTTTGGTGGGACAAAAAGAATAAATAACACTTAAAGAATATTCAAATGAAGAAATATTTTATTTTCAGTTTCATCGTTTTGCTCTTTACAACAGTAAGTTGCAGTGATTGGACTGAGACAGAAACCAAGAATATAGACAAGCTGCTGGCGGGCGCAGACTCTGCACAAGCAAAAGCATACAGGGCTTATTTGGAAAATTTACGTGCCTATAAGAAAACGGATCATCAGGTCACTTTCGGCTGGTTTGGTGGCTGGAACGGTGAAAGTCCGGCTTCACGTTGCCTTTACAATCTTCCTGACAGTACAGACTTCGTATCACTTTGGGATGGTTTCTCAAACCTAACAGCTGCTCAGCAGGCTGACTTGAAGCGTGCTAAAGAAGTCAAAGGCATCCGTGCATTGGCTTGCGCTCTCCTTTTTGATATAGGTAAAGGTATCACTCCTGAACAGCCTAAATCTTCTAAAGATGCAGGAGAATCATGGGAAACCTATAACCATAAATATTGGGGTTGGGTTGACGGTGATGAGGATAAGATTAGCGCCGCAGTCGTTAAGTACGCCAACGCTATCTGTGATACCATCTACAAATATGATTTGGATGGCTTCGATCTTGATGCCGAGCCTCGCTATCCCCAACCTTTCCAGACTAAAAAAGAAATGTGGAAGAACGACCGAATGAACCTCTTCATCCGTACAATGGGTAAGCGTATCGGCCCGAAAGCAGAGACACCGGAAGGCCGAAAGAAGTTGTTAGTTGTTGATGGTGAGCCTGATTGGTTCTCCGCAGAAATGGCCTTATACTTTGATTACTATATCCTTCAAGCCTATAACTGTAGATCTTATTCAGACTTGGATGGTCGGTTGAGCAGACTTGTAACTCAGTTCTCACCACTGCAATCAGCAGAAGATATAGCAAAAAAACTCATTGTTACAGAGAATTTTGAGGCTCACTCCGCTACTGGTGGCGTGACATATACCACACGTGATGGTAAGAAAGTTCCATCATATATAGGTATGGCTATGTGGCAACCCAAGAAAGGCCGTAAGGGTGGTATCGGAAGCTATCACATGGAAAAGGACTATGCAGCAAGTCCTGTATACAAATACTTACGTCAAGGTATTCAGATTATGAACCCTGCTGTAAAATAATTAAATGATAAAAAACATGAGACATATAATTAAAATCTTTGGAATTGCTTCTTTAGCATGCCTCACATGGTCATGTGCCAATGTAGATTATGATGAAGTTGGAGATGAAAGCAAATTGCCAAACGCCGTCTACATTGATGGCGCAGACGTAACACCTTTGACAAAACTAACTGTTGATGATACAGGAGGTAAAGGTTCGTTCACCGCCCGCGCTGCTAACAAATTAAGTTCGGATGTAAACTTGAAGTTTGCTATAGATGAAGAAACATTGGCAAAATACAATAAAACCAATGGCACAAACTACAAGCTTTTACCTGCCAAATACTTTAACTTATCAGCTGAGAACCAAACAATTAATGCAAACACCGTTGCAAACGGAGCAATTGATGTCAAGGTAAAACCTCTCGGTGAAGATTTAGATGCATCCACGAAGTATGCTATTCCTGTGAAACTTGTTTCTGCAGAAGGCAGCAAAATCTTAACTTCCAGTGCAACTAAGATATTCGCTATTGACCGTGTGCTCTATACAACCTCCTTGCGTCAATATGGCTTCTATCTCAAGACCGTATTCCCAACACCATATACAGGCCTGCAGGAATGGACGATGTCTTATGCTATCAAGCTTGATTACAACAAGGACAACCAGGCTGTTCTCTCGCCAGACTTCTACTCTCGCGTCACTCGCGACGGTGGCTTGCAGATGAAAGTTGGAGAAACAGATGACCCCAAGGCCTTTGCCAAGACTAAACTTCAGCCTAAGAAGTGGTATTATATTGCATGGGTTTATGACCATCAGCATGTGAAATGCTACATCAATGGTGTGCTTGACAACGAGTTTAATGTGCCAAAAGTTGAGACCTTCACGAAGCTGAATATGAGCTGGGGCGCATTCGAAGGCTATGTTCGTGAGATACGCCTTTACAACAAGGCGCTGACTGCATTCCAGGTATTGGACAATCTTTACATTGAAACTCCAGATAATCCGAACCTGCTCTTC
>ERZ772807.1344-NODE-1344-length-13857-cov-8.808941_pt1 | contig 13857 bp, 7 predicted proteins | sample MGYA00511472_ERZ772807 | MGnify/ENA primary metagenome ERZ772807 (study PRJEB29015, sample SAMEA2737947) | human oral metagenome | biome: human oral; feature: human-associated habitat; material: dental | place: China | collected 2039 ...
CATCACCTGTTACGGTTACTGGGCTGTTATCGGCAGCCTGAACTTTGGTTTTGGCGGCATTCAGTTGTGCCACATTAACGGCATCGGTGTCGTTCACACCTTCGGCTACATTACCCAATTTAACGCCTTTGCTTGGGTCGCTGCCTACCAATTTAACGCTGTTGCTTGGTGTGCTGCTGTTGTTGCCTGCGTTATCCACATAGCTCAATGGGGTGTCGAATTTCACTTCGGTTACGCCATTGGTGCTGGTTACATTGGCTACTGTACCTTGTCCATTAACAAAGTTGATGGTATCGCCGTGAGTAACAAAGTCTTTGGCTACGCCATTGCCTTGTACGTTAAAGCCTGCGTTCAGCACATCGTTTACAGTAGCGGCATTATTGCCTTTGCCTGCGAAATCGCTACGGCTGTTATTGGCTGGGTTAGCTGTTGCAGTTGCAGCATCAGCCAAATTGCCTTTCACGTTTGCCAAGGTGGTTGGGGTTAAAGTGGTGTTGTCGCCTGCGTTCATTGAAGCGATGACATCACCAGCCGCTACTTGCGTACCTGCGCCATTAGGTTGGCTGTAGAAGTTGCCGTCTGTGTGTTTATACACTTTGCTGCCATCGGCTTTGGTGTACACCACAGGCGTTTGCGCATTTTGAGTGATTTGCTGTGCATTCAAAGCGTAAGTGAATGTGCTGCCGCTTTGTTCTACGGTCAGACCATCGCCTGCTTTCAGGGTCAGCGTATCGCCTGCTTTAATTAGCTCTTGCGTTGGTGTTGCGCCAGTAGTATTGCCGCCTGCGGTGGCTTTAAAGCCGCTGCTGTTAATGGCGTTGGCAATATCGCCTGCGGTTACCAGTTTGCCTGCGTCTGTGCCAGTAGGAACGGTTACTTTGCCTGCATCTGTACCTGTGGCGGGTGCAGTCAAGGTTACAGTGTTCACGCCTACTTTGTATGGGTTTGCTGTGCTGCCATCACCTGTTACGGTTACTGGGCTGTTATCGGCAGCCTGAACTTTGGTTTTGGCAGCCTGAATCGCATCGTGAATGGTGTTTTGACCTGTGCCACCAATATTGCTCATCGTAATATTGCCGTCAGCGTCTATTGCAGCATTGCCACCCAAGATAGTTTTAACCGTGTTACCAACATTACCCAATGTTTTTTGGGTGGCGTACAGTTGGCTGCCGTTAATGGCATCGGTGCTCGCGGCAGAAATTTCCCCTGGTGCAACGTGTTTGATTTGACGTTCAAAGCCTGTATTACCAACTGATACTTGGTCGCCCACGGCTACTGAACTATTGCCCGCAAAGTTGCCATAAGTTAAACCACCAACCGTGGCGGAAGTAACTTGGGTGGCGTTGGTATTGGTTTTACTGCCTGCGCCCAAAGCAATGGCATTGTCTTTATTGGCTGATGCGCCTGTGCCGATTGCAGTGCTGGCTGTGCCTGATGCGGTAGATTTAGCACCCAATGCCACGCCCAAATCGCTAGACTGGGCTTGCACACCAACAGACACACCCGCTTGTTTAGAAGCGGTTTTGATGTACACGCCATTTTGCATTGTGTCGCCTGTTAAGGCTTGATAGGCTTGACGTACTGTGCCATTGACTTGATTGCCATTGGTCGGGTCGGTATAGCTGGTTTGTTGGCTACCTGCGCTGTCCAAATCATCGCCACCAATCGCCACAGAGCTATCACCATACGCCAGCGTATCGCTACCCAATGCCAAAGATTGGTCGCCATAAGCATAGGTGCGGTGTTCAGGCTGCGCACCAGTCCCACCACCAATCGCAACCGATTGTCCAACGGATTTCACTGCTAAATTAACCGTGCCCAAAGAGCCGCCTGCATTCACGCTAATGGCTTGGTTAGAACCAACTGTTGCATTCGCACCAATCATCACACGTTCGCCATTTGCGCCACCAGCAGGACCTGAACCACTCAGCGCACCTGCTTGATGCCCCATGGCAACGTCATTGGCTGAGTTCGCCTTAGCAAACGCGCCCAATGCCATTGAATTGCTGCCTGTTGCACCGTCATTGTTGTAGTTGCTGCCTACGCCTGTTTGGGTAGATTGAACGCTGTAATAATGCGTATTACCGCCGCCACCTGCGCCGCTACCAATGTTGGTAATGGTAACTTTGCCGCCATTTTGCGACACATTGATGCCATTACCTGCTTCAAATGTCAGCGTTTCATCGCTCACAATTTTCTTATCAGCAGCACCTGTTGCGCCGCTAGGTGTGCTATCGCTAGACGTACCTGTGCCTGTATGCGCCACGGCCACGTTAAAGCCATTGGCTTTCAGTTGAGACACATTCACCGCATCATTGTTTTTCACACCAGCAGCCACGTTGCCCAAGGTAACAGGATTGCTTGTATTCGCGCCCACCAAGTTCACGGTGTTGCTTGGTGTGTTGCTCAGCGCACCCGCTGCATCGGTGTAGCTTAATGGCGTGTCAAATTTCACGGTGGTTACGCCGCCCGTTGTGCTGACATTGGCAACTGTACCGCGCCCGTCTGCAAACGTTGGCATTGTGCCAGAGCCTGTGCCTGTATTGCTGATAACAAATTCGCCATTGTTTTGGGCAATTTTGATGCCATCGCCCGCAGTGAATTTCACTTTTTCACCAGGATTTACAACTTCATCAGTTGAGCCAGTTACTTGACCTGAGCCCGTTTTGCCCGAAGTAACCACAAAACCAGAGTTGTTAATCGCTTTGGCGATTTCGTTAGCGGTAACCAGTTTACCTGCATCGTTTGTAGCGGGCAGATTTACTGCGCCAGTAGTAGTGTTGCTCAATGCAACGGTGTTTATGCCAACTTTGTAGGGGTCGGTTGCTGTGCCTGTGCCTGCTACGGAAATAGGGCTGCCTGAAAGTGCTTCTACTTTGCTTGCGCCTGTGCCTGTGGCGTTGATGGTGATTTCTTTGCCTTGTTGAGCAATGCTTACGTTGTCGCCTGCTTTGAAGGTTAATGTTTCACCGTTACCTACTTCTTCGCCTGCGGAAGCTGTGCCACCCTTAGCGGCAACTGTTGCCACTTTAAATTTTTGCATGGCGGTGTCAGCTTTTTTCAGGCTGCCTTTTGCAGCATCGGTGAGATCAAGCTCGTAGTTGGGTGCGCTTGCAGAACCTTTGTTTTCCACTTTCACGGGGCTGCCCGCGGCGGGGCCGACTTTGGTCGGCGTGTTGTTTTTAATCAGGTTAGCAACTGATTTCAACTGTGCCACGTTTACTGCATCTGCATCTTCCGTACCTGCTGCCACATTGATGATTTGGCGGGTATCGTTTTGTGTACCGACAGACACTGCGCCGCTGCCGCCTTTTACTGTTTCGCGGATATTGGCTTTATCGGTATCGCTGGAAGCATCCAAGGCAAATACTTGGTTTGACGCCACGGTTGGTGTGGTGGAAGTGGCGACAGAGCCTGCAACGATTGCGCGGCGTGTTGCCTGTGAGCCGTATCCCAAAGCAACGGAACCAGGTGCGCTCATGGTTGTTGCGCTGTCGCGACCGATAGCAATGCCGTTCGCTGCAGCACTGTTTGCCGCACTACCGATGGCAATAGTGTGTGCATCGGATGCAACTGCGCTAGTGCCGATAGCGGTGGAAGATGTTGCCGCAGCACGCGCATTTGAACCGACGGCAACGGCGTTATGTTCTTCTGCACGCCCTTGTCCCAGCGCCAAAGCGTGGCGACCTGAGGCGTAAGAAGTGTCGCCAATAGCAATAGCACCTTCGGATTGTGAATTGCTGGCGGATGCGGCAGCCACGGTGGCATTGCCAATGGCAATGGAGCTTACGCCCTGTGCTTTTGCGCCGTTGCCGACTGCCATGGATTTGTTGGCGACTGCGCCGTCATTGTTGTAGTTGTTGTCGCCAGAAGCACCTTGCACGCTGTAAAAGTGAGTGTTGTTGCTCGGAATATTGGCAATACTTTTCTGCAAGCCGTCCGTTATCTGATAAAGTTGGCTGCCGTTGATGGCATCAGTACTGCTTGCCGTGATCGCGCCGGCAGCCACATGTTTAATTTGGCGCTCGTTGCCCGCACTACCGATTGAAACCTGATCGCCGGCGGCAATATTTGTAGAGCCGGCAAATTTATTTGCACCACCACCATAAGTCACACTTCCAATGGTGGCACTTTCCACGCCCTGTGCATTCACAGCAGTCGTGCTGCCGTTGCCCAAAGCAACAGAGTTTTTCAAAGTAGCTCTGGAATCATGACCAAAAGCGGCAGCATCCTGCACAGTTGCCTGCGCACCGGAGCCCACTGCAATCGCGCCATAGCCGCCAGCCTGTGACTGAAAACCAACCGCAGTAGTGTAATCAACGCCAGAACTGCCTGACACACTGCCGCGCCCCATTGCAACAGAGCCCACGCCCTCAGACTTCGACTCAAAACCTACTGCCACAGAACCGTCTGTTGCAGCGTTGGAAAAAGCACCAAGCGCCGTAGCATGTGCATCAGTGGCTTTAGCAGAATAACCAATTGCGGTTACTTTCCCCACACCATGAGTATCAGAAGCCTCCGCACCTGCACCAATCGAAACAGCATCCAAAACGGTTGCCTTAGTGTCCACACCGATAGCGATTGAATTTGTTTGCTTGTTGGCATCATCCAAAGTCACCCCCGTCCCGATACGGATGCTGTTGGTTGCATTTGTTCCATTGGTTCCACGATCGCCTAAGCCGATAATGCCACTATTCACATCTAGGCGGCCGCCAAGAGTGAGGTTTTTAGCGCCATTTTCAGTCTCGCTTGCAGTATGATTTTTATCACCGTAAAACAAAGTACGGTTGGTTTGCTTATCATGCGCCTCACTGCCAGCAGTAGTGCGCGAATTACACGGATTATATGAAGATGTTAGGCCAACATCGGCGGCGTTATACACCGACACACTTCCTACCCCCTGCAAAGGAGTTGAAACCTGTTGAGGGTTACCCGGCTGTATCGCATAAGGAACAGCATTAGAACCATCAGGAAGGAGAGTACAGTTAACATCCTGCCCATCATTGATATAAATTCCCGGGCCTGCGTGGGCATACCCAGCAGTAGCAGTCAGAACCAGCAGCATTGTAGAAGCAGCAAATCGGGGGATTTTAATGCCTGCTCGCTCCAAAAGGCCCACAGCAATACCATGAACACTGCCCGATGCAGATTTGCCATGCGCCTTAGCTGTTTCCTGCACAGCCACCCAAGTGTTGGTGCCTTCATTCCAAACAACACGATATGTCTTATTCATAGTTACACTTCCTACATTTCAAACACAAAACAAATTAAAACAAAAATCAACGAAAATCGGATTTTGATTGACATCAATTATTGGTTCGTTAACTGCTAAGTCTCGCTGTTCTGCTCGCAGCAGCGAGCGTTACGCAATAAATTTTTTATTATTTTCAGTAGTTTATAAGCTATAAAAATGCAGATAACAATTCCTGCGCATCATACAAGAAATTAACAATCGCCACTAGCCACTTATCATATCTAGCCCAAATTTTACGTTTTATTGACAACATTTTTACCACACTATCAGCCATCCATTTGTTATAGCCAAACGAATAGCCGCTCGCGTCTCAAAGGCAGCCTGAAAAGCAAAAAATCCCCTGAAACGGTTGTTTCAGGGGCGTAAAGTAAGCGGCAGATTGTTATGGTGCGTTAATTTTCAACGCGGTTTGTAAAGCAGGATGGAGAGATTGCCGCAAACCTGTTTTCAGGCTGCCTTTGCCTATATTTAGGCAGCCTGAAAAGCATTGGGCGACCATCCCAGCGAAATAACGCGCGTTGCTATCATCCCGTCCCAACCGCTGTTCAACAGCATAGCAGGAGACAAAATGCCATGGATGAAATGTCCTTGCCAGCAATCGGCGCACTCATATCTTATATATAGAGATAGGCAGCCTGAAAACCGTTTTCAGGCTGCCTTATGTTGAGAACCTACCCACGCTCTTGCGCCACCGCGTTCATATCGGGCTGCATCACCAAATGCTCATCCAGCTCGCCAATCGCGTCCCAATCCTTGTTGGGATAATCCAACGCATATAAGAAGTAGCGAATGCAATTAAGCCGCGCCCGTTTTTTGTCGTCCGATTTAATAATCACCCACGGCGAATTTTTGTTATGCGTGTGGAAAAACATCGCGTTTTTCGCTTCCGTGTAAGCGTCCCAGCGGTCAAGCGATTGCACGTCCACGGGCGACAGTTTCCAATGCTTCAATGGGTCGGAATAGCGCGACACAAACCGCCGCAGTTGCTCCTCGCGCGACACCGAAAACCAAAATTTAAACAGATGCACACCGCTATCAATCAGCATCCGCTCCAATTCAGGCGTTTGGCGCATAAACAACAAATATTCCTGCGGCGTGCAAAATCCCATCACCCGCTCCACCCCCGCGCGGTTATACCAAGAGCGGTCAAAAAACACCATCTCGCCCGCGGTGGGCAAATTTTGAATATAACGCTGAAAATACCATTGTCCGCGTTCCACCTCCGTGGGTTTTTCCAACGCCACAATCCGCGCGCCACGCGGGTTCAAATGCTCCATAAAACGCTTAATCGTGCCGCCTTTGCCCGCCGCATCACGCCCTTCAAACAAACTCACAACCCGCTGCCCGCTGTCTTTCACCCAGCTTTGCACTTTCAGCAGCTCAATCTGCAATTTCTCCTTTTCCGCTTCATACACCCGACGGCTCATCCGCTCATCATAAGGATAATCCGCAGGCAACGGCGCACGGTCGTTATCTTCTTGCGACACCGCCCCGCGATATTTCATTACTGCCTCTTCAAATACTTTCAAACTATCCTTTTTATCCCCCAAATCCACTTGCTCAAACGGCTGCAATTGATGACTAGCAGGCATAACGAAACTCCTTACAAAAATGGTTAAAAAAAGAAACTACAACTCACTACAAACCCATTTTAACGAAAACTAACAAAACAAGTTACCCCCAAGCCCAAAAAAATTTGCGCCAGCGCAACAATGCCGCAAAAAAAAGCAGCCTGAAAACGAATCTCCCAATCCATTTTCAGGCTGCCTATCTATTGCCACAGCGTTAATGCACGTCTTTCCAATATTCTTTTTTCAAGAAATACGACAACGGCAACAGCACCGCCAGCAAGAATATCAGCACAATATAGCCAATCTGTTTGCGCTGCACTTGGGCAGGCTCTGCCATATACGCCATAAAGTTGGTTAAATCGCGGGCATAATTGTTGTAGTCGGTCTCAATAAATTTACCGTCTTTGCTGATGCGCGTCAGCTTGCCCGCGCTTTCCCATTGCAAATCAGGCACCAGATTGCCATGCGCGTCTTTTTTCATTATAGGCTTGCCCTTGGCATCCAGTTTCACTGCTTGAATGCCTTGCTCCGCAGCCAAAACGTGCGGCATCGCCGCGTTGGGCAACACCGTGTTATTCCAACCTGTTGGGCGTGTTGGGTCTTTGTAGAAGCCGCGCAGATAGGCGTAGATGTAGTCGTTGCCGCGCGAGCGCGCAATCAGCGTCAAATCAGGCGGCACAGTGCCAAACCATTTTTTCGCATCCGCAGGATTCATGTGCGCGTGCATTACATCGCCCACCTTGTCGGTGGTAAACATCAGATTTTCTTTGATTTGGTCTTCGGTTAAGCCGATGTCTTTCAAGCGGTTAAAACGCATGGCGGCGGCAGAGTGGCAAGAGAGGCAGTTGTTCACAAAAATTTGTGCGCCGCGCTGCAAGCTCACTTGGTCGCGAGGGTCTAGCTCAACGTGGGGATAATGCCCGCCGCCTGATGCGCCAGCCATCATGGGTGCTGCCAACAGCAGGGCAGCCAAAGTTTTTTTGAATGTTGATTTCATTTTCTTTGCCCTTTTTAGATGTTGGTTGCAAATAAATACGCGCCAATTGCCGTAATCGCCACATAAACAAAAAACATGATTTTTTGCTTGGTGGTGCTCATGGTTACACGCTCCGGAACAGGTTTGTTTTTGTCCAGTTTGGTGTAGAACGGCATGCCCAAAAAGAAAGCAAAGTAAACGCAAGACAAGATGCGAGCAACCAAGGTGCGTTGGTCGTTTGCCACCTTTGCGCCTAAAATCATCAAGCCAATAAAGGCAATCACAAACAACACCAAGGCTGTTTTGAAAATGGGACCGCGATAGCGAATAGACTTCACTTCGCCACGGTCAAGCCACGGCAGCAAAGCAATCAGCACAACGGCTGCGCCCATGCCGATTACGCCCCAAACTTGCGTACCCCAAAAAGATGGAATGGCACGCAAAATCGCATAGAACGCTGTGAAATACCAAACAGGTGCGATATGAGACGGCGTTTTCAATGGGTCGGCAGGGTCAAAGTTTGGTGCTTCCAAGAAGTAGCCGCCGCCTTCGGGCGCAAAGAACAACACGGAGCAGAACACGATGAGGAATACCGCCACGCCCAAGATGTCTTTCACGGTGTAGTAAGGATGGAACGGGATGCCGTCGAGCGGGATGCCGTTTTCGTCTTTCAGTTTTTTTATTTCCACGCCATCGGGGTTGTTTGAGCCCACTTCGTGCAACGCGATTAAGTGCGCCACCACCAAGCCAAGCAACACCAAAGGCACGGCAATCACGTGCAGCGCAAAGAAGCGGTTGAGCGTGGCATCGGATACGTTGAAGTCGCCGCGAATCCAGGTGGAAAGGTCTGGACCAATCACGGGAATCGCGCTAAACAAGTTAATAATAACTTGCGCGCCCCAAAACGACATTTGCCCCCAAGGCAGCAAGTAGCCCATAAAGGCTTCTGCCATCAAGGCGAGGAAAATGAGCGAGCCAAATATCCACACCAATTCGCGCGGTTTTTTGTATGAGCCGTAAATCAAGCCACGGAACATATGTAAATACACCACGATAAAGAAGAACGATGCGCCTGTGGAGTGCATATAGCGGATAATCCAGCCGCCCGATACATCGCGCATAATGTATTCAACGGCGGTGAACGCTACGGGGAGATTGTAGGCGTTGGTGGTGCCGTCCGGTTTGAAGTTCATGGTTAAAAAGATGCCGCTGACGATTTGAATCACCAAAACGAGCAGAGCGAGCGAACCGAAGTAATACCAGAAGTTGAAGTTTTTGGGTGCGTAGTATTGCCCAACGTGGTCGTTCCAAAGTTTGGTCAATGGAAAACGCGCGTCCACCCAGTTGAGTAAGGCTTTGGTTTTGCTAGTTTGTTGGTTTGACATGATGTACCCCTATTAACTTTCGCCAATCAAAACGACGGTGTCGCTCATGTATTTATATGGCGGGATAACCAAATTGGTGGGTGCGGGAACGCCTGCATACACGCGTCCTGCGAGGTCAAATTTGGAACCGTGGCAAGGGCAGAAAAAGCCGCCTTTCCAGCTTCCGCCGCCCAAATCTGCCGCGCCTACATCGGGGCGGAATGTGGGCGAGCAGCCTAAATGCGTGCAAATGCCCACGGCCACCCAAAGATTGGGCTTGATGGAGCGCGTGGCGTTTTTGCAGTTTTCAGGCTGCTGGTCGGCATTGGATTTGGGGTCGGCTAATTGACCATCCAACGAGGGCAAGTCTTTTACCTGCTGCTCGGTGCGGTTTAACACGAAAATCGGTTTGCCGCGCCATTCGGCGGTAATCATTTGCCCTGATTCAATTTTGCTGATGTCCACTTCAACAGCAGCACCTGCGGCTTTTGCCTTTTCAGACGGAAACCAGCTTGCCACAAGTGGTGTTGCCACCCCTGCGGCGGCAACTGCGCCTGCCCCAGCAGTGGCAAGCGATAGAAAGCGGCGGCGTCCTTGATTTATTTCTTTATTATCCATTTTTTTATTCCAAGATTTCGGCGCGGCGGGCAACGGGTTATGCAATGTTGCTTTTCGCGCTTGGAGTGTTAAAAAAGTGCTTTTAAACGTAGGGATTTTAACCGATTTTATGGGGGAGATTGAAGCTGTTTTTTAAGATAGGTTAAGATTGTTTAAGCATGCGGGTTTCAGGCTGCCTTGGGTTTGGGGCGGCGTAGCAAATTGTGCGGCAGGCACGGCTTTTTTTGAGTTGTTGCAAAATGGTTTTGCGGTTGCATCCGTGTTGTGCTGCCGGGTTTGTTTGCCTAGGGTGTAAGAAGCCTGCCAAAGTGTTTTGGGATGGAGCCGTTTCCCACCGTTGGAGTTTGGTTACATTAACAAATCAGCCCCACCACACGGTGATATAAGCAACCACCCATTCACAAACTTCAAATCAACCACAATCTCAAACTGCTTTTCAGGCTGCCCAAACCGGCCGGAAACAGAACAAGCAGCCTGAAAATGAACATTCTCATTTTCAGGCTGCCTTTTATTTAGGAAAAAATCCCGCTTTGCGCGCTACGGCATCACTTACTGCGCCATCTCTGATGCCGCGCGCGCTTTGTCGCGCATGGTTTTTTCAAGCGAGGCGGGCAGCTTGCCGGCTTCTTTGGTCAGCGTAATCACCAGCTGCTCGCCATCCGCTTTGGCTTGCACGGCGTCTTTGAATTCGCTGTTGTTGAGTTCCAGTATGTCTTTTTCAAAACCCTGCACGGCTTGTTCAAGTTGGGCATCGTCCACAGGCGTGCCGCTGATGTTCATAAAGGCTTTGTAGCCTTCGCGGATGAATTTTTTGTCAATGCGCACTTCGCCTTGGGCTTTGGTCTGTTTCAACAGCTCTTGGGCTTGCTCGTCCGTCATTTTTTCGTTGACAACATTGGCGGGGAAGCTGCTTTCCCATTGCATGGTGGCTTTGCTGCCGTTGAGCACGATTTGGTTGTCTTTGGATTCAAACGCGCCTCCCGATTGCAACAGCGCTTTGAGAAACTCTTGGAAGGCTTTTTCACTCTCGGCAGCGGGCACGCAGCGTTGGCTTTGCGCTTTAAACAAGTCAGCCAGAATTTCAAAGGCTTTGGCATCCAGGTCTTTCATGCTCAGGTTGTAGCGGATTTGTTCCAGCTTAACGTGTTGCTGCGGATTGCCTTGCAGGCTGAAATCGCCCAATTTGCTGCTGCTGGTGTACACCAGTTTGCCGTTGTGGATTGCCACATCGGCGCTGCTTTCCAAATTGTTCAGGCTCATTTCAAAGGGGTTGCTGCCTGCCATGGAAAAGGTAACGGATTCCACTTTGCCGCCGGCTTTGCCTGCCGCGAGCATGGCGAAGGTGAGCCGGTCGGCTTGGTAGCTGGCGTTCTTGATGGCGCCGTTAAATTTCGGGTCTTTGAGCGTGATGCCGGGGATGTTGATTTTCAGGTTGTGCACTTCCCTGCCGTCTTTGCTGTTTTTGAGTGTGAACGCGGCGGTGATGGGTTCCCATGCAAGCGTGCCGCTGTTTTCGGTGAACGAGTTGGCGGGGATGGTGATTTCGCTGTCGATATTGCCGCTCCATGTGGTTTGGCTGCGGATGTCAAACAGATGGGTTTCTTTTGGGCTGTCGGGGTTTTGGGCGTAGATTTTGGAAACGACGGTGTAGCCCGTTAAGCCGCGGGTGATGGTGTCTTCGCTACGGAAAACGGGGCGGTATTCGGGGTGGCACAAATCGGCGGTGATTTCGCCCGTCCATTTTGCGCTACCCGATAGCATACCCATGTTGAATTCGGACACGTTCACTTTAAAGCGTTTGTCTTGCACGTCAAAGCTGTTGTGATACGCGCTTTCCAGCTTTTTGCCTGCAACGATGTTGCCGCCGACTGCGCCAACGAGCGCGATGCCTACTGCGCTGGCGATTAAGGTTTTTTTGTTCATTTGCGGTTTCCTTGTGGTGGGTTAAATGGTTTGGCGGGTGATTAGGCAGCCTGAAAGTCGGGTAAACAGCGTTTTCAGCCTTGCGCTGCGGCAAACCCCTTTAAAGATTTGGACAAAGGGGCAAGCCTGCCTAATCGTCTTCTAAAATCTGCCGCGATTCGCGCTCCAAAAGGGTGATGATGTTGTCAAAATATTGCCGCGGAATGTCTTTGCCAATGCGTTCAAATTCATCCAGCGCATCCAGCAGCACATCAACAGGCTCGGCTTCCTAGCCAAACAAATTGCGGTCCAGCTCCGCGCCAATCAGCAAGCCATCGCCCGCCAACAGCACACACCAGCTTTCCAAAAATTCCGCCAAGCCAAACGTGGCGACTTCGTATTCTGCCCATTCTTCGCGGCAGCAATCGCGGGCGCGCGCGGCGGATGACCAAAAACACAGCACGCCAACAGGTTCGCCGTCTTCATCTTCTTCGTGGTTAGACGGCAAAACGGCGTATTGGTCGCTGCCCGCCAATTTGAGCGCGAACACCTGCTCGTTTTGGCAAAGGGTTTGGATAAATTGTTGATAACGTTTTTCTAGGATGGCGGTGTTTTGCAGCATGGGATTTCCTTGTTCACGGAGGCAGCCTGAAATCGGCGAAACAGGCGGAAATGTACTGGATTAAACAGGGCGGGTAAAGGGCGGGCGCGCAAAATGTGAGGCAGCCTGAAAAACTGTTCGCACGCCTGTGGCAGACACGCCAAAATTGCGCAAATCGCCCCGCTAGCCCAGCCGAAATCGGGTACAATCGCCCCCATTTATCAACCCATACGAGACACATCCATGCTAGGCTTTTTTAGCAAACTGTTTAAATCAAAAACCCCAGCAACCGAAACCCCAACGCAGCCTGAAAACACCCCAGCAGCTGCGGATGTTGTCGCCGAAGACGTAATCAGCGAAGACCATGCAGGGCAGCCTGAAAACACTGTCGCGGAAGTTGAACCAGCAGAAGCGGCGGCGGAGCAAGCAGTAGAAAAATCAGCAGAACAGACGGCGGAACAAGCAACAGAACAAGACGCGGCACAGTCCGAAACAGAAGCCGCCGCGCAGCCCGATACGGCAGCCGATGAAACCGCAAGCGTTAAAACCGTAGAACAAGAAACCGCCGCGCAAAGGCAGCCTGAAAACAATAAAGCGCAGCCTGAAAATGCCGAAGCCGCCCACGTTGCGCCTGAAAATAAAACGGCAGCAGTTGAAACAACAGAATTAGCGGTAGAACCAGCAGTAGAACAGGCGGTAGAACCATCCGCCGAACAGACAACAGAACAAAGCACGCAAACTGAAACCGCAACCAGCGAAAGCGCAACCGTTGAAGCCGCAGCACCAGCAACCGCCGCCCAAGGGCAGCCTGAAACCGCTGCAAATGAAGCAGCAGAAGCCACACAAGGGCAGCCTGAAACCGAACCCAGCGCAGCACAACCCAATCCCAACGAACCCACCGTGCGCAACTGGACTATGACCGCCGTTGCCGAAAAACCGAATAGCTGGGCAAGCGCGGCAGAAAAAGCGCAGTACCAACCCGCAGCAGCCGAAACCGCAACCATTGGGCAGCCTGAAAACGCCGTTAGCGAAGCAACAGAAACCGATGGCGCAGCACAAGGGCAGCCTGAAAATCGATCCATCGCGCCAAGTAAACAGCAGCCTGAAAACGTTGAAACGGAAGCGGAAATCAAACCCGAAGCAGCAACGGTTGAGCAGCCTGAAAACGCGGTTAGCGAAGCAGCAGAAGCCGATGTAGTCGCGCAAGGGCAGCCTGAAAATCAAGCCTCCGCGCCACGTGAACAGCAGCCTGAAAACACGGTTAGCAAAGCAACAGAAATCGATGGAGTAACACAAGGGCAGTCTGAAAACGTTGAAACAGAAGCGCAAGCCAAATCCGAAGCTGCAACGGTTGGGCAGCCTGAAAACGTGGTTAGCGAAGCAATAGAAACCCAGCCCAAACTCGGCTGGGCAGCCCGCTTAAAACAAGGCTTAACCAAATCGCGCAACCACATGGCAAAATCGTTGGCAAGCGTGTTTGGCGGCGGGCAGATTGATGAAGACTTATACGAAGAGTTGGAAACCGTGCTGCTCACCAGCGACATGGGCATTGAAGCCACCGAGCAGCTGAT
>ERZ772807.1348-NODE-1348-length-13813-cov-4.932621_pt1 | contig 13813 bp, 12 predicted proteins | sample MGYA00511472_ERZ772807 | MGnify/ENA primary metagenome ERZ772807 (study PRJEB29015, sample SAMEA2737947) | human oral metagenome | biome: human oral; feature: human-associated habitat; material: dental | place: China | collected 2039 ...
CCAAACGCAAAATCACCTTCTGGTACGGCGCACGCTCCAAACGCGAAATGTTCTACGTTGAAGACTTCGATCAACTCGCGGCAGAGTTCCCGAACTTCACATGGCACGTCGCCTTGTCCGACCCGCTGCCGGAAGACAATTGGGACGGCTACACAGGCTTCATCCACAACGTGGTTTACGAAAACCACCTGAAAAACCACGAAGCACCGGAAGACTGCGAATTCTATATGTGCGGCCCGCCGATCATGAACCAGTCCGTCATCAAAATGCTCAAAGACTTGGGCGTGGAAGATGAAAACATCCTCTTGGATGATTTCGGCGGTTAACATTTGACCTCAAACGCAAAAGGAAGAAACCGAGGTTTCTTCCTTTTTGGTTTAAATAGATAAAAAGGCCGTCTGAAAGTTTGTTAGCGAGACTCGCATAAACTTTCAGACGGCCTTTGACTGCAATGGACAGCCTTGTGATGGCTTTTTGGGAGTGTGATGATGCCTTTACAACAGTCGTTTGCCAATGGACCTTGCCGTACCACTTTTGCAGCTTGGCGATGTATACCGCCTTGCGGTAGCCGTCGGGTATCCGGCAATATCGGAATTGGAAAGATTCCTATGCCCGTTTACCGGCAAAGAATTTTTTGTAGTATTGATCAATCCGTTCGATGGTGGTTGAGTCGTTCGGCGTCAGAATCCGTTGTTGCAGGCTGAGCCGTACCAAGTCATCGTCTTCGCGTTCGGCAGCCGAGCAATCTGTGGATTGGTGGGTGCGGAGGTAATCAATCATTTCGGTCAGTTGTTGCTGGGCTTGTTGATAGTCGGACATATTTTTCCCTTGTTATGTGAATCGACGGATAGAAAAAATGGCAGGTCTGAAACCCGCCATGCTGTTAAAACCGGACAAACCGGCTAGTTTGGATGCTTAAGCCGCCTGGATGTTTGCAGCTTGAAGGCCTTTGGGGCCGCTGGTGACATCAAAAGAAACTTTTTGGCCTTCTTTCAGGGTTTTGAAGCCTTCCATGTTGATGGCAGAGAAATGTGCGAACAAATCATCGCCGCCTTCATCAGGAGTGATAAAACCAAAGCCTTTTGCATCGTTAAACCATTTAACAGTACCGGTTGCCATAAATACTACTTTCCATATCTAAAAAATTGATCAAACCAAGCCGGACGGGTTTACAGTAAACAGTAAGACGTTGTCTTATTATTTTAGAGTATTTACCCCAGTCGGGCTTAACTGTCTTTTTACCTTTGTTAAGCAATGTAGTCAAGCAATAAACGGGAAAAGGCGTTTTTTTACGGAAAACAGTGCAAAATACAACAGTGATCGGGTAGGCCGTCTGAAAAGGGTGTGAGGCAGGCCTGCAGGACATCGGGTATGGGGTGGCGCGGGTGTTATAATTCCACTGTTTTGCCGCTGTGTGCGGCTGTATGTGCGGAACAGTGAATGGATAGGAAAATTTCTTTAAATAATAAACAGATGGCTTTTTTGCTGGCAACGATGACGGCGATTATGCCTTTATCCGTCGATGCTTATTTGCCGGCGATTTTATCGTTGTCCGACGATTTGCAGGTGCCGGTAAAGTTGATTGAGAAAAGCCTGAGCAGTTTTATGTTCGGTGTGGCGTTCGGCCAGCTGCTGGGCGGTGCGGTGTCGGATGTGAAAGGCAGGCGTACGGTGGCTTTGGGCGGCTTGGGGCTGTATGCGGCCGCTTCGCTGGCCTTGGCCTTGCTTCAAACCATGGAGCAGTTGGTCGTGTTGCGGTTGCTGCAGGCTTTCGGCGGCGGAATGGCGGCAGTGATGGCAGGGGCGGTGGTGCGCGATTTTTACGAAGGCAGGCAGGCGGCGCAGATGTTTGCGCTAATTGGCATCGTGATGATGTCTGCACCATTGGCCGCGCCGATGTTGGGGTCCGGATTGCAGCGTATCGGCGGATGGCGGCTGATTTTTGTTTTTTTATTGTTGTATTCTTTGGCCGTATTTGCATTGATGTGGCGTTTTTTGCCGAAGTCGGAGGCAAACGGGCGGCTTGACCGGCATTTTTTCGGCGATATGCTGCGGCGTTACCGTCGTGTACTGCAAACTGTGCCCGCTTTAGGCTTTATGTTTTTTCAGGCGTTCAGTTTCGGTTCGATGTTTGTCTTCTTAACCGAATCTTCTTTTGTTTACATGAAGCTGTATGGTTTGACGCCGTTTATTTATGCATTCGTATTCGGCAGCAATATTGTAACGATGATGGCGTTTAACCGCATTACGGCCTGGCGGTTGAAAAGCGGCAGTAACGCGGAAGATATTTTATTGTGGGGCTTGGTCATCCAATTGGCCGCAAACTCGGTTGCGTTGTTGTTGGTATGGGCTTGCGGCGGACTGCCGCCGTTACCTTTGCTGGTGCTGTGCCTGATGGTTTCGGTCGGCACCCAGGGTTTGGTTACGGCAAACACGCAGGCCTGCTTTATGTCTTATTTCAGGGAAGTCGGCGGCAGCGCGAATGCTTTGCTGATGGCGGTTACGTCGCTGATTGGTGCAGGCATGGGTTGGCTGGCGACGTTGCTGCATAATGGTACGGTGTATGTGATGGTTTCCCTGATGCTGTGTTCCACCGTTGCCGGCTGTTTGCTGTTATTTGCCTGTTCGCGTCAGGCATGGCGGAAAACGGATGCCCGGTAAGAAAGGAGAGGAGGAGGCCGTCTGAAACACCTGCATCAGGCCGTAGCCGCCCTTGTCGTCAAAGGAAAGTACCGCCCCCGTGGCGCGGTTGTGCTTACTGCGCCAGCAGGCGGCGTGGCCGTTCTCATACTGCATTTCCCAGCCCAGCGGCTGTTTTGTGCCGTAGCCGTTGGTCAGGCAGGCTTTTAAAACGGTCTTCAGGCTGCCGGCGGCGGCGGAAAGCTGCGGCGCGCCCTCGTCGGTGGAGCGGTAGACGGTGACGGGCACGCGTTCGGTTTGAAACATGATTTTTCCTTTCGAAATGTTATTCGGCCACGGTGTTGCCGCGCAGGCAGGCGGTGAAGCCGTCTTTTTCCGTTTGCCGTGCGGCGGAGGGCTGCACGCTCCTCAATATCCACACCGGCATCGGCGTGCCGTATGTGTCGAAGCGGATGCAGTTGCCCGCCGACCAGCCGCCGCCGAACGCGGCCGCCGGTAAGGTGAAATAGGGTTTGCCGGTGGCGGGATTCGGGGGGGCGAGGTCGGTAACGGTGTCGCCCTGCACCACCAGCCCCAGCGTCTCGCCGTACAGCTGGTAGGTGCTCTCGCCCGTGAAGCGGATCAGCCAGCGTTCGGTTACCGCGCCGTTGCTTTTCAGCGCCATCGGGTAGTTGGCGGTATTGAGGCGTGCCAGTATCGGATCGCCGCGCACCGCCTCCGCCCACACGCCGTCCCATGTTTTCTGCGAAAACGGTTCGGTGGCGCGTACCAGCAGGTCGCCGCCGACCAGGGCGGAGGAAACGTATGTGCCTTCCTGCGGGTAATCGCGGGTCAGCGGGGTTTGCAGTTTCAGACGGCCTGAAACGTCGGCGGCCGTGATGCGGTTCTCTTCTTCCCAGGCGAGGACGGCGGTCAGCGGCAGGGTGTGGCCTGCGAGGCTTAACGGCTCGGCAAAGGTCAGTTTGCCCGCCGCCAAATCGATGCTGTATTTTTCCGCCGAAACGTGTTTGCCCTGCGCGTCCAGCAGGCAGGCGCGGTCGAGGTTCTGCCGCGCAAGGGCGACGGTTTGTCCGCCCGTGAAGGTCTGCCCCAAATCCTGTTTGAGGCGGTTGCCGATGACGATCATGTCGCCCTTGCGGAAGACGGGTACGCGTCCGTCGGCCGGCAGGCGCACGGAATCGATGCCGATAATCGAGCTGTCGAGCGGGATGTGGTCTTGGGTGACGGCGTTGTAGCGCAGGGTTTCGGCAATCAGGCCGTCTGAAGCAGCGATTTGGTAGAAACCCGTTTCGTAGTGGATGCTGCCGGTGATGCCGCCCGTGATGTGGCCGTCGGCATCGGCGCGGCCGCTGACGGTTTGGCCGTTTGCCACGGCATAGACGGTAAAGCTCTCCGGTTTGACCGGCGCGGCTTCGGTGCGTCCCGCGTAGGCGTAGACGCGTTCGGTGTTTTTGGCGAGGATGCCCGCCGTGATTTTCAGGGCGGCAAAGTCGAGGTTTTCGGCGGTAAAAGTGATTTCGCCGGCGGCCGTCAGCCTGCCGACGGCCTCGCCCGTGCCTTTCGCGTAGTCCCAGTTGCGGTAGAGCGTACCGTTGCGTTCGATGATTTTCACGCCGCCGATTTCAAACGACCAAGTGTTGAAGACAGGCACACCGCCCTGCGTGCCGTTGTAGATGCTCGCGCTCAGGTTGGACGGGGTTTCGGTAACGGATACCGTCCGCACCGCCGTATCCGCAATGCGCGAGGCAGCCGCCTGCTCGATGTAGACGGAAACACCCGTTACCGTGCGTTCGGTCAGCAGGTAGGACGTGCCGCCGTCATAGTCGGTAACGGACGCGCCCGGGGCGACGGTGGCGGTTTCGCCCGTCTTCAACGTGATGCGGATGGGGATGCCCGCCGTTTTCGCGTCCGGGATGACGATATGGCCGTCGGCGTAGTCTATGCTTGCGCCGTTTAATTTTGTGCCGTCGGGCAACAGCAGGCCGCCGTTGCCGTCGTCGGTCAGGCGGATCAGGGTCTGCCCCTGGTATTTGGCCGAGTCGGCCAGTATTTTGACGTCGTGTTTCTCGCGGGCGAGGATGTTGCCGCCGACCGACAGGTTGTTGTATTCGGCCTTCACCCAACGGGCCGTGCCCGCCGCGGCGGAAGCGCGGTAGAGCAAGGCAAGCTGCAGGCTGCCGGGCGCGGTTTTGCCGATGCGGGTGTCCAGCGCGGCCGTGCCGGTATCGTTTATTACTGCCGCCACCTCTTTGCCGGTATAGGCCTGATAGGACACGGTTACGGGGGCGGCTTCCAGCCCGCCCGTTACCACCGCCGCGCCGCGCATATAGTCCACATACCCCTGCGCCTGCCCTTTCAGACGGCCTTTGTCGTCCTGCGCCGTTTTGCCGTTCCACGACAGGCGCAGGCTGCCGGGCTTGATGTAGCCTGCGGGCGCGGACGGCACGAGCGCGCTGCCCGATACCTGCCGCACGACGGGCGTTTTACCCGAGGCCTGCGCATCAAAGGTACGGTAGTTGGACGCATCGCCCCATTGCAGCACGATGCGGCTGCCGACGTCCGGCAGTGCGGGCAGGGTCAGCACGGCGGAGCCGGTATCGGATACCGTACCCGCCGCCGTGCCGTCTTCGGCACGCAGGATGTAGTCGCCGCCATCGCCCAGGACGTACCACACGCCCAGCGACATATAGGAGACGGTCAGGCTGCCGGGCGCGGGCGCGGGTTGCAGCAGGGGCGCCCATGCCGTACCCTGATTGCCGTCTTTGATGTCGATGTAGGCCGTGTGGCGCGCGTTGCTCACTTTGGCCGCCGGTACGGCGGTTACATTTAGGCCGTAGATGCCGCGCACGCCCTGTATCATGCCGCGCTCGTAATCGACGGACAGGCTTGCGCCGCCGCTGCCGGAGAGCCGCCCCAAGCCGTTGTCGCGGTAGCCGTCGATTTTGACCGAGCCGGGCAGCACGCCGTGCGGCAGGTACAAGGTATCGTTCGGGTAGGCCGTACCGGACAGGCCGTACACCGCGGATTCGGGCGCGGCGGGTACCCATTCGCCGCCGATGACCGGGTAGCGGTCGGCATACGGCGTTTCCGCCGTGGCGGTGGGCACGAGTTTCTCGTAAATTTCCTTTACGGAGACCGTCAAATCCCCCCGTTTCAGTTCGGTTTTGACCGGCTTCACGCCGTAGTAGGCGGCGGAATCGGCCACCTGCGTTTCGAGGATGCGCACCGCCGTTTGGGCATAGCCCTCCTGCGGGTACTTCACCCCCTCGTAGTCGTTGGCCAGCGGGTTGGTGATTTCCATCTTCAGCACGCGGCGTTGGATTTCGCGCACGTCGCCGTTGGGCATCGGCACCTCAAACGTCCGCACCTCGTGGCTTAAGTCGGCGATGCGGAAATATTCGTAACGGTAAGCGGTCTGCGCATTGGATTTGTCCTCGAATTGCAGGCAGTAGCGTTCGCCGACCTTGGGCAGCGGCGCCTCAATGCGCTGATAGGCCTGTATCAGGCGCACGCCCGCCAAGTGTTTGCCCATCAGGGTCATCCGGCCTTCGATGGTCGGCACACTGTAAGCCTCGATGCGCGGCATGATGTCCTGCCGCGTTTCGCCGTAGTTGCGCGCCTTAAAGGCCAGATAGGACACGTTGTCCGCCTTTGGCGGCTCGCTGATGATGAAATGGCCGCCGTACAGCGGCTCTTTGTCGTCGCGAAGCACGGCGGGATAAAGCAGGCGGGCGTCAAAACTGCCCATCGTACGGTCTACGTCCGACACAATCGGGAAGATTTCGTTGTCCTCCCCTTTCAACGGCTGCCCCACCATACGGCCGCCGCCGTCGGGCGTATCGGTCATGCGCTGGCTGGGGTAAATCTGTAAATCCTGTTGGGTCAGTCGGGTGGTTTTTGACATTTCGGACGGCCTTTTTAAAACGGTTTTAAAGCGGGTTTAAACGGTCATTAGACGGATGGTTGCCGTGTAGCGTTCCGTGCCCGTTTCGGGCGTGGCAAAACGCACGGGCTCAAGGTCGGCAAACAGGCCCTCGTGCAGGCGGAACACAACGTCGAACACGCGCCCGTCGTAATGCTCCAGCACCATCTCCAATTCGGGCGTATCCGCCCATTCGCGCAGGGTTTCGAGGGTGGCGCGCGACAGCCATACCCAATCGCCCGCCAACGTGACCGGACGGCCGTTTTGCTTTATCCCCTGCTGGATGACGAGGCCGCCCGACAAGGTGCGCTGCGGTTCGGCCTGGGCGGTTTTCGCCCAATCAAACTCGTCGGTCCAGCGCATATCCTGCGGCAGGGTGATTTCGGCGCGGTTGTCTTTGCGGCGCAGCCGCCAGTCTTGGTCGCTCATGATGCGGTGTATAGGGTAACGGTTGATGCCGATATGGTAGGGTCGGGCGGGTTCGGCGGCGGGAGGAAGGAATGCAGCAAGGCCACCCGAGACGGGTTTCCCCGTTTCAGATGTCGGATTCCGGTTGTTTGAGGGTATAAAACCAAGTAAACTGGAACCGTTTGATTGGAAATACTCCGCAAGGAGGAAATTATGTTTAAAAAATCACTATATAAGGCTGCTTTGGCGTATTTCGGCGATAAGGTGGGCGAGCAGGAGAAAAGGGCTATTGCAGAAGGCATTGCCGCCGCTGCCCGCAACAAGGTTGAATTTGAGCAAAAAAAGGCTTTGATTGAGAAGGAAATCCATAATGGAACGGCAAGAAGCAGGGGAAAACTGCCTGTATGATTTTATCTACATCAATCATGATGTATTGGCGTTTTACAATGCGCAGTTGGATGAGGACGGCTTGCTGACGCAGAGTGTGGTTACGCACAGTTCTGAAGATCAGAACAAACAAAATTTCAAGGGCGGCCTGCCGGGCTTGGGCGGAAGTTTTGAAAGTGGCAGCAATATCAAGTCTTCGCGGCAAAACAGTTTTGATACGTCCAAGAATATGCCGTTGAGTGTTTTGCGCGAGTTGAATTTGCGCGGCTTGATTCAGGATGATGTCAGACAGGCGAAAACGGGGCAGATTGTGTTGTTTTCGGGTAGGATGCAGATTGTCGATTTGTCTTTAATGAATAGTATGGTCAAGCCGTCGATGGAAATCGAGTTGGCAGCCATGCCCAATTCTACGGACGCCCACAAGCGCAAACGCCGTGAAAAAGAAGCGGAAATAAAAAATGTGGCTTCTATGATGGAAGCGTTGCCGAAATTTTTGCAAATCCGTGTTTTTGATGATGAGAAGTCGGTTTGGTGCGCAGTTAAACATGATGATATGCTGCCCAATACTTCGGCTCTTGCTTTAAAACATGATGTTACGATTCCGGGCGAGTGGCATGTAGTGGCAATTTTGGATGCCCTGCCAAACGATAATGAGGATTTGGACCAAAAGGCTTTTGAGTATATGACGGATATGGATACTACTTATTTTACTGCGTTCCTGCATTTGCGTACGCTTATGGGGCGACGTTTTAATGAGTACGGTATTACGCCGCTGTTTATTTTCAGGAAAATTGTTTGAGCTTTGATTTGATAAAACAAAGGCCGTCTGAAAGTTTGTTTTCAGACGGCCTTTTTTGCGCTTTTCACACCGTACGCCTGAATGCCGCCTCCAGTCCCGCAATCACGCTTTCGGCGGCGGTTTCGGCCACCCGCTTGTCCCGTGCCTTAATCAGGCGTTGCAGGTCGGACAGCGGGATACCAATTTTCGGCAGCGCGGCCTCGAAGGCGGCGGCAAGGTCGGCCTGCGGTTTTTCCGCCCGCGCCTTTTCGGCCTGCTCTTCCTGCTCGGCGCGTTCGCGGTAAATCTGCCGCTGCAGGGAGACGGCCTGCCGGTATCGGGCGGCGGCCTCACTGTTGCCCTGCGCTTCGGCTTCGGCCAGCTTCACGTTCAATTCGCGCAGTTTGCGCTCTTCTTCCAGCCGCCTGGCCTGTTCGCCGTCGCCGCGCAACCGGGCCAGTTCGGTTTGCAGTTGTGCCACGGTATCGGCCGCCTCGTCTTTGAGGGCGGCCATTTTGTCGCGGGCGGCGGCAACGGCGGCATTGAGTTTGTCCAACGTAGCATCGTCCAGCCGCCCGAATTGCAAGGTGGCGGCGGCGGTGGCACGGTTAATCATCTCCATGTTGACGGTACCGTCCGATACGGCGCGGTTGAGTGCCTCGGTTGCCGCCTCCGCCTCCCTAACGCCGTCTTTGAAGGTTTTAACCCGTGCCGCCCACTCTTTAAAGCCGCCGTTGATTCCCGCCGTGCCGATGCTGCCCAACGGGGTGAGGGTTTTCATCGCGTCGCCCATCGCCCGGATTTGTTCGCGCGTCATGCTCAGGTAGTCGTGGACGTTGACGGTCATCTTGCCCCACGCTCCGCCCGCCGTTTGGGCGGATGCCTGCGCCGCATGGCCGACCTCTTTGTGGCCGTCGGCGGCCTGCCTAACCGTATGGCCGTAGCGTTCGGCGGCCTGCGATGCCTGCGCGTAGCCCGTTTCGGCCTGCTGCCCGACGGCGGCGGAGGCGGCGGCCAGTTCGTCCGTCCGCGCCTTGGCCTGTGCGACGGTCTGGTCGTATTGGGCGGCGGTGATGATGCCGTTTTTAAACGCTTCCTTGGCTTGTGCGGCCGCACGCTGCAAATCGGCGGCGGAAGCGGCGTTTTTAATGCTTGCGGCCAGCCTGTCGTAGGCGGTTTTGGCTTCCCCCGCGCCGTTTTTCGCCGCGTCGTTCAAACGCTGCATCTGTTCGCGCGTCAGGGCGGCCGCGTCGCCGCTCTGCTTCAGCTGCCGCTCGAAGGCGGCAAATTCCTGCCGGCTTTCGAGTTTGGCCATCATCTGCTCGAAACCCGCGCGTATCAGGGCGGAATGTTCGATGCCGGCCTTTTTCGCCTCGTCAGAGGCCGTCTGAAAGTCTTTGAACGCCTGCCGTGCCTTTTGGCTGATGCCGTCCGTTACCTGCCCCACGTCCACACCGATTTTGGCAAATGCGGCCTCCACCGCCTGCGCGGCTTTCTGCGCCTCGCCGCCGATGTTGCCGACTTTGGCCGCCGTTTCGTCCGCCACGATGCCGGCATCGCGCAGCGGCTGTTTGATTTTGGCCAGCTCCTCCGCACTGCCGCCTGTTTTCTCGAAGGCTTTAACCCACGCCTCTTCGGTTTTTTGCGCCTCGCGCTTGGCGGCGGACGATGCCTTTTCCGCTTCCTGCGCGGCTTTGGCGGCGGCGGCCTCCTGTGCCGTGCCGACCGCGGCCTGTGCCGCCTGCTGTGCCTGTACGGCCCGGGCGGCGGCATCGATGGCGGCCTGTGCGGCGGCCTGATAGGCGGTGCGGGCTTCGGCCTCAAGCCGCGCGAAGCGTTGCGCCTCGGTTTCCGCCGCGTGCGCCACGGCCTCTGCCGTCTTGCTTTCGAAGGCGAGGGCTTTTTCTTGCGCCTTGCCGAAATGCTTGTCCGCGGAGGCCAGCATTTCTTCCGCCGCCTGCTCGAAGTTGGCCGACAGGTCGCCGAATGTGATGGCGGCCAACCCTTTGGCCACAGACGACAAGGCCAGTTCGATGACGCCGACGGCGGCCTCGAAGGCGATACCCAAGCCTGCCGCGCCGTCGCGTATCGCGCCCAGGCCGATATTGAGGCCGTCGATGATGCCTTTGAGCAGGTCGAAGTCGCCGTTGCCGCCGATACCCGCCACGGTCAGCAGGGCATTGCCGCACTCGTTAATGGTGTCCATCAGACTGCCGAAGGCTTCATAGGCTTCCGCGCCGACCTCTTTAATCAGTTCGTAGGCGGATGTGAGGCCGTCTGAAAGGCCGCCCGTCAGCGCGCCGTCTAAGCTGCCGATTTTTTCCTCTATCCACGACAGCCCCGCGCCGACATCGTCAAGCAGTTTTTGATAGGCGGCGTTGATGCCGCCTTCTTCGCCGAACTTGAGCAGCAGTTCGTCAAATTGGTTTTTCAGGCGGTTGACCGATGCCTGCGCCGATTCCGCTCCGGCGAAGGCCTCCTCCATCGCCGCGCCGAATTTGGGCAGGAAGGCTTCGGCGGAAATACCGCTTTCGACCATCTTTTCCAATTCGGCGGTGGTGACGCCCATTGACTTGGCGGCAATCGCCATCGCGGGGGTCAGACGTTCGCCGAGTTGGCCGCGCAATTCCTCCATGCTGACTTTGCCCTTGCCCGCGATTTGGCTTAAGGCCAACAGCACGCCGTTGGTTTCGTCGGTACTGAGGTTCATCTTGGCGGCTGCGGCGGCCACGCCTTTGAATACCTGTTGGGTTTGTCCGGTGGTGAAGCCGATGTTTTTAGTGGCAGAGGCCAGCTGGGCGTAACCGTCGGCCAGCGTGCGGACTTCCAGCCCGAGCTCTTCGGCCAGTCCTTTCACCCATTGCATCTGCGCGCCTGCGGTCTCCGTGCCGCCGAAGGCGTATTCCATGCGGCTGCGGATGGCGGCATATTCCGCCGTCGCCTGCACGACCTGCTGCAAACCCTCTTTAACGGCATACAGGCCGCCGCCCACACCCGCCACGCCCAGCATCGCCCCGCCCATGCCGCGCACGGAGGCGGCAATGGGGTTGAGTTTGGACGGCACGCCTTTCAATTCGGCCTTCAGTTCGCGCACTCTGGCCGTATAGGCGGCGGTTGCCTGTTTCAATTCGCGTTTGGTCAGCGTGCCGCTTGCCTTCAGTTCGGCATAGGATTGTTTGACCTTGGCCAGCTCTGCCCGAGCTTGGTCGGTTTTAATGCCCAAAACCGCCTTGGCCTCGGCCACCCGTTTCATCTTTTGCGCCTCGGCGGTTAGTTTCTCCAGTTTGGCGGCCGTCTGTCCGGTATCCGTACCCGCAGCCTCTATTTCTGCCGACAGTTTCTTGATGTTTTCAACACCCTCAACACCCGCCTTAATCTCAATTCCCGCTTGAATATGGGCCATGATTTTGATACCTTTGCCATTTAAAATAAATAATCTTACTTACAGTTAACGTATGAAACATTTGCAGCCCTACTACAACCAGGCAATCCGCCAGATTCTTTCTGAAAACAGATTGTCAGCACTATTTGATGCCGACCAAATTTTTGATGCCCTATGCAGTTTTCCCACCCCCCAAGCGGCGGGAGACTATATCTGCATCCTTCGGAACAATGAGGATTTCACATGGAAGAAATTGGAAAAATGCCAAGAAATCGCTCTGGCAAAAGGATGGCGAAAATTTGAAGCGTCAAGCCCGGAAAGCAAATGCCGAATCCTTTTACAGTCCATCTCTTCGCGCGCCTCAAACCTAAAAATCACAGCAGAATCCAAGGTCAGGCTGACCCGAAATTTTGGCTGGACGACCCGGGTCGTACATCTTGATGAACAGGACAAAGAAATGCTTGCTTTATTTAAAGAGCATTACAAACTGCCAGAAATACCGCCGTTTTTCCCCTGTGATTTATCCGTACTGCTCAAGGAACTCGACAGAAAAACTACTGTTTAAACCCTATTGTAAAAAGGCCGTCTGAAAAACCCGTTCTCGGTTTTCAGACGGCCTGACTGCGGTTGCTATTTGTCAAACACCTTCACGCTGTAGGACGATTCGTAGCCCGCCACCAGTACGGGGTTGCCGGTGAAGGAAACTTCGTTGAAGTCTTCTTTGAACCAATCCAGTTCGCTGTCGGCGGCAACGACGGCGGATGGGATGTGCAGTTTGACCGGCTCGCCCGTCACGCGGTTTTCGCCGTCGAGCATGATTTCGAGGTCGTAGTCGGGTACGGCGTCGGCATCGATTTTGAAGCCGCCCTTTTTCAGGGTTTTGGCCGTTACCTTGATTTTCTCGCCCGCATTGACGTTGTCGCATTCCGGCAGGACGGTAATCAGGCCTAAAACCGCGTTGACGGACAGGTGTTCCGCCTTCACGGCCTGACCGGCGGCGTTTTTGACGCTGACGGTTGCAGGGTCGAGGTTGTCGATGGAGAGCGGGTAGCCGTTGCCTTTGACGCCGACGGTGATTTCTTCGTCGGTAACGGTGCGGATTTGCGCTTCGATGACCGACTCCTTACCGTGCAGGGCCATGGCGAGGTTGGTTTTGTCGAATGTGTCGAGTTTGAGCTTCAACTCGGTCGGCTTTTTCAGGCTGATGCTGTCCAAGGGCTGCCCCCAGCTTGCCTTGCGGCGGCTGATGCGCTGTTTCTTCTCGCTGTCGGTCTTTAACGACAGGGAGGTGGTGTTGCCGATGTCGTAGAAGCCGCCGCCTTCGGTACGGCGGTTGCGGATGTGCACGTCGCCGGCAAAAATCAGGCCGTCGTCTGCTTGTCGTGTCATGGTTTCCTCCTAGGGTTGGATGATGACGGTGGTGGTAAATGAGATGGGGTAGAAGGCGTAGCCGTCGTTGTATTCGATGGCGGGGCCTGCGGTGCGGACGAACGGGCTTCTGGTGTATTCCGCGCCAGCATCCCAGCCGCCGAAGCTGTGCTGGATGGCGGCCAGTACCGCGCCGACTTCGTACAGGCCGCCCCGCGCGCCGGCGTAGCTTTTGGCCAGCACGAAGGTAAAGTACAGCCGTTCGGTCGTCATGCGCCCGTTGCCCGCGCTGCCTTCCGGCCTGCTGCCGCCGTAGGCCACGTACACCGCGCCGTCGAGCGGGGCGGCCTTGCGGCGGGCGGAGGCGGTGGAAAGCAGTGCGACGGCCGCCGTAGCAGACGCACCCGCCCCGCAGACCCCGCCGGTTGCCACCCTCAGCGGTGCGGCGGGCGTCAACGAAGGCGAAGCGGCGGAATACACCGTGACGCTGGACAAGCCGAGCGACAAACCCGTAACCCTGACGCTGACCCTTACCCACGGCGAAACGACAGACGGCGACTTCGGCAGCATCAGCAAAACCCTGACCATCCCGGCGGGCGAGACCAGCGCGACAGTGAGCCTGCAAACCACCGCCGATGGCATCCCGGAAAACACCGAGCACTACACCCTCAGCATCAGCGGGGCGGAAGGCGCGACTATCGGCGCGGACAAAGCCGTTACCACCGCCATTTCAGATAACGACGAAAAAGCCGCCTACCATACCGGCAGCGTCGCCGACAGCACCTTCGCCGGCGACCGCTCGGCAAATGACTACTACTTCATCAACAGCCTGGACAGCACCCAGCGGGCAACCTACGGCCACTACTACGGCCACAAGCCCGGCGACGGCCTGCGCATCACCTACGCCTTCTCCGCAGACGGCGTGGAA
>ERZ772807.1350-NODE-1350-length-13800-cov-4.623936_pt1 | contig 13800 bp, 11 predicted proteins | sample MGYA00511472_ERZ772807 | MGnify/ENA primary metagenome ERZ772807 (study PRJEB29015, sample SAMEA2737947) | human oral metagenome | biome: human oral; feature: human-associated habitat; material: dental | place: China | collected 2039 ...
TGGGAAGAAGGCTTTGAAGATGTCTATGCCAAGCGTAAAGATAGAGGAAAGGAGCCGTGGCTTCGCAAAAAGCTGTCCATGATGTTTTATAATATGCTGGACCGGTCTACCCGTTTCGAGGTGCTGAAGAATGTCGGAGACTTCAGATTATTGGATAAAAAGTGCATCGAAGCCCTGAAACAATTGCGTGAAAGCGAACGCTATACAAAGGGATTGTTCTGCTGGATAGGCTATAAGAAGAGAGAAATCCTATTTGATCGTAAAGATAGAGCGTATGGTCAAACGCATTGGAGCTTTTGGCAATTGGCAGGATTAGCCATAGAAGGGTTCACAAGTTTCACGACAACGCCATTGCGTTTCGCTACCATTATCGGCTGTACGACGGCTTTCTGCGCAATCCTATACCTGATTTGGACTTTGATTAAGGTTGCCTTCTGGGGCGATCCGGTTGCGGGCTTCCCTACCTTGATAAGCGTTATCCTGTTTTTAGGGGCAGTTCAGTTGATTGCCATTGGCATTTTGGGAGAGTATATTGGGCGTATTTTCAATGAGGCAAAGCACCGTCCGACCTATTTGGTTGAGAACTATAAAGCGCGGAGACAATGAAACACAAATCAAACCTATGGGTTCTTTTATATTGTGTGGCCCTTGCATTCACTTGCCTGTCAGTATATGGATACACGACATCACCCTTTTATCATGAGCCGGGAGCAGGGGATTCTGCCATTTTCCAGTTAATCGGGAAGGAATGGGTAGACGGAAAGCTGCCATATGTAGCCTTATGGGACTTGAAGGGCCCCATTATTTTCTTTATGAATTATCTGGGCTACCTGTTAACGGGCTCTCGTTTGGGGGTGTTTATCGTTGAAATGGTCTCGCTGACCATTACGCTTTATCTTCTTTGGAAGCTGCTGCGAACAGGCTTTTCGGCTAAATATTCATCGCTGTTGCTGCTGTTCCCGACCTTTAGTTTTGCGGCCAATAACGTAGGCGGCAATTGTGTTGAGGAATATCTTCTGCCATTGCTTGCTTTATCCTTTTATCTGTTGTATCAATGGCTTTCCGATCCTGACCTGCAACAAGCGGCAAATCACCCGCCAAAATACGCATTTGTCTATGGTCTTGTCTTGGCATTCAGTCTTTTGACAAGGCTAACGAACGCCTTAGGCATCTGTGCCGCAGTGACCGTTATTGCCTTTTGGCTGATGATAAAAGGCCGTTTCAAGAATCTGTTCTCCAACCTCTTGTATTTCATTTTGGGCTTTGCCGTCTTGTTTATCCCCTTTGCTTCTTATTTTGCTTTCCATCATGCATTTGACGAAATGTGGTATGGAACGTTCCTATACAACTTAGACTATGCCGCAGCATCGTCCTCCGAGCTGCATTCCTTGCCTGCAATTCTCAAGGCATTGATACATTTTGCCGACACATGGTTGCTGTTGTTTGTGTCCGTTCTCGTTTTAATTGCAAATCCCCGCAGGCGTCTCGCCGGTCTTATTTGGCTCTTCGTCTCTTTGTTTTCCATTGTCTGGCTGTTGCGAGGTAACGGATATCCGCATTATGGTCTCATCTCCTTGCCTTGCATCTGCATTGCTTTCTTGGAAGTGAAGCTGATGGTCGAGAACGCGTCTTCACGTGCTTTTCGTGGTTTCGGCCTATCGTTGTCGGCCTTGTACGGCCTTGTCACAATGGTTTACTGCGCACGTTCCTACCTTGTATTCATGTCGTTGTATGATGAAAACACAGAGTTGGCGCGCTATAGAACGCTCTTGGACGACCTTCCTGCTGACTATCGCCGGTCATTCATTGCATACAATTGCAATCCCGACCTATATCTTTACGAAAACATTGTCCCTTGTTATCGTTTCTTCGTGTTTCAGGACTTTGAGTGCCATGGAAGTAACTCCCTGAAAGCCAAGATGCGGGAGGAATTCAGCGGCAATGCCAAATGGATACTCGTAAAGGGACATGCAAGAGAGATAGCCCCCATACTTGAAACCCGCTATACGGTGTTCAAAAACGATGCTTCCTGCGACCTGCGGCTTTATAAACTGAAGTGACCTATCCGCTTTGTGGCGGTTCCGGTTCAACAAGGTTGCTGCCGAGACAAAAAGAACGGGCCTTTTGTTTCAGCCCTATTGCGCGGCTCACAAAGCCCCGTTCAACCTGCATATAACATGATTATTCTTTGATATTCTTAGCTGTTCTCTGATAAACCGCCTGCAATTAGGCGGTAAAAGCACAAGGAGAGGCTCCTACCTGCAGGCGGACTATAGAAAAACATCGTAGAATCGCTGAAAACATCAATATATTTCAGCCGATAAATAAACGGTGTTCGAAATGCAAGATGGTATATCTTTTTGTCAATTTCTTTCAGCTTCGGTTTGCATTCGCCTGCAAAAAACAGTATATTTGCATGAGGGAAAGCCTTTCACGGCTTTCCCTTTTTTCATGCTTTCATACAAACAAGGAGGCAATATGGGCCAGAATGCAGACCAAAAGCAGTGCTATAAGCTTTCAATATGCCCCATTTCACCGTGCAAAAGTACATATAAAATATGAAAAACGGAAAAATGAAGCGATAAAGTTATCAATCAAGGACTTAAAAGGACTTTGGAAAGCAGCGTAAAGCCAAACATGTACGGTCTTTATGCCAAACTGTGACAGCGTTCCGTCTCCTATTCGTAACCCCTGCAAGGGTAATGATAGATAGGTGGAAAATCAAGGAAATTCGCTCTGAAATAGGCTGTTAGGCTGAAAATTCCCACCCTTCGGTTTCTTATTCCGCGTTCCCCTCGATTTGCTTAGTGGACAACTGCTCCACAGTAAATAATTTTGCAAACGAAAGGAACAAAAGCAATGAGAAGTACATTTTCAGTCATCTTCTATTTGAAGAAAGACAAGGTAAAGAAAGACGGTACGGCACCTATCATGGGACGCATCACCGTGGACGGCACGCAAGCGCAGTTCAGCTGCAAGGTATCCATCGAACCGAACCTCTGGGGCATCAAGGGTGGTCGTGCGATTGGTAAGAGTGTAACGGCACGGGAGACCAACCGGATGCTCGACAAACTCCGTGTAGGTATCACAAGGCATTATCAGGAAATCATGGAGCGCGACAGCTTTGTCACGGCCGAGAAAGTAAGGAATGCTTTCCTTGGCTTGGAATACCGCTGCCAGACGCTCATAAAAATTTATGACCACTTCATGGAAGATTATGCCAAGAAAGTCGACTGCGGCATGAAAGCAAAAAGCACATTGACAAAATACCATGCCGTATACAGTCACCTAAAGGACTTCCTGCAATCACGCTATCATGTGAGTGACATCGCCCTAAAAGAAATTCAACCAACATTCATCACCGATTTTGAGACTTACCTGCTTGCAGAAAAACACCTGCATTGCAACTCTGTCTGGGTATATTCCTGTCCTGTCCGTATGCTGCTGCACAGGGCGGTAGAAAACGGCTGGCTGATGCGTTATCCATTCCCTGACTGCAGTGTGCCGAAAGAGGAAACAGAAAAAGGATTCCTTACCAAAGAGGAACTCGGACAGCTTATCAACGCCCCGAAGATGAACTTCAAGCGGACATTCATCCGCGATCTGTTCCTTTTCTGTACTTTCACGGGATTGGCTTATATAGACCTGAAGAACCTTCGGGAGGAAAATATCGTGTCCAACCCGCTCGACGGCAGTGTATGGATACACACCCATCGGCAGAAAACAGGTGTGGAAACGAATGTCCGCCTGCTTGACATTCCCCTTCAAATCATGAAGAAATACAAAGGCCTGTGCGACGACGGACACGTCTTTCCCGTTCCGTCCTATAATTCCTGCAAAATGATACTACGTACCGTCATGAAGAAATGCTGCATCCGTAAACAAATTACTTGGCACATGGCGCGCCATACGATGGCAACGGTGATATGCCTTTCCAACGGCATGCCTATCGAGTCTGTCAGTAGTGTATTGGGGCACAAGTGTATCTCCAGCACACAGATATACGCCAAGATTACCAATGAGAAGCTGAACAAGGAAATGAATGTTCTCTCGGAGAAACTTGCCGACATCGGTGAATTCGTCACCTCGGAGACTTTTGCGTAATGGTACGAAAAATAAAAATGCTTTTATTATGACAACATCCAAACAATATATATAAAAGGAGGAACGAACGATGAGACAACGAGACATCATTTATTTGAAAGAGAATGAGTTTTGTATCACGGGTGCCGCCATTTGGATGAGCGAGTGGGAACTGGCGGAACTCTTCTACGCCACGCAGGGTGAGATACGGGCAGCCATCAACCGCGTGCTGAAAGATGGCGCGATACCAACCTGCCACAGCACGAGATATATGCCTCTTGAAAACGGTCATGCTGCCGAGGTCTATTCCTTGGAGGCCATCATCGTCATATCCTTTTATCTTCATACGGGATTTGCGGCAAAGTTTCGCAGGTGGATAATACAACGGATAACAAGAGAGAACAAACAGGCTGCCTCTCTCATGCTTTGCATCAGTAGCGGATTAGAATGCTGAACAAACAAGAATAACGACACACACTATTCGAATACGCTATTCAAGAAATAAAATCCGAGAAACAAAAAAGGATGGACAACGGGCGGACGGTTTTCACCAGAAAAACTGTCCGCCCGACTTGTTTTCTGTCATTTTGTTGTCTCTTTTGTCTCCGTAACGACGCCACAAGCTGCCACATACTACCAAAACAGACCGAGAATGCTGATAATGCTATAATTTTGTAATGTATTCATTAAACAAAACAGAAATGGAAGTAATTATCATTGAGAAAAAGACATTTGAGAAGATCGTATCGGATGCTCTTGCTTTGGAAAAACAAGTCAACGCACTCTGTGCGATGAACGAAGGAAAATCTGCGAATGCTTGGCTGGACGGTGAAGACGTCTGCCGTCGGTTGCACATCTCTCCCCGCCGCCTGCAGACACTCAGAAACAGTAGGCGTCTGAACTATGCCCAAATAGGACGTAAGTTCTATTACAAGGCAAAGGATATCGAGGACTTTCTGCTAAGCTGCAAAGAAGAGACCCATAAACAAGAAAAAATATGACACCGCTATATCCACAGACAAATGAAAGAAAATGTATTGACCGAACAAGACGAACCGATATTCTCCCTGCTCCACTCTTTCGAGAATATTCATAAGGGACTATCATCTTTTTTGGGGAATTGCCGCCCACCACTCAACGGCGAGCGGTATCTCACCGACAGAGACTGTACGTTGTCAAATAAAAGTGCACAACTGCAAATATAGTTATTTACTCTGATATTTCATAGTTTTACACCCCAAAATACGGCAAATCACACGATAATATGACACAAATCATTTCAAAAAATCATTTGCTTTTATGCCTGATGAGCCTTATCCTCCGAGACTTCTATATAGGTCTACGACACAGGAAAGCTGCTGTTGGCGTGTTTCAAGCAGTTCCATTTGGGCATCAAGCGCATCGCGTTCGGCCCCAAGTACATCGAGATAAGTAGCTCGTCCGTTCATATAGAGTTGACGAGATACCTCAACCGAGTGTTCCAAAGTCTTCACTTCTTCCTCTTTTAGCGCATAATAGGTGGCGAGATTCTTATGCTTTGACAGCAGCGTACATACCTCAGAATAGGCTGTAAGCAGTATTTTGTCATATTCATATAAGGCTTGTAGCTGTGCGGCGTCAGCCTGTTGGAAGTTAGCTTCGATAGCTTTTCGGTTGATAAGTGGTGCAGTTAGTCCTCCCACGACACTGTAAGCGAGCGACTTTGGCATACGCGTTAGGTAGGTAGGATTAAAGGCTTCAAGTCCCAAAGTGGCACTAATGTTTACCGAAGGCAAGAAGGCTTTGCGCGCCGTTTCTACGTCCCAATGAGCTGCAGCGAGTTCATGTTCAGCCTGACGGATATCGGGTCGATGGCTCAGGAGATTGGAAGGAAGTCCTATAACGACCATTTTCACGTCTTCATTCAACAACTGTTTGGCATCTCGTTGAATAGGCGTTGGGTAACGACCGAGCAGTAAGTTGAGTGCATTTTCACATTCAGTAATCTCTTGTTTCAATGCAAACTCCTGTGAACGCGCCTTTGCAAGCTCTGCTTTGAACTTCTCAACAGCCAGTTCTGTGTCGCTATCGGCCTCCTTTTGTATCTCTGCTATCTTCTCCGCCTGACGCTGAAGATCGATGTATTTGCGTATAAGTGCAAGCTTGTTATCTAAGGCCAACAAGGTATAATAATTGCTTGCGACCTGTGAAATCAATGAAGCGCGCACGGCATTCTGACCTTCTAAGGTTGCCAAATAACGCTCGACAGCCGCTTTTTTGCTTGACTTCAACTTGCCGAAGAGGTCGAGTTCCCAGTCAAAGGCAAAGCCCGGGTGATAGTTCATGAGTGGATCGGGGATGAGTTTTCCTGGAGTCATCTCGGTGGAAGCATTGCCGGCACCCTCACTTGTGTATCGTCCGGCCTTGCTAACTCCTACTTCTGCCCCCACGGAAAGCGATGGAAGCATAGCTCCTTTGGCTGCAATCATTCCGCTTTTTGCTACAGCTATCTGCTGCAATGTTATCTTTAAGTCTTGATTATTGACTAAAGCGGAGTCGATAAGTGCCTTGAGTTGTGGGTCGGTGAAAAACATTTTCCATGACGTAGGCGTAGTCTTCGCCGTCAGCGTATCACCATTATATTGCGTGGGTAGCTGCAAACGTGTGCGGCTATTGACTTGCGTCGCTTGGGGAGTCTTGCAAGATGACACTCCGATAGCAAGCAGAATAAGAAGGAAAATATTATTTCTTTTCATCATTTTCAAGTTTATATCGTTTGTCTTTCTCCTCAGTCAATGGCTTGTTTCGTTGGTAACGAACCATCTTTACATGGTCGGCCATACGCCCAAAGATATAATATAAGCCCGGAACAAGAATGAGTCCGAAGCATGTTCCGAATAGCATTCCACCCGCAGCTGCCGTGCCAATGGTTCGGTTTCCAATAGCCCCTGCACCGTGAGCAAATACTAATGGCAGCAAGCCGGCTATGAAAGCGAACGATGTCATGAGTATAGGACGGAAGCGAGCTGCCGCACCTTCGATGGCCGCTGCACGTATACTCTTGCCTAAGTTGTGGCGTTGCACGGCATATTCAACCATTAACACGGCATTCTTTCCAAGCAAACCAATCAGCATGACCATAGCAACTTGGGCGTAGATGTTGTTTTCCAATCCCGTGAGTTTTAGGAAAATGAATGTTCCACAGATGCCCGCGGGTAGGCAAGTAATAATAGGAAGTGGCAAAAGGAAGTTCTCATATTGTGCTGAAAGGATGAGATAGACGAACGTTAAACATACAATAAAGATGATCAATGCTTGGTTTCCTTGGTCTACTTCGTCTTTAGTGATGCCGGCAAAGTCGTAATCATAGCCGTGAGGTAGCGTCGAAGTAGCCACCTCTTCGATAGCTTTGATGGCCTGACCACTACTGTATCCAGCTGCTGCTGAGCCTGTAACTTCGGCAGAATTATATAGATTATGCCGCGTCATCTCACTCATTCCATATACCTTTTCCATGTGTAAGAAGTCGGCATAAGGCACCATTTCACCTTGGTTGTTCTTTACATTTAACTGCATCAAGTCTTGTGGAAAAGCACGATATTTTGGGTCGGCTTGCACGATGACCTTATAGGGCTTACCAAATCGAACGAAGCCCGTTTCGTAGTCAGAACCAATCAATGTGGAGAGATTATCCATGGCTGTACCGAGTGTAATGCCTTTTTGTGCGGCGATATTATTATCTACTCGAAGCATGTATTGAGGGAAACTGGCCGAGTAAAAGGTAAAGGCTGAGCCTATCTCTGGACGCTTATTAAGAGCTGAAACGAAGCTCTTGCTGACCTTTTCCATAGCATGATAGTCGTTACTTCCAGTCTTATCAAGGAGTCGAAGCTCGAAACCTGACGCCGCACCATAGCCTGGAATAGAAGGTGGTTCGAAGAATTCTATGTTGGCATCTGTTATCTGTTGGCACTTGTTTTCAAGGTCATTGATAATCTCTTTTGCCGTCCGACTGCGTTCCTTCCAAGGCTTAAGATTAATCAAACACGAACCCGAGTTGGCACTGGTTCCTTCAGAAAGGATCTCATATCCAGCCAAAGAAGACACACTTTCTATGCCATCTTCCTTTGCAATTATACTCGCAAGTTGATGTGCAACCTTATTCGTTCGCTCAATAGTAGCACCAGGTGGTGTCTCAATTACAGCGTAAATCATGCCCTGATCTTCTTGAGGAATAAAGCCCGAAGGTAACGAATTGTTGATAAAGAAGGCTCCAATGCAGAACAAAAGTAATAGTGGAAGCGTGATAATCTTCCTCGAAACAGTGCGTTGAAGCACGTTGCGATAGCCGCCGATTCCTTTGTCAAACCCCGCATTAAACTTATCAAGTACACGATTAAGCCACGTCTTTTTGATGTGGTTATCACGCTCTCGAGTCAATATTAGCGCACAAAGCGAGGGCGTAAGTGTTAGGGCTGTGAAGCCCGAAAGCACGATACCAGAAGCTATTGTGATTGAAAACTGCCGATAAAACATGCCTTCTGGCCCACCCATAAAGGCTACAGGTATGAACACAGATGCCATAACCAATGTCACGGCTACTATGGCTCCACTGATTTCTTTCATTGCCTTTTGCGTGGCTTCCAAAGGTTCTAAGCCCTCTTTGGCTATCTTTACATTGACCGCTTCGATTACCACAATGGCATCATCGACCACGATTCCAATCGCCATTACTAAGGCAAAGAGCGATATCATGTTAAGCGTTATGCCGAAAGCATTCATGACTGCGAAGCTACCTATTAACGAAACAGGGACTGCAAGGCATGGAATGAGGGCAGAACGCCAGTCTCCAAGGAACAAGAATACAACGAAACCAACGAGTATAAAGGCTTCAAACAGCGTGTGAATTACCTTTTCTATAGAGGCATCAAGGAATCTACTGATGTCGTAACTCAACTCATAATGCATGCCCTTTGGCATGTCTTTTTGAAGATGAACCATTGTTTTCTTGACGTTCTGGATAACTTGTCGCGCGTTCGATCCATAGGCTTGTTTCAGTGTTATGGCTGCGGATGGGTGACCATTCAACGTAGAATATATGTCATAAACCTCACTCCCGAGGCTCACATCTGCTACATCTTTGAGTCTAATAAATTGCCCATCAGGAGTTGATTTCACGACAATATTGCTATACTCTTCAGGCGTTGTATAACGTCCTGGATACTTCAACACATACTCAAAGCTTTGTGCATGCTTGCCCGAACTTTCCCCAAGCTTGCCTGGAGAAGCTTCAATGCTCTGTTGTTGTAAGGCATCTGTGATGTCGGTTGCAGACAAACCATAGGCTGTAAGCTTATCAGGCTTAAGCCAAACACGCATGGCAAAGCTCCTCGTTCCAAGGATATCAAGATCTCCAACGCCATCAACGCGGGCGAGTTCTGGGGAGATATTGATGTCCGCATAATTGAAAAGGAAGTTCTGATCGACTTTAGGATCATCGCTATATAGGTTGATATACATGAGGATGTTAGGCTCCTCACGAGATATTTTCACACCTTCGCGCACAACAGCTGGCGGTAGTTTGTTGGTCGCTGCTGACACTCGGTTTTGCACATTGATAGCATCGACGTTGGGATCTGTACCAAGTTTGAAGACAATGTTTATCTCTCCTTCGCCGTCATTGCCTGCATCCGACTCGATATACTTCATTCCCGGCACACCATTCAGTGCCTGTTCAAGAGGAATAAGCACTGACTTAATCATCAGTTCATTGTTGGCTCCCGGATAATCGGCTACCACATTAACCTTTGGAGGGGATATAGATGGGAACTGAGTAATGGGTAAATTGAACAGCGAAAGAATGCCAATGAAGACGATTACCAATGAAACAACGATGGCAAGTACTGGTCTTCGAATAAACTTTTGAAACATATTGACTGTTTATTAGCGTCTTTTTTTCTTCTTATAAATGGTTGTTCTCATCATGAAATAATACGGTGTGAGAACCTTTTTCTGTTGTAAAGTGTGATGAAAAGCCACCTGAAAGCCTTAGTCGGCATTCAGTTGAACACGCTTCATGGCTTCACTTGGTGTGTAATAACGCGTCTTTACGTGTTGACCATCATGCACTTTCTGCACTCCACTCAATAGAATCTTGTCGTTGGCAGTTACTCCTTCGGCGATAATAAACACCTCTGGTTGTTCAAAAGCCACTTTAATCTCACGTGAATGTGCATAGCCTGCGCCATCAACAACAAACACATAACGGCGGTCTTCCTCTTCATACGTGGCCTGTTGTGGGATTACCAACACATTGTGTAAAGGCATATTGATGCGCACTGTGCCTGTTTCACCATTGCGAAGCAAGCCTTTCGGATTGGCAAAGCGAGCACGAAGAGCAATATTTCCAGAGCTACTGTCAAACTCACCAGCTATATTTTGGATGTAGCCTTTAGCTGAGAAGGCACTTCCATTGGCAAGAATCAGCGTCAAAGGAAGTTTGTTTCGCTCGGCAGAATGTTGCTGATAGTCTATATATTCGGGTTCAGAGATGTTGAAATATACGTTGAGTGACGAGTTGTCGGATAGTGTAGTGAGCAAGTCTCCTCCCTGCACTAAGCTTCCAATCTTTTTCGGAAGACTCCCTATAACGCCTGTAAATGGGGCGCTGATTAAGCATAACCGTGCTTGAATCTGTGCCAATTTATAATCTGCCAAGGCTGCATTGAGCTTCGCTTTAGCCATCTTTTGTGCATTGGGCGAAACAATTTGCCCCCTCGTTAGCGTTGTTGTGTTTTGCAGTTCAATGCGTGCTTGCTCGGCTTCTGCCTTTGCCCGCGCCACATTCTGTTGCGCTCCAACAATCGAAATGCGGAAAAGAGGCTGACCGGCTCGCACCTGTTGCCCTTCTGTGACATAGACTTGCTGCAGAATTCCCTCCTGCTGTGCGCGTACTTCTATGTTTTTTCGCGATTCAATATTGGCCACATAGTCCTTTGAAACTTGTGTATTGGTTACCCAAGGAGACGTTACTGCGTAGACCGTTTGGTCGCTGTTTTCCTTGTTTTTGCGGCATCCTGTGACTACAATCAACGTGATGATAGCCATCAACAGCATCTCTTTCTTCATACCTAACTAATGGGTTATCCGATTATCTTTTACTAATGATTCAAGAATTAAATACAAATTTATAGATTTTTTAAGTAGGTTGCTGTAAATCTATCATTAAAAAGATTTAATAGATAGAAATTAATTGCTTCTTTAACTCATTTTTCATATAATGTAAAGTGAGGTTAATCATCTCGTAATCTGTCTCATTTCATCGTGCGTTTTGCCCCAGATTACGCTACAAAGTCATAGGAATTGTGAGCGCATCTCACTTGTTGTGTTTTTTTATCCAACTTTACCCCCCTTGTCTTTAGATTTGGCGTGGGTTATCATTTGGCTTTCAGCGTGCTGAAATAAAACACTATGCGGTGCATCATACAATAGAAGCATCTCTATAACTCCTTTGAGAAAAGAAGATGATTTGTTTGCTTTTTTACAAAAACAATGCAGGATTTTGTAAATAAGTTATGACATTTTTCATTTATCTTTGTATTTAAGAACGAGACAAAAAGTTTGTTTCTATAAAACGTTATCATTGCTTATATGGCATCATCTCAGTTGATTTCTCTGCCGAATGCATTGTCGGTGTCGTCGCTTCTCACGATAGTAAGGGGTGCTTTCCAACGTGAATCGTGCTGTGCATCAGCGCTGAGTGGCGAGTCAATCAAAGCAAAACGTCTACACCTTATATATAATAGGGGCTCTCGTTTTCATCAAATAGTCGGCCCCTATGCCTCACTTTTCCTCGCGAAAGGGCAGGATAGGTGCGACAAACTGCGGCAAAAGCCGACTTTTTACACCCCTAAATGAGCGGTCTTATAACCGATTGGTGTTCAACCCCAAAGGAACGACAGACCGACTGCTCAATCCTTCTGTCACTCTTTTGAGGTTTATCGTTTTATTGACTGTTCACGAGGACGATGCTTCCGCTTGTTTCCGTCCGTCGTCTTCCACTCTTACAGGTCTGATTGTATCACGATATTCTTCTATCGACCCCATGCTCTCTTATGACCGTTGGGTGATTGTGTTTTCTCTCTTCTTCTATTGCATTTTTAGAGTTACTTTGGCAGGGTACACGCGTGAGGGGTCGCCGAAGAGTGCCGTTGATTCCACCATCGTACCTACATTGGGGGTTATTTTATCATGGAAAACAGTCTTCCCGTTATACGTTACCTCTATGGGACGCGAGAAATCCACCTCGCTGATGTAGAGACAGAAGCTGCCCCCGACCTTCCCTTGGCTTGTTTTGGTTTCCACGACAAAGCGGTTTCCATCGTGCTGTACGTCGAAGAACAGACTGCTCCCTTTCTCGGGTTGCAGGTTTTGAAAGCCGAGATAATACACGCCGGCAGCATAGCTGTCTTTGCCGTCGAGGTCGTAATAGCGGTAAGTTATCCGTTTCGGATAGTGCCTTCGTGTGTAGTTCAACAGCCATGGAATTACTTTCGTATAATCTATTTCATGGCCTTGTCTTGCCTGCAGATTCACTTCGTGCACAAAATCTTCCGGCCACTGCTCATGCAGAGCTTTCATTTCGAGTTGCCAGATACCTGCGTAGTCGGCACGACCATATTGATAGTCCTTCTCGCCCACTTCCATTCTGAAAGCCGTATTGCGGTAATTCTGTGCCTCTCCATTTATTTTCTCGGCAGCGGCCATCGGGCCTACGCCGGCAAAATAGTCGGGCATGAAGATGCCGAGCCGCAGACTTCCGTACCCGCCTTCAGAGATACCGGTGAGATATACCTTGTCGGGATTCACCAACCCGCTAAGTACTGCCGCCTGTATCGCTTGCTTGAAAGCCACGCGCTTAGGCAGGAAATACCATCGTCCCTTGCGGTCGTCAGGCATACGGGGCACCATATAGGCCACGGGTTGTCCCTCTTGGAACACGCGATGGGCAAGGTTGAAGTTGATTTCAAACTCCTCCGTGTTAATCAGACTTTCCCACGGACCGGGCGCATCGGCATATAAACCGCCGCCATGGAGGTGGATAATCAGCGGATAACCTCCGGCAGGACGGGCACCTTTGGTAAAGAGGCGCACTTTCATGCGTTCCTTTTCGGGTATTTCCCATACCGTTTCTTTATACGTTGCGTTCATGCCTGCGAAGTCGGAAACGCGTGTCCATCCCATGTGCGCCTGCTTCCAAAGTTCCCAAATGCGACGTTGCTGTGTGCCGACATCAGCCGGTTCTATCTTCTCACGATACATTCCGGCCGATGGGGCGGCAGGTATCTCGGCATCGGATATACTCCGATAATAACTGATAATCTCGCTATCCGTGGCCGGAACTACAGGAGTATCCTCCTGTTCGGACTGCTTACAGGAAGCGCCGAGCAAGAGGATACCACAGAAAAACACGTACAGACAAATGCTATATCTGTGTCTCATACAGTTCTCAATTAAGGGTTGTCAGTGGCTTCTTGAAAGTATTTCTTGTCGTCTTCTGCCCATCCCCATGCTTTGATATAAGCATCAATGGTACCTTTCGGCACAATGAAGTGGAGGAACACGTTGCCTTTGGCATCATCGAACTGAAGATCTGAGAAAGCATCGTAGGGACTTGTCGCCTTTTGGGGGGGTGTCGTTCCTTTGAAAACGATTTCTTTCAATGCTTTGTCATAGAGG
>ERZ772807.1351-NODE-1351-length-13796-cov-3.696165_pt1 | contig 13796 bp, 19 predicted proteins | sample MGYA00511472_ERZ772807 | MGnify/ENA primary metagenome ERZ772807 (study PRJEB29015, sample SAMEA2737947) | human oral metagenome | biome: human oral; feature: human-associated habitat; material: dental | place: China | collected 2039 ...
CTTTGTATCATTTTAATTCTATTAGATACTACAGTTAGAATGTATGTTGAGATATGGAATTATAATGAATTTACCAAACGAGGGCATGGGTTTATTCCACTTGTTACGGGATTTTTCTTAGCATGGAGACCTATTGAAGTAAGAGACGGGCATTACAAAAGATTTCTAGTGAGTAAAAATTTAAGAGAGGGGTTGTATAGCAAAATGTTATTCTACCCTTGCTGTCTTACCCTTAGTGCTATTGTAATGCTCGCTCCCGATTTTTCTATTCCCGTGCTAAATGTAAATGTAGATGTTTTAACCGCGTATATTTTAATGTATATTCCTGTATTTCAGGAGTCTGTATCTATTATAGAATCGTGGCAACAAACAAATAATAAGATATTTAAAATCAACAATGATTCTATTAAGTATTTTATTAAAATTATTACAGGGCGGGGTTAAATACTCCGCCACTTTTTCAAAATAAGAAAGGCGGTGAAAAATTGAATTGGTTTAAGTCTATGCTATCAGAAAATGGGGGAATATCTTTGACCCGCTTTCTTGCATTTATGAGTTTTATAGCCTTTGTTATTTTTACTTGCTTAGTTGTGTATATGGTGTATGTGAAAGATAACTACAACATTGAGTGGTATTCTACTTTGACTACTGCTACAATGGGCGGGACTTTTATTCAGCCAGTAAACAAAGCTATCAATTCTATTTTTAATACGAAAAAAGGTTCGTATGAAGAAGAAAAAGTCGCTGAAAATTATGAGGATAAGAAATGATTCAAATTACATTAGAAGATTTTAAACAAATGTGTTCTAAAAAAGACGTAGTAGGTTATATTGAAAAAATCTACTGTCATTGGACAGGGGTTGGCTATAACTCTATTAATCACTCCGATTATCATGTAGTAATTGGCAAAAACGGGGAGATTTATGTACCTGATTATGATTTAACAATCAAACGAGGTCATACATATATGCGTAATAGTCGTTCTATTGGTATTGCCTTAGCTTGTTGTAATACTGATTCTATTAGTGAAAATAATTTAGGGGCTGAACCACCTACTAAAGAGCAATTAAATGTTATGGCTGAAGTTGTAGCAACTGCTTGCATTAATATTGGTATTCCTTTAGATATTCAACACGTTATGACGCACGCTGAAGCGGCGGATAACAAAGACGGGTTAGACTTATATTATCTTGACCCTACAGGCTATCCTAATAATACTTACGGTCCCGATTCTAATGTAGACCGTTGGGATTTATTAGTACTCCGCGAGGGAGAAGAGCGTTGGAGTGGTGGCGACCAAATTAGAGGCAATGCTAGATTCTATGCTCATGAATGGGGCTGTACTTACATTTAAAAGGAGATTAATATGTATGGAATTACTCAAAGACTTACGAAGAAAATCTTTATTCCTATTCTTTGCTTTGTTATTGGTTCCTTCGTTGGCTATGGCGGAAACAGAATCGTCGAATACTACATCACCCACAGTAGACCAACAATCGAAAACCGTGACAATGGATTACAACACTTACAAAACGCTCAAACAGAACTCAAACGAAGCCTTGAGTATTCTGAAAGTCTCAACTCTAACATTGACCGAAGCACAGAGTACAATGGTCGAGCAAGAGAAATTATTGACCAACTTGAAAGAAACCAACGAATTACAAGCACAGGAATTAGCGAAAGCAAAGGAAACATCAACGAAGCAATTAGAAAGCTTGAAGAAAACAGAAGAATCTTTGAATCAGTCGATAGAGGATTACAAAATCCTTCAGCACAAGTACAAAGTGAAAAAACGGCAAAATAAAACCATTGCTATTTTAAGTGGTGTTGCTATAGTAGGTGCTGTATGTTTAGCTTCCAAATAATAGAATACATTGTCCGCCAATTTTTCGCGTTTATAGTGTATGCTTTCTGTTATGTAACTAATCCTATAGTAGTGTTATTCTGTGATGAGTATGGTAATTTACCTAAATACTTTAAATTGTGGCAACCTTACGATAACTGTTTAGATATAGAATGGTTAATTTCTGAAAAATGTGTACCTAAGATTTTCAGGTATGATTTTAATAAACACTATAAGTATCACCTTGAAGATAAAACTGACGGGAAGTTAATATCAGGGTATGTAGATTTAATTGACCCGAATTTTTCTACAGTAGAAAGAATTCAACGCTATTTCTGTAGGTTATTATGGCTATGTAGAAACAATGCATACGGGTTTAGATATTATATTTTTGGTAAAGAAGTTGACGCTTTAACCGCTAAGATTGTAAATCAAGATGAGTATGGTGTTACTGTAAAAGCTAAAAATGCTTTTTGTTATAAATATGCTATTCCGTGGCTTTATCTTGAATTGAAAAAAGGCGGGAGAGTATATTATAAAAAAGAATTTGTAATAGATATTTTTATCGGCTATAAGATTCAGTCTTTACCATATCTAAACAATAAACATAGATGTATGTTAGCTTTTAGATTTTCACCTTTCCGCGTTAAAAAATAATATCTTAATTGAGTACATACAAGATTGTATGTACTCTTTTACATTTCTAAAATTAATACTTGCAATGTGTGTAAATGTGTGTTATATTATTAGTGTGATAGATATTAAGTACATTCTTATTACCTAAGAAAGTGAGATTCTAATAATGAAACTATCAAAATTACAAAAACAAATAATTAAAAATATGAAAGAAGTTGAAGAAAGAAATAACTCTTTCATGCCTTTAAATGATGTACCACCATTAAAGAACATTACTATAGCCGAAGCTATAGAAATAGAAGGATTATATCTTGATAGTTTAGAAGATAGAGAAAGTGAAATGATGTAATATGAATAATACAAATTTACCACGTGAAGAAATTTTAGAAAATTTAGAATGTCTAAGTAAAGCCGAGTTATTAGATATTGTATACGATGAGACTTTTAATAAATCATATGAAGAAATGAATAGTAAATTTAAAATGCGCCAAAATGACTTATTAGCAAGTGCTAATAATGTAGCTACAAAAGAACTTGAAAGAGTTGAGCATATGAATTGTAACGAGTTAAGAGAATATATAGAATCTGAATTTATGTAAATGTCCATTCACAGAGTACATCAATTTTGATGTACTCTTTATTTTTATTCAATGTTATTTGTAAATTTATTCCTTGTAAATTTTATGAGTTTAATCTGATATTGTGAAATTAGAAACAAATTTTTCTAAAATTCAAAATTTTGACCTCTAAGCCCTCTCAAAAAATTCCATAGATAGATTTCACCTAAAAATATGTAGACACACCTCTCCGATTAAATTTCATAGCTTAGATTAGAAATGCATTTCAATTTATCATTCCGATTTTCATTCTAAGTGTAAAATTTTAGAATCCAAAATGTAGACCTTTCAAAAATAAGCCTGATTCTATGCATTTGACAGACTTTTTTATATCCCCTATAATATATAAACAATATCACGCGCGCGCGTACGCGCCCCCGCGTGCGTGCCTATGATAATATAAATATTACGTGTGTAATATTACATATGTAATAGATACGTAATAAGTATTACGTAAGTATTATAAAATTAATAAAATTAAAAGAATTATTTAAAAAGATATTCCTATCCTTATATACTTCGTATATAAGAATAGAAATATTGTCAAAAAAGACATTTGTCCTCTGGGAGTAGACAAATAGAAATATCGAGATGAATCGATATTACATTCAATATCGACCTCGCTATCGCTCGGTAGTTCGTCGCTCCGCTCCTCACGACCCCTATTAAATCAAGAAATTTTGCGGGAGATTTAACCATGAAATGTAGAATACAAACAGGTAACAGATTACTTTTAATTGAACCTGATAGTTGCACGCGCGCCCAAATTAAAGAGAATTTAACGTTCGATAACCCAAAATATTTGCAAGCGGTGAAATACAGTCGTTGGCAAAATGTGCGCGTACCAAAGACACTCAAATATTACACTTTAACTGAAGAGGGAATTTTACTACCTTATGGGTTTGATGTATCCTCTTTTTATGATGAGTTTGAATATGAAGATTGCTACCCTGAACATACTGAAGTTGAATTCCCAAATTTTAAATTCACTTTACGTGAAGCACAACAAGAAGCTGAAAATGAATATTTATTCAAAAATAATGGCTTCGACAGAAGAAAAGGTCTCGTGGTAATGAACACAGGGGTCGGAAAAACAATAACCGCGCTAAGTATAGCGAGTAAATTAAATCAACGTACTTTAGTTTTACTTCATAAGAATGATTTAATTCGTTCTTGGTCTAAAGATTATAAAGATGTGTTTGATACAGATGAGCCTATTGGTCTTATTCAAGGCAAGAACAGAAAAATAGGGAAGTATGTTACTTTAGCCACAGTACAAACTTTATATAGAATGAGTGAAGAAGAATTAGAACAGTTTACTTATTTATTTGGCTTAGTGGTCGGAGACGAATGTCATAGAAGTTCCGCGCCTATGTTCAGTGTAGTAGATAAATTTAACTCTAAATACAAATTAGGTTTAACAGCTACCTTAGAACGTAGTGACGGGCTATCTCACGTTATAAAATTATATTTCGGGGAAGTATGTTACAAGTATGAAGCTAAAGCAGATGATGTAAATATTCTTCCTGTTGATGTGTATGTAAGAGAAATACCAACCAAATTAGACCCGATTTTTAATGTTAAGGTTATCCCTGAACAGCATGATTCTGAAGGAAATATAATCGCGCAAGAGGGGTTAATTTGTAAGTATGTAACAAGTGAAAACATTAAAACACAATCAGGTCAAAGACATTACTCATCTATTGCGGGCGCACCTAAAAAGATAGATTATTCTTTAGCTAACCTTGATTCGGAAATTTTGTCCTCTACAGAAACACAAAGAAAAATTTGTGATGATATTTACAAAGAATACAAAAACGGGGAAAGTTGCTTAGTGTTCTTTAAACAGAAACAATTCTGTACAGAGTATAAAGAACTACTCATGAAACGTTACAATATTCCTGAAGAAAAAATCGGGGTATACAATGGGAATAATTCCGATGAAGTAAATGATGAAGTTTTAACAAGAGCAGAAAAAGGCGAGATACAAATCACTTTAACCACTTACAGTAAATGTAGTGAAGGTACTAACTGTAAGCGTTGGAGCATAGCTTTCCTATGTAGCAGTATGAAAGACGGCAAAGTTGTAGAGCAAGCAGTAGGACGTGTACGAAGAACTGAAGAGGGCAAAAGTCCACGAGCGAAAGTATATGATTATCATTTTAGTCATACCGCAGTTTTTTGTAATCACATTCATAACAGATTAGCACGTTATAAAAAACTTGATTTTACAATATATAATAAAAGTATGTCCATTCATAGAAGACAAAGTCCACTATCAGTAGACAAACATAAAAAGGGGAAACTTATGATACGCGGGAAAGTCAGTCCTAATGCGCATAGGTTAAACTCAATATTCAGCAAGGGGTTCTGATTTTACCTCTTGCTTTTTATTTGCTATAATACATTTACAATTACTATGTATCTTTAATTAAACAAGAAAGAGGTATCACAATGGCTTTATTCAAAAAGAAAGCAACAAATGTAACAAAAGGCAATTTTAAAAAGAAAGAAGAAGGCTTCACAGAGAAACAAATTGAAAAAATGGTTGAAGAGTACAATGACGTATCTTCTATGATGAAAAAATATGACGCTCGAAAAAAAGAATTGGCGGGAATTATTAAAGAGTATGCTATGAAGAATGGTACTGCTACAGATACAGGCTTTATTCTTGAAAATGCTAATTTCCAATATGGCGCTACTATTCCTAAATCTGTAAAAATTAAAGAAACTGCACCTGACACTTTGATTAAAGACGGTCATGCTGACGTTGTAACAGAAAAAATTGTAAAAGAAGTTGATGAAAAAGCACTTCAGGCTTTATATGAAGCGGGCGAAGTTACAGGCGAATATGTACAATCTTTATTTGATGTAAAAGAGGGTTCTCCACGTATTTTTGTTAATGCTATTGTTAAAGAAGAAATGGCAGATATTAAACAAGTTGCAAGTAAGAAAAAAGGTCGCGAATAATGCTACAAAAAAATAGAGAAGGATTGAAAATGACGCTGAAAAATGGCGTTCAAGTAGAACTCTTCCCTATTGGAGAATTAGCTGACTATTTAGGTAGAACTACACAAACTGTACGAAAATGGGAGTTAAGTGGGGTTCTACCTAACACCCTCTTTAGAAATAAAAGGGGCTACCGTTTATATACCCGTGAGCAGATTATGTTGATAGGAAAAACGGCAGAAGAAACTCAGCTAATGACAGGAAGACAGTATTCAAAGATTAAGTTTAGCAAGCTTGTAAAAGAGCGTTTATCTAAACTAAATTTGAAGTACACTACATAAATACAAATGTCCACTGTAGAAAGACAAAGGAGAAAAGAACATGGGTACTAAAAATCCTTTACGTAAGAAAATTACAAAATCTAAATCCATTCACGCTATTGTAAAAAAAGGTGCTGAAGAAACCTCAGTAAAAGACTTTGAAGAAAAGACAGCTACGACTTCAAATAACCTTATTACTGTAGCAGTAGGAGTTACAAAAAACATGGGGAATTATGAAAGCCTTCGTGTTGATGTAGCCTATACAGGAGAATTTACAGACAGAGAAAAAACATTTGAAGAAGCAAAAAATTGGGTTGTACAAAAGTTAGAAGAAACTGTAGAAGAGATTTTGGGTGAAGAATAATGCGAGTTAATCAAGAATTACTTGATTCATTTCGTGAAAGTAGAAATCAGGTTACTGAATTCTATGACGAGCAGAAACAGAATAGAAAGTCGGGAGCAAAAAAAGCAGGAATTACTAAACGTCAGATATTTTTAAAGAAATATGAAGACTTAGAAAACACTATACCTACTTTTAATGCAAATGATTTAGTTTACTATTTTGAAATAAAATCACAGGAAGCTAACAGACCTTATACTATAGCTAATATGGCTAAAGATTCTAAAATCATGAAACGACTTCAAAAGGATTTTCCTAATGAAGAGATTTTATTATTTATTGAATTCTTATTCTTTTCAGGTCAGACTTATTTGCCTGAGCCTACTATTAATGTTATGGCTAGTAGTTGGATTAATACTATTAAACGTGACGCAGATAAATGGTTACATGGAGAATTTGACCCTTCAAAATCTAAAGTGTCTAAAAAGAAACTCATAAAGAAAGTGAGAGAATTTAAGCGGGAAGATGATGAAGATAATGTAGAAATTGGTGGGGGTTGGAATTAATGAGACCTAAAAGAAAATCTATTAGTTCTGAATCCCTAAACCTAATAGGAATCCCAAAGAAGTTCCATAACTCTAAACTAGAAGATATATCTACTAAAACAGAATCGCGGAAAAAGTTGAAGGCGTTTGTAGAGAGTTACATATCTGATTTAGAAAATTGGCAATTAGAAAAAGGCATTTTCTTTTTCGGGAGTAATGGGGTAGGAAAAACCTATCTATCTTCTATCATTCTTAAACAAGCTTATATATGTAGGTATACTTGTTATCGAATTACTTTCGCTAACTACTCCGATTTATATACGAGAGTTTGGAGCGGGAGAAATTTAGATGAGAAAACTGAATTAGAAGAAAAGCTATATCAGTATAAAGGTTGTGAGATTCTTGTATTAGAAGAAATAGGTAAGAATATTGATTCAACTATTTCAACTCCGATTTTAGAAGACTTATTACGTTACAGAGAAGATAAAGGTTTAATTACCATTATCTGTACCAATATGAAACTTGACGGGGTAAAAGAATTGTATGGGGAAAGTGTATGCTCATTAATTAAAGGGGCTACAGTTCCTATAAAAATTGTTGGGGACGATTTTAGAGGTTAGATATGTTACACGGAGATATTTCAAACTTAACAAATTACGGGGCTATAGGTATTCGTATTGAAGATACTATTTTATCTCCGCCCAATAAAAGCATATTTAAAGCTGATTATAATAAACCTAAAATACATAAAAGCGGGGTTAAACTGTCCCGATATATTTTTATGCGAACACCTTATACATGTGATTTGGTTGTAGATAAAAAATGGCTCGATGATAATTACGGGGAGAAGGTTTATTCTATCCTTGATGAAATAGGCGTTATGTACAATAATTTACATATAATCCCTTTTTATAAAGAAGTAGAAGTCATGCTCCGCGTAGGCGATTTAGAAATGTATGTAGACGAAAATGAAGATAGGAGAAGTTCTATCTATGGCAATGTATACAGTATTAATAGTATAAGTAAAGTGATATAAGGCGGTATTAAATGAATTTAGGAATTTTATAAAGAAGGCTAGGGAAAATCGTTCAATGAGGTGCGATTTTAAAAAAGATGGTAGTTTTCGTCCAGGGCCTTTTACGTCTTCGGCACGAAAAGAAATTCTAAGAAGGCTTTTGCGCGCCGAAGCAGAATTTAAGGCGTGCGGCGGCAGTGAGCTAATTAGTGACGAACAACTAGGAATGATCGCTAAGATTTGGGAAAAAGAATTCGATAGCGAAAGCTCGTGTATTACAATATCAAAGGAGTTTGACAGAATGCAAAATATTGAAATTTCAACGCCCATATTAGAGGATGTTGATTTAATCGATACGACAAGTAAGGGTGGAGAGGCGGCGAAGCGCATTATCTCAGAAATAGTGCGAAAAGAAGGTATCAAGGATAACGAAATTTACGAGATCATTATGAAAAATATTGATGATGAAACGGCGAAGCTAGGAGATAGTGATGATATTTTATAAACGCATTACGATTTGTAATCTTTTCGCTTATTATGGTGAACAGAATGTAGAATTTACCTTGTCACAAGGCAAGCCTATATATTTACTTTTCGGAAGGAATGGATTCGGCAAGACTAGCTTTATAAGAAGCGTGAAATTACTTTTTGCAGGAAGCGGAATGCTAGATGCAGGCGAAAATGTACCGGAGGTCGTATTAAATTTTACTGGCACACGTAGTAGAGGTGTTTTTACACCTAGGGTCCTACTGCTAGGTCAAAATAGCGAAAACGGATGGCGAGGCGCTTTTAACCGTCGTGCGCTTAGCAACGACGAGAATAAATTCTATATTGAGTTAGCGCTTGATGAAGATGAACGCGAGATAATCATTAGGAGAGAGTGGAGTAGATTTCCTGATCTATGCGAAAAGTTAATTTTTATACAAGATGGCGAGCGGCTGGAAAACAATCAAGCTCGCGAGGAGATCGAGAGAATTCTACCGTTAAATTTTTTACAGTTTTTTTGTATTCGACGGCGAAGAGATCGAGGCGATGGCAGACGAGGTCAGCACCGAGCTAAAAGATAAAATTCAAAGCATGTTGAATATTGCCGTATTAGATAGATTATCGGATCAGATCAATAAGGCGGAAAGAGAACTAATCTCACAAAGTAATATGGCAAGTAAAATTAAATCTGATCTAGACTTATGCGAGGGCCGACAAAAAAGCGAGGAAGAGCGCTTTCAAAATGCTAAAATAAATATAAAATTTTACGAAGCTCAAGTGAGCGATAAATCTGCCGCTATAACTGCTAAAAAGAAAGAATTGGAGGGTAAGATAAGGAGCAATTCTAAAGAAAGCGAGGGTCTGCAAAATGCTAAAGATGCTGCTATGGCTAACCTGCAAAGAGCCAAGCAAAGTATTGCGGAATTCGGTGGTGAAATTTTATTCGCAGGATTGGACGAATTCTTCTTGGAACTTTTATCTAGGATAGAAAAGAGTAGTGATACTAGCGGGTTCAATAAAGAAAGCCTTACTAAGTTAGCCAAATTTAGCGCAGATTACTTATTGCGTGAAAAAATAGGGTTTAAATGCGACGCGATAGATTTAAATACATATTTACGTGATGCATTTTTAGAATTTATCAAAAATAATGACGGAGAATTTAAAGGAATTAATAAAAGCACCATTCCTATCGTTTATAGTGCTGCTAAAGAAAATTCTGTTAAACTTTTAGATGCCGTAAGAGACGCTAAAAATGCTAAGTTTGATATCTCTCGTATCTCACGCAATCTAGATGATCTCATTTCGGATTCATCGGTTGATGCGGAATTAGCTAGTCTAAACGAGGAGATCGAGGCATTAGAGATAGAAAAATTGGAAGCGAGCGAGAACCTAAGAAAAAATATTGAACAAAAAACCAACTCTGAAAAGCATATAGGCGAGCTAGAAACAGAGATTGCTGCGTTAAAAGATAAAGCAGTCCGCGACTTGCGTATTAAAAAGAAGTTGAATTTGCTATCGGAGATTAAGACTCAGAATATCACCTATAAATCGGGACGCATAACAAGAACCGGAGAGAGACTAAAAGATAAAATTTTGTCTAATTATAAGCATCTAATCGCCGAGGATAACGTAGCGGACATTAAGATCGATAACTTCATCGTAAAATTTATTGATGCAAGCGGAGAAGCTATTGCTGTACGAAGCCAGAGTGCAGGTCAGAAATAAATTGCTGCGATTAGCATATTTTGGGCGTTATCTAAGTTAAGCGACAGATGCTTGCCTCTTATTATTGATACTCCGCTAGCCAGACTAGATGCCTCCAGCCGTAAGAATGTCATTCAAAACTATTATGCAAATGCGTCCAATTAAGTTATCGTGTTACCTACAGATACTGAATTCAGCCAAAGAGAGCTGGAATTTGCAAGTGGTAAAATCGCAGGGATTTACGACATCACTAATGATAAAGATTCACGAGATAGTGCAAGCATAAAACCAAGGAGAGAATAATGCTAGGGAAAATTTATACCAAAGCCGGCGAAGAAAATTTCATTGCTAATATTATAAAAAATTCTCTCGCCGTAGATGGGCCTAAATATGTAATTTTGAGGATGGCAATCAACAAATCCTTTCGATTAGAATATAAAAGTTTAGATAATCCATGTTATGCTAATTTCATCCTATACGATGGATTTTCTAGTGGGGGTGGAGAATATAATATGTCCCAAGTAACTGGCAGTGGCAAAGAATCTAAAGACTATACAGATATTTTACGTGCAGCTTTTATGCTAAGGCATAAGAGCGAGAATTTAGATTTTAGCGACGATGCAATTTTTATTAGTGTTATCGAAAAATATATCCATCGTGGACTTTACGAGCTAAATAATCTCTACAAAAGCAAGGATGACTTTTATCAATTCCTGATTGATGAATTTAGCGTTACAATAGAGCCAAAAATTATACCTGCAGAAGAATCAATTTCTGAAAGGTTAGATGAGGATAAGATACGAGAATATTTTACTTCCGCCGGTATAAAAGCAGAAATTCTATCTAGTGACCATGCATTGCGTCACGACGTATTTAAAATCCGCTTTAAAGATATGAAAGACTATGCTCGGGTTGAAAACGAAGTTGATGACTACAAGGTAAAATTTGGTCTTTACTCCGATGCTTCAACACAATACGCAGGTGAACAGATGAGCTTAATTTATATTTGCCTAGACCTAAAAGTCAGTGGAAAAAATTTGATGCAGATGATTTTGGTTTCGATATATCTAGCTATACAAAAAGCTACGCTTTGCCCGCTTATTGCGGTCGCAATATCAAAAATGAGGCATTTTTCTTTGATTTATCACAGCACTTGCTTATCGGTGGTACTAGCGGTAGCGGCAAGTCCATGCTTTTACATACGCTCATTACGTCGCTAGCAATGTTAAATCAAAATATACGCTTTGTACTCATAGATCCTAAAAATGGAGCTGAGTTTGGTATTTACGATAAACTAAGAAGTTTAAGCGAGCTTGGCGGAGTAGTCAAGGATATATCTCATACACAAGCCGTGATTGATGCTGTCATTAAGGAAATGGATAGACGTTATAGCGTTCTAGCCAAAGAAGGTGTTAGTAAAAATGCAGAGCTTCCTACTCCGATGCCAAGCATAGTTGTAGTTTTCGATGAAGTTGCTGATGCTTTCGGTCAGATTAAGACGCTTCAAGATAGTATCGTGATCTTGGCGCAAAAGGCTCGTGCTGCGGATATCCATCTAATCATAGCGACCCAAACGCCCAATGCAAATATTTTTAAGCAAGAATCGCGCGCAAATTTTGATTTACGAATCGCTTTAAAAGTGCAAAATGCCAAAGCCTCTCAGATTGTCTTGGACGAAAGCGGAGCCGAAAAGCTTCTAGGCGCAGGCGATATGCTAGTAAAACTAAGTGGTTCGCAGCCGCAGCATATATTTGCGCCGTATTTAAGCAAGGGCGATGTTAAACGGCTTTTAGAGCTAAAATAGATCGCTGATTTTGTCACAATATGCTAGGATAAAATAGCTAAAACCCTAAATCCTATGTCACAAAATTTGCGTCGCTATAACAATCCTATAAATTCCATGGTTTAAATGCGCCGCGGAATTTCAGGCGGAATTTTGTTGCAGCGGTTATGGCGTAGTAGCGCGTAAATTTAAAGCAAAAGCCTAAAATTTTGCAGCGATCTATACCTTAAGTCGGGCTTTAAATTTAATTCTGCCAGATATTTTCGTTTAGTTTCAGACTTTTTACGATGGAGAGAAAGAATAGAAGCTCGTGCTTGATAGACGCGGCAGGATCAAAGCTAAATACGCTGCGATCTACGCTAGGCTCGAAACTATCGTATCCCGTGCGGATGAAAATATAGACGTTTCTGCCCGAAAAGCTTAAACTGATCGGTCCGCCGGCACCGCTTCTAAAGCGAAGCAAGCGCCGCATAAAGGCGGGTGTGAGGGCATACATTGCAGACACCGCATCGGCGCTATATACGCTAAATGCGGAGCTAAACTCGCTATCGTCCATCGCGATCTTTTTAAGTCCGCCGAGTATTGGCCTCGCGCTAAGCGAAGGCAGGATCACCGCCACCGAGTTTACGCGCTTTTTAAATTCCGCGTAGAAAAAGATCCCCCTGCTGCTACGTCGTTCGTCAGTATGAGTCACGCAAACATCCGCAAAGCTGAAAAATACTCCGTCATAAACGCCTGAAATTTTATCTTCGCAATCAAAATAGCTTATGCCGTCCACAAATAGGCCGCTAGCGCGCAGATACGCCGGTCGAAACGAGCCTGAAATTTCATAGCGGTAGCCTAGGCTTGCGATATAAGGCGCGATATATTGTTGTTTAAAGGCGCGGACGAATTTTTTGGATCTGTTGTATTTGATCCGCTCCAGCACGGCATCTGCGATATTAAACAAAGAAAGGCAGATGGTTACGAGTGCGATGACGAAGCGCAAGGTATCATTCTCGCACATTTCTACGCCTTTGGCAAGCATCCACAGCAAGGTGCAAAAGATAAATACGCGCACTATATTTGCATCTTTATTCACTACTCTAAAAGAGATGCTGCCGCAGCTAAATACCACTATGATCCAGCAGAGGCCTACTGCTGCTTCTTGATCTCTAAAATTGAAAAATAGCCACAGCGCCGAGGCTAGCACCGCTAGTACTATTATCGAAAACGCCGTGCCTTTGCGCTGCTCCGCCTCATCCAGGATGCCTAGTCTTAGTTTTTCCAGTTCGTTTGCGGTCATCTTTCTCTTTCTAAATTTATCGAAGCAAATTTTAAAATTTAGCCTCGAACCCGCCCCTAAATTTAAAGAACTAAGCTTTAAAATTTACAAAATTCCGCTCTTTAAATTTAGCGCGAATTTCTGCGCTAAATTTAGCTTTGGCACAAAATTTCTACAATCACCTGCGGCAATAGCTCATGCTCGATCTCGTGGATTTTGGCTTCGTAAGCTTCAAGGCTCATGCCCGCGCTCTTTTCAAACGCGCGCTGAGCGATGATCGCGCCGCCGTCAAGC
>ERZ772807.1356-NODE-1356-length-13764-cov-40.714275_pt1 | contig 13764 bp, 11 predicted proteins | sample MGYA00511472_ERZ772807 | MGnify/ENA primary metagenome ERZ772807 (study PRJEB29015, sample SAMEA2737947) | human oral metagenome | biome: human oral; feature: human-associated habitat; material: dental | place: China | collected 2039 ...
AGACGTATATTACCGATGAAGGACGTGGAAGACTGCGATAAGCTTCGGGTAGCTGTCAACAAGCTGTGATCCGGAGATTTCCGAATGGGGAAACCTAGCATGAGTCATGTCATGTTGCCACGTGCTGAATACATAGGCACGCGAGCGGGAACCATCTGAACTGAAACATCTTAGTAGGATGAGGAAAAGAGAGTAAATAACTATTGCGAAAGTAGTGGCGAGCGAAATCGCAACAGCCCAAACCTTTTAAGTTTTTGCCTATTTATTTAGGCAAATAAGTTGATAGACGAATACTTAAAAGGGGTTGTGAAATATCATATGACCAAGCCAGAGAACTTGATTGTTATAAATCGAGCTATCTGGTTTGCGACTACTGGCTATCACCGGTAGGTAAGGTAAAAAATCGGCGTGGTTAGCAGAACAAGTTTGAATACTTGGTCAAAGAGCGTGAAAGCCGCGTATGCGAAAACAACGCTGACCTTATGTATGGTGTTTCGAGTAGGTCGGGGCACGAGAAACCCTGATTGAATCCGGCTGGACCACCAGCCAAGGCTAAATATAATATACGATCGATAGCGAACTAGTACAGTGATGGAAAGGTGAAAAGAACCCCGGGAGGGGAGTGAAATAGATCCTGAAATTGTGTGCCTACAAGGAGTCGGAGCCGGCTTGTCCGGTGACGGCGTGCTTTTTGTAGAACGATCCAGCGAGTTAATTTCGTGCGCAAGGTTAAGCCAATTGGCGGAGCCACAGTGAAAGCGAGCCTGAATAGGGCGAATGAGTGCACGGGATTAGACCCGAAACCGGGTGACCTAACCATGAGCAGGCTGAAGCGACGGTAACACGTCGTGGAGGGCCGAACCAGGGTACGCTGCAAAGTGCTTGGATGACTTGTGGTTAGCGGTGAAATGCCAATCGAACTCGGAGATAGCTGGTTCTCCTCGAAACAGTTTTAGGACTGGCGTCATGTAGTAGCAGTCGGGGGTAGAGCTCTGTAAAGGACTGGGGCTGGCAACGGTACCCACCCTTAACAAACTACGAATACCGACTGTGGAATCATGGCAGTTAGAACGGCGGAGCTAAGTTCGTCGCTCAAAAGGGAAACAGCCCAGACCATCGTCTAAGGTCCCTAAATTTACGTTAAGTGGGAAACAAGGTGAGATTTCTTAAACAGCTAGGATGTTGGCTTAGAAGCAGCCATTCATTTAAAGAGTGCGTAACAGCTCACTAGTCAAGAGATCTTGCGTGGAAAATGTAACGGGGCTAAACGTAATACCGAAGACATGGATTGTATGTTTTGCATACAGTGGTAGAGGAGCGTTCCTATCAGCAGTGAAGCAGTATTGTAAAGTATTGTGGAGCGGTAGGAAGTGAGAATGCTGGAATGAGTAACCATAAGAGAGGTGAGAATCCTCTCGGCCGTAAGAGCAAGGTTTCCTGAGCCATGGTAATCATCTCAGGGTTAGTCGGGCCTAAGCCGAGGCGCAGAGCGTAGGCGATGGACATCAGGTTAATATTCCTGAACCGGTATATACTTGTATGCTATTCACGGCGAGATATCCGGAGCGGATTCATGGTTTATCCGTCCAACCTCGTGGGAACGCGAAGGGAGTGAAAGTTACCCTTTTGGGTGACGATTCTGGAGAAGGCGCTGGCAAGAAAAGTAGACATACGCGTGGTATATGCCGCCCGTACCGCAAACCAACACAGGTGCTCGAGTCGAGTAGACTCAGGCTTACGAGAGAACCTTCGCTAAGGAACTCGGCAATACAGCGACCGTAACTTCGGAATAAGGTCTGCCCCCACTTCGGTGGATATGTTGTCAGTTTCATAGCTCTATAAGGTGTGGTTAAAGAGTATCTTTAATACATCAATTCTTCTTGAGATAGAACCAAGCTTTGGAACTGAAGCTCAACACATCTAACGATGTGGGGGCCGCAGCAAAAGAGCCCACGGAACTGTTTATCAAAAACACAGCTCTCTGCCAACACGAAAGTGGATGTATAGGGGGTGACTCCTGCCCGGTGCTGGAAGGTTAAGGGGAGTGCTTTACGGTGCGAACTGAAGCCCCAGTGAACGGCGGCGGTAACTATAACCGTCCTAAGGTAGCGAAATTCCTTGTCAGGTAAGTTCTGACCCGCACGAATGGAGTAATCATGTGGGCACTGTCTCAGCGAAGGACTCGGTGAAAGTGCATTGGCGGTAAAGATGCCGTCTGTCCATACCAGGACGAGAAGACCCCATGGAGCTTTACTACAGCTTTACATTGATCCGGGTTTCAACATGTGTAGCATAGTTGGGAGACTACGAAGCAGATACGCTAGTATTTGTGGAGTCGCAATGTGAAATACCAACCTTGTTGTGATCTTGATCTCACTTGTGCCGTTATCCGGTATGAGGACCGTGTATGGTGGGTAGTTTAACTGGGGCGGTTGCCTCCTAAAGAGTAGCGGAGGCGTTCAAAGGTTGGCTAGCTTCGGATGGAAATCGAAGTGATAGTGTATGCGCACAAGCCAGCTTGACTGTGAGGACTACAATCCAAGCAGAGACGAAAGTCGGAGCAAGTGACCCGCTGTATGTACTTTGTACAATGTATGTGGGAACGACAGCGCACACGGACAAAAGTTACCCTGGGGATAACAGGCTTATAGCGCCCAATAGTTCACATAGACGGCGCTGTTTGGCACCTCGATGTCGGCTCATCACATCCTGGAGGGGGAGCACCTTCCAAGGGTTCGGCTGTTCGCCGATTAAAGTGGTACGCGAGCTGGGTTCAGAACGTCGTGAGACAGTTCGGTTTATATCCGGTATGGACGTTAGGAAATTTGAGAGGATCTGCCCCTAGTACGAGAGGACCGGGGTGGACGCACCTCTGGTGTACGGATTGTGGCCACCTGCTGCATTGTCCGGTAGCTATGTGCGGACCAGATAAGCGCTGAAAGCATATTAAGCGCGAAACTGACCTCAAGATGAGATTTCCCTATGAGGGCCGTGAAAGACGATCACGTTGATAGGTGCAAGGTGGAAGTGCAGTAATGCATGGAGCCGAAGCATACTAATCGCCCCATTGCCTTTTTATGTCCTTGTCTACGATGCTAATGCTTGCATTGGTGGCGTGGATGAGGTAGACTTAACTAGTGATTGGTGTATATCACCACTGTCAGTCGTGGACACGTACATTACCATACCGTGCAGATGGACATCGAAGCAGGGGTTTGGCCCACCGAGGAAATATATCGGAACCAAGCGTCTAAACCCCCACTTCGGTGCCCATGGCGAGGAGGAAACACCTGTTCCCATTCCGAACACAGAAGTTAAGCTCCCCAGCGGCGATTATACTGCTTTTAGTGGGAAACTAGCACGGTGCCGAATTATATAAGAGCCATCCGAACAGGGTGGCTTTTATCTTTGGAGACGATTTTTATCAATGACTTGACGCTTGCCAGTACGACTCGCTGAAATGTGATACTGATATACCTCAGGCGAGGCTTTGGCTACGTGTCACCACTTTCATTACCATGCTGGTGTCTTTTGTCGGTGAGATGTAACAGAGGGTGAGGGAAGTGATAGATCTAACGGTGGTCATAGGTGCGAAGTTTGCTACTTGCTTGCAAAATCTAGAGAGAGTATTATATGGAGTGTCTAAGTAACAAGAACAAGGAGAAGCGACATGCCAGTCAAAGTTATGAGGGCAGCAAAACGGACGAAGCGGCGGCTATATTGGCTGGACACTGGAAGGGTTTGAGATGTTGAAGTTTGCCGAAGAACTGGACCATAACCAGGTTTGTTATTAGTATATAATACTTAAGGAGATATACCATGGGTTATAATAATTATAGGCTTCCATCAAGTGATAATTATTATCAAGTTGAGAAAAAAGATCCTCTCGAGACTCAAGCCGAGTCAGAAGACACGAGCCAACCTGACTCTGAAGCAGATATCGCTAAGCGAGAAGCATGGGTGAAGATGCTGCGAGAGATGGCGAGGTAGCAGCAGAGAGTGTTGACAGGACTTCTCGTAGTCATCGTATGTAGGTAGAGCGCATAACTGATGGCTATCAGACTGCTGGAAAATACAGCCTAAAAGAGGCTGTATTTTTGTAGACAAATTGTCGTTGAATATATAAAATCCAGAACGTTTTTGGTACAAACGTGCTATTCTATTGTATAATCGCTAGAGAGGGGTGCTTACTCTGCGACTTGGCGTGGCTTGGGCGAGTGGAGCACCGCCGCGGGTAGGTAATTCGTATCTTGATAGCAATGCAGTGACGATGTGATAACCATAACCAAAAAGGAGTGTTCTTATGACAGAGCAACGACCACCATCAATCAAAAATCACTATAGCGAGCATTCCATGCGGCCTGCTGATGTATTGTATTATAACAGGGGGGAGATTGCGAGACGTCAGCGAATACTCGAGCCGCCAGTAGGAGACAACCCATACGGGCAAGAGATGCTTGTGGGTGGTGTGGATGGTACGCAGATTGATGTTGCGCGAGAAGCAGCCTTATTACCACAGCCCAATGAGAGTGTTGTCTATACAATGTACGATGCACAGTCACCCTATGCACTAACAGTAAGCATGCGGCACAATCGTGCACTTCTGTATCTCTGTGATGAGAGCGATAGTGGACCTATACCGCGCAAAGCAGAGGGTCATGCACTCAAAATGAGTTTGGTTGATATATCGCACCTTGCAGATATGCGATTTATCACGCTGGGCGAGCCAATCGTTTCGCTCCCCGACCCGCGGAATCGCCGAACTGCACTGACTATTACGCCAGATGCAATAGGAGTCTTTGGGGCGGGCACGGCAGTGGATGATGGCAGCAATGAAGCTCAGCCAGCCCAAGGCGATGCATCGCCATATTCTATGAATGTTATGAATATACTTCACCCGCAGCTTGTGCAATACGAGGTAGCTCGGCAGCGCTATAACCATGCCAAGGAGCGGCAGGCATCGCGGCCTCGTACTATTAGCCAGCTTGGCCATGTGGCAGTTGTACGGCAGCGTAGCAGTTGGATCTAAGAAAAAACAAGGAACCGCCATACAGTGCCTATCCTCAAAGTGTTAAAAGGGTCGACGTGTGCAGTGTCGACCCTTTGGCTAGGTAGTAGAGGCCTACTTTATACTCGTCCTATGTAAGTAAAAGAGGCTCTGTCTCAAAAGAATAGAAAACCTGTACTAGATAACAAAATAACCCTGTATGCGCAGGGTTATTTTTCATTCTCGAATCTCGCAGCAAACGAGAATTGTTGTGGTGGACCTTGGTGGAAACGACCCAAACCAAAGCTAGTACTTAGTATATAGCATAGGCGTCTTAAATGCAATACCAATAATGCAATCTGAAAATGCTCATGTAAACGTTGACAAAACATATACAGTATGCTATATTTAAATCATGATACATATCATATATGGTATGTAGCGAGGATTTGCTGGCCTACACTGGCAACGTACCTCTGATAAATATATAAATAAGGAGTAACCCTATGGCGGGAACAAAAGCTGGCGGCCTGAAGGCTGCGCAAAAAAATATCTCTAAAGACCCTAACTTCTACGCCAAGATTGGTGCCAAGGGCGGCAAGAATGGCCGCACCGGCGGCTTTGCGGCCAACCCACAGCTTGCTCGTGTGGCTGGCGCTAAGGGCGGCCGAATCTCTCGCCGCACCAAAAAGGCCGATGATGATACCGTTGCGGCCGCTCCGCAATCGGATGTCGCTCTCGCTGCCTAAAGGTAAAAGATAGCGTAGGCATTGCTCAAAACGCCTCCCATATAGCTGGGAGGTGTTTTTTGGGTGCTGGGGGTTTGCAGCTTTCTTGCGTGGTGGCTTTGCATTGCTGCTATAGCTGCCTGAGCGACATTCTCCCGCATTATGCTCGTGAGGACGAAGTGGCGAGCAGCGTGCAAGGATCGCTGCGACAATGAGCCCGAGTTATGTCATCGTGTTTTTTACAACATAACGCCGGAGTTGGCAGGTAGTGGCGCTGTTGACGCGCCAGTGGGTGAAGCAGGCGAGGCAGGTGTATGTGCCATCGCTGCGCTGCAAGCCAGTTGCGTTGCAGTGCGGGCAGCGCGAGCGGGCATGGAGCCAGTCGCGGTAGGTGTCGAGGGAGGACTCAATAAGATCATCATCGACCGTCAGCTGCCAGCCAGCGCCAACACGGCAGCCAGTGCTCCATGCAGCACGCTCCATTGCAACGAGCTGCACATCGCGCGCATAGCCGCAGTGCCCCAGGAGTGCATGACCGTACTCGTGGAGGAGGTAGGCAGAGGCCTGGGCGTCGTGTGGATCGTAATAAACCGTGCAGCTTGGGTGGTGCCAATGAAAATAGCTACCTGGGCGAAAGGTGAGTGGCGCAATGCCTGATGTGCGAGCGTGCTGGGTGAGGTGAGAGATAAGCTGATCGAGTGGCATGTGTGGTTGGTATAGCCACGTCTATCGGCATGCGAATCAGCTAGCGAAACAATAGATACTTCGCATGATTTGACAGAGGTGGAGATTATGATTTGTTCGTGTATTGTACGTGTCAAGATCAGTGTAGCACAGCCTGCTTACAATGCCTAGTGGGCGGTGCGAAGTATCGATGTATGGTGAGCTCCAGAGAGGCAGAGCGAGACGTATGATTAGTAGAGCGCGTGCGTTGCGTTTTGCGATCGATTACGGTATAATAGAAAGAGTAACGTAAACGAAGGTTTGGCAATGAAGCAGCAAGGATCAATTATCGGATACGTCGTCGTCGGGACAGTGCTGACACTCGCACTGGTTGGCGGGGTATTAATCGTCAAGAATAGTCACAATAGCAGTGCTCGACAAGTGGCAAGCACCACTGCTACCGACGCCAAGAAAAAGGAATCAACGCAGAGCAGCAAGAGCGCCAACGACAAGCTGGTCGATAGCCTTAACAGCAAATCAACAGAGACCAGCAAGAGCAAAGAGACGAAAGAAACTCAGTCACAAGACAAGAAAAACACCACGTCGACTGCAACCAGCGGCGCATCGAGCACCACTGCGCAAAGCCAATCTACTCAGTCTACTCAGTCTCAAAGCTCAAGCACGCCTGCTGCAACGCCTTCGACTAGCTCCAGCACTCCTTCGCAAACTCAATCTACCCAGCAGGTGAGCGCCTTGCCGCAAACTGGCCCGGCCGAGAGCCTGGCAGCCGTTGTGGCGGTGAGTAGCCTAGCTGGCGTAGCACTGGCCTATCGCAAATCACGCACACCTGCGCTGTAAAACATACAACATATCCATTGTTTCATTGACAATGCTATGCCTACCCCTGTGTGATGCAGGGGTAGTTGCTTTGTAAAGGGGCAATATACCTGTTGTGATTATGTCATCGTTGTGTATATGACGGTGTAATAGTTTTGAGTACCATCTCACAAGAAAATATCTGAAGGTCAGCGATTGTGAGAGCGAGTAGGCTCTGTGATTCATCGGGCCAGAACATTTTTTAGAGTGATGGATTGGCTGTGCCAATTATCCGCTTAAGCCAACTATTCATAGAGATGAGACCTCAATGCATGGGTTTTGACGCTCGAAGCGACTTTGTGTATAATACAGAGGAATGGTGCGTCGCGATATGGCGACGTGTCTCATAATATAATTAATAAGAGGAGTCTGTACCAAGACTTATGGCAACACAAGCCTTAACAATGGATGATTTGCTCGCTGGCGACGGCGTCAAGCAACTAGTAACCGGCGAGGTCGTAACTGGCCGCGTATTATCGGTGCGCAAACGAGATGTATTAGTAGACCTAGGCCCACAGGGGGTTGGCTATGTGCCACGGCGCGAGATTGGCCCGGCTAAGACGCTAGCAGTTGGTGATGAAGTAACAGCCAGTGTGGTAGATAGCGAGCTGGAGAATGGCTATAGCCTATTGAGCCTGCGTAAAGCAGCCAAGGACCGTGGCTGGGAAGAAGCGATGGCCAAGCTGGATGCCGGCGAGATCATCGAGGTAGCGCCATACGACGCCAACCGCGGTGGTATGCTGGTTGAGTACGAAGGTGTGCGGGGCTTTTTGCCAGTATCGCAGCTGTCGGCCGAGCACTACCCACGGGTGGGCGGTGCCGATAAGGATGAGATCTTGGCACGGCTCAACACACTGGTGGGCCAGACGCTCAAGGTGCGCATCCTCGACTGCGACCGCAAGGCCAACAAGCTGATCTTTAGCGAGAAGGAAGCCATCAAGGATGGCCTGGCTGCTCACTTTGAGAAGCTTAAGGTTGGCGACACCGTCAAGGGTGTCGTGACGGGTGTGGTGGACTTCGGCGTCTTTGTGAATGTCGAAGGGATCGAGGGGCTCATCCACATCTCAGAGATTAGCTGGGAGCGCGTCAACAACCCAGCCGACTATGTGAAGGTCGGTCAGAGCGTTGAAGCGAAGATCATCAGCATCGACAAAGACCGCCTGAGCCTGAGTATGAAGCAGCTCACCAAGGATCCATGGCTTGATGAGGTGGATCAATTCACCAAGGGCCAGACCATCGAGGGTACAGTCACGCGCATTACCCCATATGGTGCCTTTGTCCAGATTAGCCCAGCAGTCGAAGCGCTGGTGCACGTGAGCGAGCTGGGCAGCGGCGGTGCTGACCCAGAGAAGGTCTTTACCCTCAATGAGCGCAAGAGCTTTGTCATTCTCGATATCGACAAAGATGCGCACAAAGTGAGCCTAAGCCTCGCTGACAAGAAAAAATAACCAGTAAATTACAAAAGATGACCGGCTGTGGCCGGCAGAAAGGAGTGTGTGTATGAGTCAGTCTGAAAAAGTGTTGGTCATTGCCGATTCGATCACTGTTGGTGAGCTGGCCCAAACCCTGAATCTGCCGGTCACGAAGCTGATTGGCGAGCTGTTTAAGAATGGCTTCACCGTTACGATCAATCAGCGGATTGATTTTGAGATTGCTGAGATTATCGTGGAGGAGCTGGGCCTAGCAGTAACGCTGCAGCGCAAAGCCGCCGAGCAGCATACTGTGCAGCACCTGCATAAACCGTCAAGCAATGCTGTGCCACGCCCGCCAATTGTGGCGGTGATGGGGCATGTTGACCACGGCAAGACAACGCTGCTCGACACCATCCTCAAGATGAAGACAGTTGCTGGTGAGGCTGGTGGTATTACCCAGCACATTAGTGCCTACCAAGCCCAAAAGGGTGGCCGCACGATGACGTTACTCGACACTCCTGGCCACGAGGCCTTTGCGGCGCTACGCCAGCACGGTGCAGCACTGACCGATGTGGTGGTGATCGTTGTGGCGGCCGACGACGGCGTCAAGCCGCAGACGGTGGAGGCAATCCGTTTTGCGCGCGATGCCAATGCCAAGATTATCGTTGCCATCAACAAGATCGACAAAGACACCGCCAACCCTGATATGGTCAAAGCTCAGCTTGCGAGCGAGCACCACCTCAACCCTGAGGAGTGGGGTGGCGATACCATTATGGTGCCGATTAGCGCTAAGACTGGCCAGAATATTGATAAATTACTCGATACCATCCTGCTCGTGGCCGATATGGAAGAACTCCGCGCCGATACGGATGTGCCAGCCGAGGGGCTCGTTATTGAGGCGCATATGGAGAAGGGTCGCGGCTCGGTGGTGAACTTGCTCATCGAGCAGGGCCGCTTGGCGCCAGGGCATTTCCTCGTGGCAGGGCAGGCCTATGGCAAGGTGCGTACTTTGCTCGATTACACTGGCGCGGCTATCAAGGCAGCCACGCCCGCTACGCCAGTGACGGTGACGGGCTTTAAGGAATTGCCACAGTTTGGTGATATCTTCACAGTAGTCAAAAACGAGAAAGAAGCTCGCCTGGCAGTGCAGAAGGCTAAGCTCGACCAAGCACGTAATGCCGCCACCACCAATGTGACTGGTGCTGACTTACTCAAGCTTATGACGCAGAAACACGATGCTCAGGAATTCGACGTCATCGTCAAGGCCGATGTACAGGGGTCACTTACCTCAGTGATGGATAGCTTGCGCCTGGTGGAGACGGGTGGGGCGATCACGCTGCGAATTATTGGCCATGGCGTGGGCAACATTACTGAGAGTGATGTGCGCCTGGCTGGTAGTAGTAATGCAATTATCTATGGCTTTAACGTCGACCTGCCGCCAGCTGTCAAGCGCCTGGCAATGCGTGACAAAGTGACGGTGCGCCGCTACCAAGTGATCTATGAGCTACTTGATGACGCACGTCACAGCATGGAAGCAATGCTCGCACCAGAGGTGGTGGAGACGGAAATTGGCCAGCTAGAGATTAAGGGTGTTTTCCGGACGATGCGCGATGCGGTCATCGCCGGTGGGCAAGTGACAAAGGGTAAGGTGACGGCAGGGCTACTGGCCCGTGTGATGCGCGGCGAGGAGCAAATTGCCGAAGTCACAGTAGCCAGCGTGCAGCGCCAGCAGCAAGAAGCCAAGGAAGTCTTTGAGGGTGAGCTCTGTGGCCTTAACCTCACGACCAGCAAGAAGCTCCAGCTCGAGATTGGCGACACCCTCGAGTTCTTCACTCGCGAGTTGGTGAAGCGCACGCTGCAGTAGTGGGCTTGGCGGTGCTTTGTCCTGTAGAATCTTAGTATATTTATATTGAGTGGTAACTCTGTTTTGCCGGTTTTGCTCATGGTATACAAAACTCGCCGTGGTAATGGCGAGTTTTTGAGATTGGGGTGCTTCGCTTATTGACACATCACCTCTGTTGTGGTAGGATGTGGGCAGAATATATAAGGGGAAATAGGACGGGTAGTATGACAAAAGGACGTGAAGTACCAGGAACAATCACAGTAACCTCGAATGAGTCACAAACATATCCTGGGTCAAGACGATTGGCGGGCCTGAAGGGTGCTTTTGAGGCGTTGAAGGAAGTTCCTCGTGCGTATAAAGAAGCAGTGGAGGCTCAGGATAAGATCAATGTGAATGATGGACGGTCGTTCGCAGAGCGTCAGATTGATCGACTAGGCAAAACACTTGCAGCACGTCAAGAAGTGACAAAGACGAAAAGACAAGAATTGGCGCAAGGTACAGGCAAGGAGGTGGGTCCACGCGCTACAGCAAGGTTGCTTGGCAGGCAGATTGTTGATTCTGTGATGCGTGGTGCATACGAAAAGGCAGTTGAGTATAATGCCGCTGTGGTCGAGGCTCGAGTAGAGCACTTGCCAGGAGGTACAGAAAAGACGCAGCAAGTTGTTGGAGAAGCTGTCCCTGTTGAGACCCAGGACAACGGTGCTAGTCACATAGTAAGTATGCCAAATGGAGAGGCGCCAAAAGGTACTATCTATAATATTGTTCCACCAGCACCTGAACCAACAGAGGCTGATTTGCGCACTGCTGCAGAGGATACTGCACGTAAAGAGCAAAAAGCAGCACTTATCGAGGCAAGAAACAGTGCACTGCGCAACATTGTCCACGCCGAGACTGATGACGATGCGAAGGCGATTAGAGACCAAGCTTACGACGGTATTGTTGCGATGGCTGGTGATGACGAAACACGCATTAGCATGCTCGACGCGATCGAGGCAACATATGCGAAGCGCGTCGCTCATCCCGAGGTGTATGAGTTTGCGCGGCGAAGTGCGCGTGGGGACTTTGCGCAAAGTGAACCTGTTCCAGCAGAAGTGCCAAAAGTGGAGTCTGCAGAGTCACAGAATAGCAACTCCTCTCACGAACAAAGTGACAGTGCTGCAAACCGTACAGCCGCTGTTGAGGCGGCCCAAGCCGTGGAAGAGAAAAAAACAGGCTGGAAGGAGCGTATGCAGAAGATCAAGCAGGCTATCGGTGAGAAAGCTACGCGAACTAAGGAGCGTGTGATAGCCTGGCTAGATTCGGAAGATTGGGGATCTGGAGAGCCAGAGTCACCCAAGACATCCTCAGAAAATCACTCCGAAAGCATGTCAAACACACCATCGCACGAGCAGTCACAAACTCAAGCAGCCACACCACAAGAAACTCAACCTGCACCTGACTCTAAAGTAGCTGAAGTGATTGATCTTAATCATGCTGCAGGCATTCCAGACAGGAAAAAGCCAAAACCATCAGAGTTCGATTTATTTAGCGTCGATTTTCGTAACCATATAGCAGAGCTTGGTATGAGTATTACACAGGCGCAAACGCAAGAAGAAGCGACGAATAAAAAAGCTGATGCCTGGGAAGAAGTTAAGCATTTTGTAGAAGAAGCGAATAAGAAGTTCCCCGATAGACACCTTCAAATCTATCAAATAGCAATAGCGACAAAACAGAACCTATTGGTAGCAGTGAAGCACAATGACGAGCTTCGCCGTCGGTTAGAGCATCGTGCAGCCTAAGCTGATTTTGTAGTAGTACTTAATAAGTATAAAAAGTTAACACATAAAGATCGGTACGCTATCGAGCGTACGGTATGTAAGAAAAGGATTCTATGCCGACTACTCACCCCCAAACTACCCCTCTCATCACCCAGCACGATCTCGATCGCCTTGGGATTAAGACGCGCGACTCGGCAGCACTATTGCAGGAGGTGAATAACACGCTCTATGAGCGGGTGGGGCTGGAGGTTATTGGCCGCTTGTCGGATAATGACCTCGATGAGCTAGTGCGCCGCCAGGAAACGGACGATAGCGCAGCGCTATTTGCCTGGCTGTCGCAGCGGGTTGCCCACCTCGACGAGATCCTGAGTGACGAGCGCACACTCATCCTTGGCGACCTAGCCAAGAAGGCTGATGAGTTGAGCGATGCAGCATGAGCATTATGTGAGGTTGCAGTCGTATTGGTGTGAATGTGCTGATTGATGGCCACGCGAAGCATCTCAACACCATTCTTGCGATGAATGACGAATGCCCAGCCCCTGCGATGCGCCGCATTGTGCATACCATTCTCTTTGGTGAGTATCCGCGGCAGCCACGCCCGGACGAGCGTGATAGCCGTATCATCAGCTGCCTCACCTGGCCAGCTGTTGAGTGCACGATAGCGCAGATCGCCCAGGACGAGGAGGTGTAACAGAGGCAGACAACACTACTAAGGGAAATTACACCATATTTTGCCATTTTTATTGTATGAGGGGTGGATTGTTTGGTATACTAGGGGCAGGAGGAATTGAAAAACATGTTTCAGTTAGACGATGCTTTTTTGCAAAAAATCGGTATAGCAGACTGGCCGCCAGAGGCGCGGCAGCGCTTTGTCGACAACTTTCGCCAGGTGCTGGAGCTGCGTGTTGGCACGGTGCTGAGCGATGGCTTGAGCGAGGTGCAGCTGAATGAGTTTGAGTCGTTTATGAATCAAGACGCTGCGGTCATTACGGCGTGGATCGACGAGCACGAGCCTGACTACGAGAATGATAGAATATACCAGAGCCAGCGCGAAGCCTACGAGAAAGCGGCAGAGCAGCGTGGTGTGGAGGTAGACCAGCTGGCACTCTTTGCGGAGTATGCGCAGCTTAAGTGGCTCACTCACAACCGCCCAGACTACACAACTGTCGTGCGCGAGACCTTTGAGGGCCTCGTGGATCTCGCCAAGGCGGACCCGCAGAAGTTTCTTACCCAAGAGGGCTTGGCTAGCATCTTCCAGAGCAGCGATGCAGCAGACGGCGATACGCCAGACGAGCTTGAGGGTGGCCACCCCGACCCTGACGTAGCGCTTGCTGCGTAGTGATAATGACGAAGTAAAAACACGTATGACCCCTGTGGATGCAGGGGTTATATTATGCAGAATCTGAATTATGAAACCTTGACCTTTTTCTCACGCTCATCCTCCCCACACTCCCTCCTCAGGAACACTATAAGGGTCGACATTCGCTGGATGTCGACC
>ERZ772807.1365-NODE-1365-length-13726-cov-3.121352_pt1 | contig 13726 bp, 15 predicted proteins | sample MGYA00511472_ERZ772807 | MGnify/ENA primary metagenome ERZ772807 (study PRJEB29015, sample SAMEA2737947) | human oral metagenome | biome: human oral; feature: human-associated habitat; material: dental | place: China | collected 2039 ...
CTCTACTTTGCGGGTTTTTTCGTTTTAAAAAATACCGTAAAAAATGACCGCACTTAACGCCAAACCTCTGCGGGCAAAAGCCGGGTGGCGTTGATGGAGTTTATAGAAAACACGCGCCACGATGCCAAGGAGAAAAGGATAGACCCAAAGAAAAACGGACATGGCGGTGATTTGGTTGTCACTGAGATGCGTATTATTCAATAAGTGCGGTGAAATTAGCATCGCTAACGGCCACAAGAATATCGGGAAACAAAAGGCCGCAATTGCCCACGTAAAGGGGCTGAACCCTGATGGCAAATTTTGATTTCTCATTTTTTCTCCATACGTAAAATTTTGGAACAGGAATATAGCAAATGCAGCATTTGTTTGGTAGTGAAATCCCGTCGTTAGCACAGCATTTCCGTGATGAAATTGCAAAAAAATATCACGTTGAACTCGTTATTCAAGAAACTCAAGATGCACAAGGCAATGTGGTTTATGATGTATTTCTCCCACAAAATTCACCGCACTTTGACGCCATCATTGCGGAAAGCGAAAGCTTCTTACAGGCATGGTTGGCACAACAAAACGCCCGTGCGTGGCAACAAAGCAACGACAACACTCACGTTCATGCGGCATCCCTCCCCTCCTCTCACTTAAATAAGTCTTCTATTTTTTCTTATCTTCAACAACAAAAAATCACTGTGATCATCACCGCACTTTGTGTCGTCATTTATCTTTTTATGCTTTTCGGTTTTGCCGAACCCATTTTGTTGGCAACGCATTTCCCCGAAGAGACGACGCAAGAAAGTGAAGTTTGGCGTTATTTCACGCACACCTTAGTGCATTTATCCAATATGCACATTTTGTTTAATCTTACTTGGTGGTGGATTTTTGGTGGTGCCATTGAGCGTCAATTAGGTTCTTTAAAACTGCTGCAAATTTACTTCTTTGCCGGCGTGATAAGTGGCATAGCGCAAAATCTTGTCAGCGGTCCGGCATTTTTCGGCTTATCGGGTGTTGTCTATGCGGTGTTAGGCTATGTGTTTGTGTTGGATAAAATCCATAAACAAACCGTTTTTGCATTGCCGGACGGCTTTTTCAATATGTTACTCATCGGGATTTTACTGGGCTTTGCCGGCCCGTTGATCGACATTCAAATCGGCAATACGGCACATATTTCAGGATTATTGGTGGGCATGGGACTCGCTTGGATGGATCGAAAAATTCGCATAAAGTCGTGATTTCCCTCATTAAATACGCTACATTGGCACGCAAAATCTTGCGAAAGAAGGAAAAGTGATTATGAAACAATCTCTTCGTCATCAGAAAATTGTTGAGCTGGTCAAACAAAAAGGCTATTTAAGCACAGAGGAATTGGTGGCTTTATTTGGCGTGAGTCCGCAAACCATTCGGCGAGATTTAAACGAACTGGCGGAAACCAACTTTATCCGCCGTCATCACGGTGGTGCAGCCTCGCCTTCTACGGCGGAAAATAGCGATTATCACGATCGCAAACACTTTTTTTCTCAAGAAAAAAACCGTATCGCAAGACAGGTTGTGCAGCTCATCCCAAACGGTGCATCGTTATTCATTGACATCGGCACTACCTCCGAAGCCGTTTCCTTTGCATTATTAGGGCATCAACGATTACGCATTGTGACCAATAATCTTAATGCTGCGCACATTCTGATGCAAAATGATTCCTTCGATATTACCATCGCCAGTGGTTCCCTACGCCAAGACGGAGGCATTATCGGAGAATCCACCGTGGAATTTTTATCACAATTTCGCTTAGATTTTGGTGTGTTAGGCATTAGCGCCATTGATTTAGACGGTACCTTATTGGACTATGATTATCACGAAGTGCAAGTGAAACGTGCCATTATTGATAATTCACGCAACACCTTATTAGTCACCGATCACTCTAAATTTAGTCGCCGCGCGATGGTGAAACTGGGTTCGATTACGGATGTCGAATACGTGTTCACCGACGCAGATGTGCCAACAGGCATTGATGAATTATTAAAAAATAAAAACGTCAATCTTGTGATTTGTTAATGCGATATCCTCCCCTAGAAATTCGGCGAGACACGCAGAGAAAATAACCATAAAAAAGACCGCACTTTACAGCCTTAAAGTGCGGTCTTTTTCTTTTGTGTTTTTATCGTCTAACCTTTCTTATCTAACAAGCGAATATAACGTGTTGCCAATAACCATGCGCCGATATAGCCCATCATCATGCAAACAATTAGCAAGAAAAGAAATTCGGCAAAACTGAGGCCGTTTAAATGAAAGCTCACGGCAAAAATGTCAGTCACATATTTCACCGCACTGGTGAAATAGCCAATCACCAAGCTACTGAAAATCGCCGCCAAAATGCCACCTAACACCGCGTAAATCATGCCCGTATAAAGAAATGGACGGAGGATAAATTGATCGGTCGCACCGAGCAATTTCATCACTTCAATATTCGCTTGATTGCTGTAAACGTCAGCACGAATACTGTTGCCGATCACCAAGAAAACGGCAACTGCCATCAGCAGGGTACAAAAAATCGCCACATGTGCCACTAACCACGTCAGTGCGGTCAATTTTTCCAACCAATCGTTATCTAAACGCACTTCTTGAACGCCTTTGATTTTATCCAAGTTTTCCCGCAATTCATTGCGTTTTTGCGATTCGTTAAAGGCTTTGGTTGGTTTAATCATCACCACCGCCGGCAATGGATTGTCATCTAAGACGTCCAGTTCTTCGTTAAAACCCGACCATTGACGAAATTCGCTTAAGCTTTCCTTGCGAGAAATGTAATTGAGCGACTCTACGCCCTCTTGCTGACGGATTTTTTCCACCACCAAATTGGCATCGTCTTCTGACAAATTTTTATGTAAATACACGGTCAGTTCACTTTCCGGATAAAACTGCGTGGTGGCGTCATGAATATTTTTCCAAAGCAGGTAGCTTACAGTTGGAATCGTTAACGACACAGCGATCACTAACACGGTGATGAGCGTGGCAAATTTACGTTGATATAAATCGGCAAACACGGCACGCAGGGAATACAGGGCTTGGGCGCCAAAAGGCAAACTAAAACGACGGGAATTCATGTTACCTCCTAACGCAAATAACCTTGCTCAAGCACAAGGCAAGGCTTAGGTTTTTGTTGAACAATGCTAATGTCGTGCGTGGCAATTAAGACGGTCATGCCAAGACGATTAAACTCTTCAAATAAATTGAAAATCTCAAAAGACAGTGCGCTGTCTAAATTGCCGGTCGGTTCATCGGCTAACAATAATTGCGGTTTATGCACGATAGCGCGGGCAATATCTACTCGTTGTTGCTCGCCGCCCGACAAATGCGCCGTGGAATGATGCGCGCGATCACGCAATCCCACACGATCTAACGCCGCCAACGCACGACTATTGGCATCTTTCGGGTGTTGTCCGGCAATAATCAACGGCAGTGCCACGTTATCCAAGACGGAACGATCGGACAATAAGCGATAATCTTGATGCACCATGCCGATTTGACGGCGCAAAAACGGCACTTCATGACGAGATAAGCGGGTAATATCATGCCCGTTAAACCAAATTTGCCCGCCATTGGCGCGTTCCATGCCCATAATTAATTTCAGCAGGGTACTTTTCCCCGCACCGGAATGCCCCACCAAGTAGGTCATACTGCCTACCGGTAAATGAAAGCTTAACCCTTGTAGCGCCGGTTTTCCGCCCAAATACGCTTTACTCACATGTGCAAATCGAATCATTTTTCTTCTCTAAAAAAACACGTCATTTTTGAACCGCACTTTATTCCTCTTCATGAGCAAATAAAGCGTCAATAAATTCTTCTGCGTTAAATTCGCGTAAATCTTCAATTTTTTCGCCTACGCCGATATAGCGGATCGGCAAATTAAACTGGTCGGCGATAGCAAAAATCACGCCGCCTTTGGCTGTGCCATCCAATTTGGTTAAGCTGATGCCGGTAAGTCCAACGGCTTCGTTAAATAACTTGGCTTGGCTAATGGCATTTTGACCGGTGCCTGCATCCAGGGTGAGCATAATTTCATGCGGTGCACTTTCATCATATTTTTTCATCACGCGCACGATTTTCTTCAGTTCGTCCATCAAGTTATTTTTATTTTGTAAACGACCGGCGGTGTCGGCAATGAGCACATCAATATTGCGCGCTGCCGCCGATTGCATCGCATCAAAAATCACCGATGCCGAATCGGAACCGGTGCTTTGTGCCACCACCGGAATGTGATTACGTTCGCCCCACACTTGCAACTGCTCTACTGCGGCGGCTCGGAAAGTATCCCCCGCCGCCAACATGACGGATTTGCCTTCCATTTGGAATTTACGCGCCAGTTTACCAATAGTGGTGGTTTTCCCCACACCATTCACGCCCACCATTAAAATCACATAAGGCTTTTTGCTGCCATCAATGCGTAATGGTTGCGCCACCGGTTTTAGGATCTCGCCCATTTCCAGTTTAAGTTGTTGGTATAAGGCATCTGCGTTTTGTAACTGCTGACGGGTCGCATGTTGCGTTAAGTTGTTGATAATTTTTGTGGTCGTCGGCACACCAATGTCGGCAATGAGAAGTTGTTCTTCCAATTCTTCAAACAATTCATCATCGATTTTTTTACCAAGAAAGAAACTGCGGAAGCCTGCCCCAATATTTTGTTTGGTTTTCACCAAGCCTTTGAGTAATCGGCTAAAGAAACCACCTTCGCTTGGTTTTTCCTGTGTTTCTACGATGTCGGCAACGGCGCTTTCTTCTTCGTGTTCTTCCGTTTCAACAACAGATTCATCTTCAGTATCCACCGCACTTTCGACTTGTACTTCTGCTTCGCTCTCAGAAAGTGCGGTTGAATTTTCCAGCGTTTCTTCAATAGGTTGAGTTGACTCATCTGATGGCGCAAGCGTCCACGCTTGTGCCGTTAAGTTTTCCTCTTGAGCGGTCTCTACCTCAACCGATGGCGCACGCTTCACAGCGTATGCCTCATCTTCTTCCGATTGAGTACTTTCAGATTGAGCTTCATGAACTTCAGGCACAAGCGTGGACGCTTGCGCCATCAATGTCTCTTCTGTTGATGGATTTTTGTGCGCAGTTTCCTCTAAAAGTGCGGTTGTTTTTTCCGCCGTTTCTTGTGCTACGTCTTGCGTTTCGGGTTCATGAGAAAGCTGTTTTTGTGATTCCGGTTCTTTCGGTTCCGTTGATGCTTCCTGTTTATTTTTGCCTAATCCGAACCAAGACCAAAATCCGCCTTTTTTCTTTTCATCTGACATAAATTGCCCACTCTTGTTTAAACTTGATAAAATGCCGCTCATTCTAGCAAAAAAACACATCATTTTCCTGCCGATTTATATGAAAAAAGCAATAACACAACACAGCACGAAAGGCGAAGTGCGCATTATCGCCGGTTTATGGCGCGGGCGAAAATTACCGGTGTTGCCATCCCAAGGCTTGCGCCCTACCGGAGATCGTGTAAAAGAAACGCTATTTAACTGGCTAATGCCCTACATTGTTGACAGTGAATGCTTAGACTGTTTTGCCGGTAGCGGCTCTCTTGGCTTTGAAGCGCTTTCGCGCCAAGCGGCAAAGGTGACATTTCTAGAATTGGAAAAAGCCGTAGCGCAGCAGTTAAGCAAGAATATTCAAACCTTAAAATGTGCCGATCGCGCACAAGTCGTCAATCAAAATAGCTTGCACTTTTTAAATCAGCCGCAAAATCAACCGCACTTTGATGTGGTCTTTCTCGATCCACCCTTTCATTTTAATTTAGCCGAGCAAGCCATGGCTTTATTAGCGCAAAACAACTGGCTTCGTCCGCAAGCCTTGGTTTATGTGGAAACGGAAAAAGGCAAGGAACCGAATGTGCCGGAAAACTGGATGGTGTTAAAACAAAAAGACAGCGGGCAAGTGAGTTATCGACTCTATCAAGTTGAAAATACGGTAGCCTGACTAAACGCCGTTATTCAGAACGTGCCTAAACAAAAATGCCACCCTCAATCTGGTTTGTTATGTGAGGGCGGCATCCGTTTAGTTAAGAAAAGTGCGCATTATTTTGCTAAGCATTGTGCATAGCTATCTGCGGTAAATTGAAGGAAAGCGGCATAAGAATTAACGCCCAGTTTAACAGCATCGCCCATCGGGTCAAGACGACCAACATTCACTTGCGTACCTTTGCTTAAACTTTCAATCACTTTTGGCGTGAACTGTGGTTCAGCAAATAAGCAGTTGACTTTGTGTTCGGCAATTTCTTCTTTAATTTTTGCCAAGGTTTTTGCGCCCGGTGCCACCAATGGATTAATGGTGAAATAACCGGTTTGGTTCAACCCATAAGCTTGGTTGAAATAACCGTAAGCATCGTGGAACACATAGAAACCTTTATCTTTTACGCTTTGCAATTGTGTTTTGATTTTCGCGCTTTGCTCATCTAAAGTGCGGTTAAATTCCGCCACGTTTTTTTCAATCTGTTCTTTTTTCTCCGGATATTGTTTGATCAGTTTTGCCGCAATGCGTTGCGCAACGGATTTACTGATGTCCGGAGAGTACCAAACGTGCCAATTTACGCCTAAGTCTTCATGATCGTGATCATGATGATGTTCATGTCCGGCGTGTTCATCTTTATGATCATGTTCTGCGTGTTTATGCTCATGTTTCTCGTGATCGTGGTGATGTCCTTCGTGGGCATGATCGTGATCCTCATGGGCTTCGCCTTCACCATGATGATGGTGATGATGTTCGCCTTTTAATAAAAACGGTTCAATGGCAGCAATGTCTTTGATGGTTAAGACTTTTTTATAGTCAAGATCATCAATGGATTTATCTAAAAAGGCATCCACATCTTCGCCGATCCAAACGACCATTTCAGCAGATTTGAGTTTTTGCACATCAGAGGGTTTTAAGCTGTAATCATGTGGTGACGCACCGGCTGGGACTAACACTTCCGTGTCGGTGATGCCATCGGCAATAGAGGAGGCGATAAAACCTAAGGGTTTAACAGAAGTTACGATGGTTGCAGAAGCCACGGCGGAGAAAGAAAGAATCGCTGTGGCAATCGCCGTTTTTTTCAAACCTTGTACGAATTGAGTCATTGTATTTCCTTTTATAATGGGACAGATAAGTTGAATAAAACGCGGTTAGGTTACTCTTTTTTTATTTGGATGACTATCTTTTTTTATGAAAAAAAATAAGTCAGTCTTTTTTCTGTAATAACTTATCAATGACACGAGAAACCGCAAAAAATCCAAAGGTCGCCGTAATCATCGTTGCCGCGCCAAAACCATTGGCGCAATTCATGGTGGCGGACGTAGAACAGTTTTCCCCCATTTGAGGAAAAATCAGTGGTTGGGTAGAAAAAACCGCCTCGATGGCAAACTTACGTTTTGGGTTTTGTGTGAAATGGTAATCCTTGCGTAAAACCGACCGCACTTTTGCCAACAGCGGGTCTTGAATGGTACGGCTTAAATCGGCAATTTGAATTTGGCTTGGATCCGTTTGCCCACCGGCGCCCCCCACGGTGATCATCTTGATTTTGTGACGTTTACAATAGGCAATTAATGCGGCTTTCGTTTTCACATTATCAATGGCATCAATGACATAATCATACTCAGCACGAAGGTATTGGGATAAATTCTCCGCAGAAATAAAATCATCAATGACATTGACATCGCATTCGGGGTTAATCAATTTCACCCGTTGCTGCATGACCTCTGTTTTGAGCTGACCGATATTGCCCGTCAAGGCATGAATTTGGCGATTAATATTCGTGACACAAATATCATCCATATCAATCATCGTGATTTTTCCCACGCCTGAGCGAGCAAGCGCTTCCACCGCCCAAGAACCCACACCGCCAATGCCAATAACACAAATATGTGCTTGACGTAAACGGGCTAAAGCCTCAGTGCCATACAAACGACCGATACCGCCGAAACGTTGTTCGTAATTATCCACGCGAGCCATTAACGTAATACCCAAACGCGACCATAATGTTTTGACAAGCCGGCAATATGACCCGCCTGATCACCGATACCACGATATAAATCGAAATGGTGTCCGTTCACTGCTCCGCCTACATCTAATGCCACCATCAAATGCAGTTTATGTTCTCCCGTCCAGTTCCCACTATTGTCCATTTGCGGCACTTCGACTAACAAGACACTACCCAACGGAATCACGCCACGGTCAGAGGCCACAGAAGCCATTGGCACTAATGGAACGCCTGCCGCGCCTTTCACTTTGCCGTGCGGATCATTTTTAAAGAAAACATAAGACGGATTACGTTCAAGTAAACCTTGAACCCGCGACGGATTTGCATTCGCCCAATCACGAATCGCCTGAATAGACATTTTTTCTTTCGGAATCTCACCGTCTTCTACCAACAAACGTCCCACTGCTGCATACGGGTAACCATTTTGGCCGGCATACGCAAAATAATTCAAATTGCCGTCACCAAAATCGACATAACCACTGCCCTGCACGCCAAGCAAGAAGTTATCAATCATGGAATCACTATACGCCAGTTCTAATCCTTTGCCTTTCAATGCGCCGGCATAAATTTCAGCGCGGGAAAAACGTTTTTGTGTCGGAAGCGCATAAATCGGTTGGTTATATTTGCCTTGCTGTGTGCGGCGAGCATGAATCACCGGGGAATAATAGCCCGTCATTAACACGTTTTGATAGCCGTCAAAGCCTTTCATCACTTGTGGATTAATACCGAAATCAGTAAGTTTGCTCACATTGGCACCGGCTAATACCCACGCGGTGATTTTTTCATAGGTCGGCGCAAAATTGCGGCTCAGTTTGCCGGAGTACGTATTGACATTAGAAAGTTGTGTCAAAAAATCGCCTTGATTTATGACCGCACTTTGGTTTTCAACACGGGATACTGGGCTGAAAATAGCTTGTTGATAGGTGCGTCCTTTGTATATCGCGCCGAATTTTTGCGGATCAATATCCGTACTCGTTGATTGAGCGCTGCGTTTTGAAGTATTTTGATGTTCCGTTGGTGAACACCCGGCTAATATCACCGCCACGGAAAGCGCTAGAAGTTTATAAAGAGAAGATTGATTCAATCGCATACACAACATCCTAGGATAAACGAAAAATAAAGGCCGAATTCTACCCTAATTTCGCTTGGATGAACACGGGGAACATCCAAGCACATAAAGTGCGGTCGTTTTTTCCGACAAAATAGGCGCGTGTATGCGATAAAGTGTCCTTTTGACTATTGCAACCAGAAGAGGTAACCGAAGGTCGCGATAACAAAGATACACACGATATTTAAAAGAATACCGGCTCTGACCATTTCACTTTGTTTCACTTCACCGGTACCGAACACAATGGCATTCGGCGGTGTTGCCACCGGCAACATGAAGGCACAGGAAGCCCCTAACCCGATGATTAAGGCTAAACCGATTTCCGGCATACCAAGAGATTGTGCGATAGAAATGAAGATCGGCACTAACAACGCCGCACTGGCAGTGTTGGAGGTGAATTCCGTTAAGAAAATAATGAACGCAGCAACCAATAAACCGATGAGATAGAAGTGACCACCTTCAATCAGGAATACGATTCCATCAGCCAAGATTTTGCTTGCACCGGAATTTTTTAATACCGCACTTAAGGTTAAGCCGCCACCGAAGAGCATTAATACGCCCCAATCGGTGTTGTCTTGAATTTGCTTCCAGTTTGTCACGCCGGCAACACAAAGGATAACGGCGGCAGATAAAGCAATAACGCTGTCGAAGCTGGCAATTTTCCCCTCTAATCCTAATGCGCCTGCAAGAATCGGGTTGATTTGGCTACTGAAAACCCAGCTCAATGCAATAAAGACGAAAATCGCTAAGGTAACCCAACGTTGTTTATTCATTGGAATGGCTTCAAATTGTTGGTCAAAACGAATATTGAGTTTTGGCTTGAAGACAATATAAAGCGTGCCAATCATCAGTGGCATAAGAATTAACATAATCGGCAAGCCATACCATAACCAATCAGCGAAGGTGAGGTGCAATTGCGTTGCAACGATGTTGTTTGGCGGGCTTCCCACTAAGGTTCCCATGCCGCCGATGCTGGCGCTATAGGCAATCCCTAACAGCACGAACACATAGGTGTTATGTTCTGAATTACGATCTAAACGGCTGAGTACGCCCATGGCAAGGGGTAACATCATTGCCGCTGTTGCTGTGTTACTGACCCACATGGACAAAAAGGCGGTAACGGAGAATAAATACATGACCGCAACAAATAAATTGCCTTTTGCCAACGCCATAATTTTGTTGGCGATCATTTTATCTAACTGTTGAATGTGAAGTGCGGTGGCTAAAGCAAAGCCTCCGAAGAATAGAAAAATATTTGGATCGGCAAAGGTAGCTAGTGCCGTACTGGTTTTGACTAATCCTAAGAAAATGGCAAGGAGCGGAACAATTAACGCCGTGATCGTGACGTGTAAGGCTTCCGTTAACCACAAAATGGCAACCAAAGCCAATAATGCCAACCCACCATTGGCATTTTTATCAAAAGGCAGTGTATTGAGTAAGACAAAAAAGAGAATAACTGCAGAAATCAAGATAATCACGCGCTTATTGATCCCATTTTTATTTAGTGTTGTGTTGCTCATGGTTTCATCCTTTTAAATAAAATAGAAGATCGACATATTGCCTAATAATGTAAACAATATGTTAGAAAACTATCATTGTATAAATAAAAAGCAACGCCTTTTTTGTGGATTTGTGAAGTAGCGCAAAAAAAAGTGCGGGTGAAATAATAAAAATTTTAACCGCACTGAGGAGAATTTAATGCTTCTGTCTATTCTTGTTCCGGATCGTCTAAATCTAACGGCTCTTGCGACAGAATAATGCCGGTTAAATCGGCATAAATATAATCTTCCGGGAAGAAAGTTACACCACCAAAGTTGACCGGAATATCGGTTTCGCCGTGGTTGTTTTCATCTGCACCTACCGGAATTGGGGCTAACGCATGAATGCCGATGTCGATATTTTCCAGTTGTTGAATTTGACGAACCGCACCATAAACAATGATGCCTTCCCAATGGTTGTCTGCCGCTAATTGTGCGAGTTCCGCATCAATTAATGCACGACGTACTGCACCGCCGCCATCAACGACTAACACGCGTCCTTCACCGTTTTCTTCTAAAATTTCAGCAATTAACCCGTTATTTTCAAAGCATTTTACGGTGGTGACTTTGCCATAAAAAGAACTTAATCCGCCGAAACTTGAGAAAACAGGTTCGACAACATCGACTTGATCGAGATAAATATCGCAAAGTTCAGAAGTATCAATGTACATAAAAGACCCTATTTTTAAGATGAATACCGCGAGCTAGTATAGTCCGTTTCAGCCTAGAAGCAAGCCCAAACTAAATAGCCCATTAATCAGTAACGCAATCAGCGACATTTGCGCTAACATTGGACGCAAGGCTACCGGCTCTTTATGAGAGAAAACAAAATAAGCATGTTTGAACAAGAGCGGATAAGTAAGCAAAAAGATGAAACTCAACGGATGACGCAAATTTATGAGGGCAAACAAGAGATAAAACAACGCCGCAATAGAAAGCAGCAAGCAATGATAAACCCGCCCATTATGAGGCCCTAAACGCACGGCAAGGGTGTTTTTACCTGCTTTGCGATCTTGTTCAATATCACGCAAGTTATTGATATTTAATACGGCTGTCGCAAGTAATCCGCTGGCAATGGCAGGCAGTAAAATGACAGCCGAGAAATCATGTACTTGCAGATAATAGGTGCCGCCGATGCCTAATAATCCAAAGAAAATTAACACGGAAATATCGCCTAAGCCTAAATAACCGTAAGGCTTGCTGCCCACGGTATAGGTGATAGCTGCCACAATGGCAAGTACGCCGAGCATGGAAAATGCGATTAAGTCGCTCACATTTTGGTAAGCCATGCCGATTAAGAGTGCGCCACAAAGGAAACTTAAGGCGATCATGACATACAGCCCTTTTTTCAGTTGTGCCGCAGAAATCGCGCCTTGTTGAATGCCGCGTAATGGGCCGATGCGTTCTGCCGTGTCGGAGCCTTTTTGGTGATCACCGTAATCATTGGCGAAGTTGGAGAGAATTTGCAGAAATAACGTGGTGAGTAAACATAACACCGTAATTCCCCAATGAAAACTGCCCGCCCAATAGGCAAGCGCTGAACCGGTTAAAATGGTTGCCAAGGCTAACGGCAAGGTTTTCGGACGCGCCGTCTCAATCCACATTTTTATTGTCTTTTTTGTCATAATGGCTACTCGAATAACGAAAAATAAGGCGATTTTTTACCGCACTTTTAGCTAAAATAGGCGCCATTCTACAAGGTTATTTTGCAGATTTTAACTATTTTAAGGAAAATATGTCCGATTCTCTCACATTGCAGCCCGTGGCTGTGATTTACACGCCTTACAAAGAAAAGTTTTCCGTGCCGCGTCAACCTAATTTAGTGCAGGATGGCACAGGCATTGTCGAATTGTTGCCGCCCTATAACCAAGCGGAAGCCGTGCGCGGTTTAGAACAATTTAGCCACCTTTGGCTGATTTTTCAATTTGATCAAATTCCGCAAGGCAAATGGCATCCTACCGTGCGCCCGCCACGTTTAGGCGGCAATCAACGGGTTGGCGTGTTTGCCTCGCGTTCTACGCATCGCCCGAATCCACTTGGTTTATCCAAAGTCGAATTGCGCCACATAGAATGTAAAAACGGCAAAGTGTTGTTACATCTCGGTGCCGTAGATTTAGTGGACGGTACGCCCATTTTCGACATCAAACCTTATCTGGCCTACGCTGACAGTGAACCTGACGGGATTTCCGGTTTTGCCCAAAGCGAACCGGAGCCGTTGCTGCACGTGGAATTTACTGCAGAAGCGGAAAGTGCGGTTAAAAAACACAGCAAAAATCGACCGCACTTACAACGTTTTATTACCGAAGTGATCCAACAAGATCCCCGCCCCGCCTATCAACAAGGCAAAACTACTGACCGCATTTACGGCATTTCGTTGTATGACTTGAATGTGAAATGGCGGATTAAAGCGGAGAGTGTGGATGTGGCGGAAATCGTGCAAATTGAAACCTTAGTAAATCATCAGAAAGATTAATCTGCGGACTTTTTGAAGTGTATTTCTGATGAGAAAATATTTTAAATTCTCACCGCACTTTTCACGCTTTCTTATTCACTCAACCCCGCTAAAATCGAACATTCCGGGCAGTCGTTGCCTTGGCAGTTGTCGTGCCAGCGTTGGAGTTCAGCCACCATTTTTTGTAGTGCATGAATTTGTGCGTTGAGGGTTTCGATATGTTGTGCCGTAAGTTGTTTCACTTCACGGCTGTTGCGATTCGGGTTGTCTTGTAATTGAAGTAATTGGGCGATTTGTTGCAGGGAGAAACCCACGTCTCGCGAGTGGCGGATAAAACGCAAACGGGCGAGATCGTTTTCTTCATAGTGGCGATAGCCTGCAAGAGTACGGTTATTGGCTTTGAGTAAGCCGAGTTTTTCGTAATCACGGATTTGTTTGGCAGATAAGCCGGTGAGTTTGGCTGCTTGACTGATATTCATAAAAAGTGTTTGACCTTAACCTAACGTTAAGGTTTATAGTAATCTCACCGACAAAAATCGGCAAGGTTTAACTTAATGATTAAAGGAGCAAATGATGCAAAACGTAACCTTAAAAATTGATGGCATGACCTGTGGTGGTTGTGTGAAAAGCGTGACTCGCGAAAGTTG
>ERZ772807.1369-NODE-1369-length-13689-cov-5.868271_pt1 | contig 13689 bp, 10 predicted proteins | sample MGYA00511472_ERZ772807 | MGnify/ENA primary metagenome ERZ772807 (study PRJEB29015, sample SAMEA2737947) | human oral metagenome | biome: human oral; feature: human-associated habitat; material: dental | place: China | collected 2039 ...
GCCATCTCCTCCAATTTCGCTTGAAGCAGCTTTTCACGTTGCTCTTTCAGTGATTTCATACGCCGTTCTCAGTTTTCAGGTTGAGTTTCTTCATGACCTCCTTTACCCACTCATCCACTCCAGTCTGAGGACGGAGAGCAGGTGCAGGGGGCAGGTAGGAGCAGCGGAATACACCTTTGACACCCCCTTGTGCTAATTCCCTGCTGAATCGGACGGAGTTGTAGATACGGGTATCGAAAATCGGCAGTCCCTGTTCCTCAGCATTCTGACTAAACAGGTCGATGACCATGGTACTGGCACTGCGGTTGATTTTGTTCCAAAGCAGGAAGAAGTCCTGAATGCGTGAGCCTTCAAACCCGACACCCAAGTCCCTGATTGTCTTGGCGTATGCAAAACTCGAAGCCAGCGACTGTGGGTCGGCTTCTATAGGTGAGATGATGTAGTCCATCGTAATGGACAAATCCATCATGGCACTGGTAAGGGCATGACCAGGAAAGTCAAAGATAATCAGTTGCGGTGCCGTCTTCATTTTACGAAGGTATTTCATAACATCGGAAACGGCTCTTTCCGGCTTGCTTCTGACGATATGGTATGATTTCTTGCCGTAACGAGACAGGCGTTCATGAAGCTCTTTGCTCATTTCTGGCGAGGAATCGATAAGGTCTCTATCGCGTTCGCGGAGTTTGTAGAACGATTCCTGCGTACCGTCACAGTCCACGACGGCAAGAGAGATGTTCTTTTCGTAATATAGTATGGAAGCCAGCACTTCGGCAAGGCTGCTTTTGCCAACTCCGCCTTTCTGTGAGGCGAAGCCCAGATAGATGGGATTGTTTTTTTTCTTTTCCATATTCATAGTTGGTTGTTACTTATGTTATAAGTTGATTTATGTCTTGACTGACAAGTCATGTCATATTTGTTGTTGAAACCATATTTTTGACTCGACCTAAAAGTCTGGTTTTGACCCAGCTCAATTTTGACTCAGCTCAAAAACATAAAACCATCCGCAGTTCAAACCTTTCTTGATTGAGATTTTTGAAGTTGAAATCATTATTTTGGACTCTTTATCCATACAGGTTTCAAGCTGTCTTTCAACTGAATCTGGTTGCAAAATAACAAGGTTTTATCCTAAGTTTCAACTACCTGTGAAGTACAGGGAAATGCAAGGAAAAAGAGTGAATATCATTGATAATGAGATATTTGGAAATCTGCCGTAACTTTGCAGGCGGATAGAGAACATGGAGCTAATCTCCCCGAAGCGGACACCCTTACAGGTGGATGTTTCATTCGCATCAACTCTTGATATTGGCAAGGTGTGTCTTTGTAACACAAACCGCAGTTTGTATCACAAAAACCCTTGCCCCGAAGGGGGAAATGAATTACTCCAAAGTCGTAATTAAGAAAACAGAACAGATATGAATAAGGAAACGGAACACGGTTCAGAACAAAAGACGGCAGAAAAGCCACGTTGGGACAACTGGCATGTACGGTTGCCCAACCCCAAAGACCAGCAACGGGCGATAGAATTGTTTCAGCGTTCGGGTGCAGAAACAAAGTCAGATTTTGTGCGTGCTCGTATTCTTGGAGAGCATTTCAAGGTGATTACGGTGGACAAGTCTGCTGTGGAATATTACCGAAAACTCTCCGAACTGACGGCACAAATCCATAAGATTGGCGTGCTCTATAACCAGACCGTACGCGCCATCAACAGCTATCACAGCGTAAAGACTGCACAGATTATGCTTGAGAAGTTGGAGAAACTGTCTGCTCAAATCATCACGCTACAACAGAAAGCCATCCAACTGACGGAACAATTTGATAGTCGATAAAGGAATATGATTGCAAAGATTTCTTCTACCGAGAACCTTGGGGGAGCATTGGGATATAACTTCAAAAAGGTGCAGCACAACGAAGCGGCAGTCCTCTGCGTGAACGAACTTCGGAAAGGCTTCGATGGCACTTTTCAAATGGATAAGGTACTTGCCGATATGCAAAAGGCGATACCAGAGCAATGCAGGACAAAGAAAACGGTTTTTCATTGCTCACTCAATCCGCACCCGGATGAGAAACTATCTGATGAAAGGCTCACGCAGATTGCGAAGGAGTATATGGAGGCACTCGGCTATGGCAATCAACCCTACATCGTCTTTAAGCATAATGACATTGCCCGTGAGCATATTCACATCGTTTCGCTTCGAGTGGATTTCGATGGTAATAAAATCAATGACAAGTTTGAGGGCAGGCGAAGCAAGAAGATTACTAATGCTTTGGAAAAGAAATATAACCTCATTCCAAGTTCAAAGGTCAGTGAGAGAACAACAACAGAAACACCAAAGGTCAATGTTGTGCAAGGGAATATCAAGGAACAAGTGGCAAATACTGTTCGTTCTGCGATGAAGCATTATACCTTCTGCTCCTTAGGTGAACTAAATGCCGTTCTGCGTAAATACAACCTTGCAGTAGAGGAGGTAAAGACCGAGTATAGGGGCAAGCAATATGACGGGCTGGTCTATGTACCTACCGATGACAAGGGCAATAAGGTGAGCACGCCCATTCACGCCTCGGACATAGGCAGAGGTGTGGGCTATACTGCCGTTCAGAACAAGATGCTGAAGTCAAAACAGATGGTTAAGCCATTGATACCAACTGTCAGAAGAAAGGTATTAGAAGTAATGCGTACTTCTCCCCACACAGAGGAAAGACTTCGACAAAGATTGGAGAAACAAGGCTTGCAAGTGGTAATCCGAAAGAATGATAATGGACGCATCTATGGAATTACATTCATTGATGATGAAAAAGGTATTGCGCTCAATGGCTCTCGATTGGGTAAAGGATATGCTGCCAATAAGTTTAACGAGTACTTCTCTAACCCGGAGAATAATCCATTCTTGGATGAATCGCTTTATGGAAAGATTGATACCACCTTTCAACAACAGATGCAGACAATACAGTCTGATGAGCAGGAAAGCGACAATCTTGTCGATGAATTTATCGACAATATGGTAGGAGAATCCTTCTCTTCATCGGGCAATGATGATTGGAAAGAAGCGGCATGGCAACGCAAACTTCGTAAGCAAAGTAAGGTAAAACTTAAACGCAGGAAGCGTTAATGGCACCATTCAAATGGTAATCAAAGATTTTTCAAATAGTATTCAAACGATATTCTAACAACAATAAAATAGCATTATGGCACAAGAAGACGATTTAAGGGCATTGGGTAAGGTTATGGACTTTATGCGGGGAATTTCAGTGATTTTCCTCCTGATTAACTGTTATTGGTTCTGCTACGAGGCATTTCAGTCGTGGCACTTCACACTCGGCATCATCAACAAGATACTGATGAACTTTCAACGCTCCACGGGATTGTTTTCATCAATCCTTTGGACGAAGCTGTTTTGTGTGATATTTCTCGCCTTATCCTGCTTGGGGACAAAAGGCGTGAAGGAGGAGAAAATCACATGGCCAAAGATTTGGACGGTGCTTTTCGCTGGTTTTGTGCTCTTCTTTCTGAATTGGTGGCTGTTGGCATTGCCCATAGGTAAGGTGGGTGCTGCTTCGCTCTATATCTTCACGCTTTCTTTGGGCTATATCTGTCTGCTAATGGGCGGTGTGTGGATGAGCCGACTGCTCAAAAACAACTTGATGGACGATGTGTTCAATACCGAGAATGAGAGCTTTATGCAGGAAACTCGGTTGATGGAGAACGAATACTCGGTAAACCTTCCTACACGATTCTACTATAAGAAGAAGTGGAACAAGGGCTGGATCAATGTAGTTAATCCCTTCCGTGCATCAATGGTACTCGGCACCCCCGGCTCTGGTAAGTCGTATGCTATCGTGAACAACTACATCAAGCAGCAGATAGAGAAAGGCTTTGCCATGTATATCTATGATTATAAGTTTCCCGATTTGTCGGAGATAGCCTACAATCACCTGCTCCATCATTTAGATGCTTATAAAGTCAAACCGCAATTCTATGTGATTAACTTCGACGACCCTCGCAAATCACATCGCTGTAATCCCATCAATCCTGCCTTTATGACAGATATATCCGATGCCTATGAGAGTGCCTACACCATTATGCTCAATCTCAACCGCTCGTGGATTCAGAAGCAGGGAGACTTCTTCGTGGAGTCACCGATTATCTTGCTGGCAGCCATCATCTGGTTCCTCAAAATCTACGAGAACGGAAAGTATTGCACATTTCCACACGCCATAGAGTTTCTGAACCGCCCCTATGCACAGATTTTCCCGATACTCACCTCATACGATGAACTTGCCAACTACCTTTCTCCCTTTATGGACGCTTGGGAGGGTGGAGCGCAGGACCAGTTGCAGGGACAGATTGCCAGTGCCAAGATACCGCTTTCACGCATGATTTCGCCGGCTCTTTATTGGGTGATGACGGGTGATGATTTCTCACTTGACATCAACAATCCTGATGAGCCAAAAGTCCTTGTTGTGGGTAACAACCCCGACCGTCAGAATATCTACTCGGCTGCACTTGGTTTGTATAACAGCCGTATCGTGAAGCTCATCAACAAGAAGAAACAACTCAAATCCTCGGTTATTATTGACGAGTTACCAACCATTTACTTTCGCGGTTTGGACAACCTTATTGCCACTGCACGAAGTAACAAGGTAGCAGTGTGTCTGGGCTTTCAGGACTTTTCGCAGTTAACCCGTGACTATGGAGACAAAGAAAGCAAGGTGATTCAAAATACGGTGGGAAATGTTTTTTCCGGGCAGGTAGTCGGTGAGACGGCTAAGACGCTTTCCGAACGGTTTGGTAAGGTACTTCAGCAACGACAGTCCATGACCATCAATCGAAACGACAAATCCACCTCTATCTCCACACAGATGGACAGCCTTATCCCTGCAAGCAAAATCAGTAATCTCACACAGGGTATGTTTGTGGGTGCGGTGTCCGACAATTTTGACGAGCGTATCGAGCAGAAGATTTTCCATGCAGAGATAGTAGTTGATAGTGCCAAGGTATCTGCAGAAACAAAGACCTACGAACCAATTCCCACGATTGCAGACTTTACAAACGAAGATGGATCCGATAATCTCAAAGAGACCATCGAAGTCAACTATCGCAAGGTGAAGCAAGAGATACTATCGCTTGTGGAAACAGAGATTCAAAGGATAAAGAATACCCCTGCCTTATCCCATCTCATTCCAGACAAATAGTGCAAATACGGATCGAGCGTTGTGGATATGGTGTGACAAATTAAGAAACGGAGTTATACACACAAGTAAGTTCTTATGAAATTTGTCAGTACGTAATAAATTACGATTGTAATAAATCGTTTTTTCAATTCATTAGCTTTAGGCGAGTGTGAAGTATAAGATGGTGGCCGCTTGACATGGTTGGTGGAACGGAAAACGGTACGGTGTATTTTCAGCTGATAAAGTAACCATAGTTTCAATTTATTGGTATGAATAAATTTGACGTTGGGTATGAAAAGTATTTTTTAATACTACCGAAAAAGTACAGTTGGCACATCGTCTGCCTACATTGAAGACAACCGCTGATTTGCCTCTCTATCTATGGCATAAACTACCCTTCATAAGTGGCTTTTCTTATCGATAAATATTCGCATTTTATCTACTTTGTAGGTCTGCTTACAATGATAGGCGGTTGCTTGATTTTACTATCTATCTGTACAATCCTTTTAAACAAAGTGGTAACTGAAATATCCAAAACTCATGGTGTACTACGAATACCCAATCACTCTTTGGTTAGTTGGGTAATTTTGGAATAAATGTCAAGTAAATATACTTTGTAGATGTAGTTGATAGTAAGAATATCTCTGACAATGTTTGCATTAGTAGCGTTGTTTGCCATTGAGATTCTTCCCACTTTTGATCATTTCCGTTGAATTGATGTGGACATAAAAACTTAGTACCCAACTTGGACATTCCCCTCTTTCACCGCATTATTACGATAAAAAAAGTCATAGGACATTTGTTATTCGCCTTATAATCCTTTGAAGTATGCTTTCATTGCTTATGAGTATGGATGCTGTACCAGTTATTCCGCTGACGAGTTTATACTTGCACTCCTTTATCTGTACCTGTGCCATGAACACGCCGCCTGATGTTGTCTGGTGGGGTGTATGCGATGTAATAGTTATAGTACCTTTAGCAACTCCGTATGTTTCTGCATCGTAACCATCAATTTCAACGTTTACCGTCATTCCTCTCGCTATCGTATTCACATATTTATAGGGAATAGCCATTGTTCCTTGATGAGAATTTGATATCTGCACCGTTGCACTGACGGTTTCGGGATAAGGTATAAAGTATGCACCCACCAACAAACCCAATATCACAACGGTGATTACCATGATTCCATGACGTACTATTCCCGATGGTATCTCACCAATAATATGCCTTACTTTCTCGCTGCGGAGTTCAATTCTGTCGTCTGCCATAATCTTCTTTTCTACTGTCAGTTGCCCAGTTCCAATTGATTCTTTACAAGGTTATAATAGGCTCCACGTTTCTGTGTAAGTTCTTCGTGATTACCAATCTCCATTACTTTGCCTTTATCCATCACCACTATCTGGTCGGCATTCTTCACCGTACTTAATCGGTGTGCTACGATAATCACTGTTTTTCCTTTATAGAACTCATCAAGATGCTCCACAATCATGCGTTCATTGTTAGCATCGAGCGAGTTGGTGGCTTCGTCAAGGAAGATATAGTCGGGGTTCTTGTACACGGCTCTCGCTATCAATATGCGTTGTTTCTGTCCTTGGCTCAAACCCACACCATCACGCCCTATCTTGGTGTTATACTTTAGTGGTAGCCCCATTACATAATCATGAATACAGGCTATCTCGGCAGCTTTCTGCAACCGCAGCTTGTCTATCTCTCCATCATCAACGGCAATATTCCTTGCTATGCTCTCAGAGAATATCACACCGTCTTGCATTACCACGCCGCACTGCCTGCGCCACCATTTCTTGTTTAGCTGGTTTACATCGGTTCCTCCAACGGTGATTTGTCCGCCCAGCACTGGATAATAGCCCAGTATGAGTTTGATAAGCGTTGTCTTTCCGCTGCCCGATGCCCCGACAATAGCTGTTACCTTGCCTTTGGGGATAGTGAGGCTTATATTATCTATGATAGTTTTCAGTGCGTGTGGGTCGTATTTGAAGTTTATGTTTTCCAGTTCTACACCCCTATCTTCTTCTTTCACAGCGGTTTGCAGTCCCTGTTTATCGTTTTCATCATCCATACGATGGATTTCATTGATACGTTCAAGGCTTATTTTTACATCCTGCACCGAATAGAAGAAATTCATCAGTTGTTCTACGGGAGAGTTGAGTTGTCCGATGATGTATTGTACGGCGAGCATCATACCCAGTGTAAGCTGTCCGTGAATCACGGCTGTTGCTGCCACCACCGTGATGACGATGTTCTTCAGCTCGTTGATGCAGATGCTGCCCGCCTTCTGTGTCTGCTGGAGGTTCAGCGATTTCATCTGCACCCTGAAGAGGTCGGCCTGCACGTCCTCCCATTCCCAGCGACGTCGTTGCTCACAGTCCTGTAGCTTTATTTCCTGCATGGAAGTGATGAATTCATAGGTCTTGTTATTATTGATAGCCTGTTGTTCGAATAATTCATAGTCCAACACCTTTCTTCGTCTCAGGAAGAGCATCAACCATCCACCATATAAAAGGCTCCCCAAAAGGAAAATAAGGAATATTTGCCAATTATATGATAGCAATACAATACTGAATACGACGAATGTAAATATGGAAAAGGTGACATTCAGTGTCTGCTGTGTAAGGAAACTGTTAACGCGACTGTGGTCGTTCATTCTTTGCATGAGATCACCCATCATCTTTGTGTCGAAAAATGACATAGGTAACTTAAGCAATTTGATGAAGAAGTCGCTCACCAGCGAAATGTTTATCCGAATAGAGATCTGTAACAGCAACCAACGGCGAATAAAGTCAATAGCTGTACGGCTGAAGGTGAGCATTAGTTGTCCCAGGAGTATCAACCAAATAAAACCAATGTCTTGGTTCTTGATGCCTACATCCACGATCGATTGGGTAAGGAAAGGTAGAATGAGCTGTAGTAGACTACCTACGAGTAGACCTAGGACAATCTGCCCGAAGTAACGGCGGTACTTTTTAATATAACCAAAGAGAAACTTGAAAGAGCGTTGCCCATTCTGATTATCTTTTTGAAACGGATTGGCATAGAATTTTGAAGTGGGTTCTAAAAACATTGCAATACCTTTTTCTTCGCTACCAGAACAGGTACTTATCCAATGCTTCTTGAATTCTTCTATATTGTATTCTACAAGTCCCTTACTTGGGTCAGCTATGTAGAAAGTTTTTCCTTTCTTAACTTTGTAGAGTACAACAAAGTGGTTTTGATTCCAGTGGAGGATGCAGGGAGAGGATATGTCTTTTATCTCCTCAACATTTATCTTACCGCATTCACAATCAAACCCCAACGCATATGCTGTGTTCCTGATGCTTAGCATGGATACGCCTTCTATTGTTGGACGGCACATCTTAGACAGGTAATTTGCAGAATATTTTTTTTATAATACTTGCATATCATTTCTAAGCATGCTACTCCACACTGCATAGTATCATGTTGCAATTGATTTGGAAATTTATAACTTTTATTTAACAATGCCATCCTCATCGTCAATATTGTGAATCTTTTGCCTCAATGTTTGAGCTTTATGTCCTTTATTGAGGCTAAGCGAAACTTGTATATACACCATATTGGCTTTATCGGCATTCCACGATATGATGCTTTTGGTAAATTTGCTATTAGCATAATTCCTTTCGGAAAGCTTAATCTTACTTCTAAATGGCTCCCATATCCCTGCGGTAAACATCCATTGTTTAAGGTGATAAGATGTAGAGAAATAGACAGCATCTTCTTGTGCTAAGTAAAGATTACCTCTAAATTCCTTACGGTTATTAATAATACCAAAATTCATACTCCAGTTCTTTGTTAAGTTCAAGTTACCCTCTACGTAGTAGTTCCATATTTTCTTCGAGTAGTCGAGATTGTCTTTCTGAAATAAAGTTTTTGAAAAAGCGCAGGATCCCGATAATGTTAATCGATCTTTAATAACTTCATAATTGAGAAAGGTACTTAGGGTATGAACTCGACTTTTATTATATTTATCCGTAACATAATAAATAGCACAATCATCAATATAGCTGTTCGGGGCAAAAGGATGGCGGCTGAACCTATACGAATAAGCTAGCTGAAAATATAATCTGCTGATATTGTAGGTGACATCAAGTCTATTATTATATTCTATGTAAGGACGTAAGTCAGGATTGCCCTTTTCTATCTCTATGGAATTCAACTTTCTTGTGATATTTGCCATATCTGTCAACTCTGGTATATGGGGAATAAGTTCTGTATTTAAAGAGAAAGTCAAATTATTGATTGGAGCATATGAAAATTTAATCATGGGGCGCATGAATCTTTTCGTATAGGAGATACTGTCCTTGTTATAGCTAACAATATTCCCTCCAAGTCCAATCTGATAACTTAGTTTCTTATAGCGACCAAGCAATTGTACATAACTAAACATGTCATAGCTGTCAGAATGGTCTTTCTTCATTATATCTTGGCTATAGTTGTTATTTGTTTTGGCATAATTTATCCTTACTCCTATAGAAAGATTATTCATGTCATTTATCTTATGTTCGTACAAGAGTTCCGGAATAAACGATAGACGCTTACCACGCACACCATACTGATAGTTAAATGAAATCATGGAAGACTGGTCCGTCTCCATAAAATTATATCTATAATTGCTGGTTCTGTATGTTGTTAACAAGTCAAATATCAGATTATCCTTTTTTGCAATCTTTTGAGCCGCATATATGTCTAATGAATATAAATTTGATTTGTACGTGGGTGTCAAAGCGGTGTTACTTATGAAGTTATTGAATGCGTACACTTTCTGTAAGGTTTCATCTTTGTCATTATTGTAGAATTCTGTGTTGAAATTAACGTTCAAAAGAAGTGATTTAGCAACATGACTATACACACCTTTAAGACTATGTTGCCGATAACTGTAAACCGAGTTGTCGCCTTCTTTTATCTGTAAGAGCGAAAGCGGGTCGGATGCAAGCCTTGTATCATTTTTGTTCTTGGTATAATGCCTGAGCTTATTGCCATAAATAAACGTGATTTGATCCTTTACGTTATTAAGTTTCAGAAAGATGTTATTTTCACTTGATAAAGTCGTGACAGCATCCATTGTTTTGAATCCGAATCCATAACCTTTTACCCCTTCCTTAGTCTTGACATTAAGGATTCCGCCAAAATTTTGAGTGGCATATCTAACGCCAGGATTATCTATAAACTCAATTGACTTTATCTGGTTGGGGGAGATTGCAAGATATTCTTCAGCAGTAGCCGGCACACCATTTATTTGATAGGCGACGCTTTTTCCATCAAACATCGTAATTCCCATTGACTCTTTGGAAATAATAGCATTAGGCAAATGGAGCTTATCAAGTACCCCCCATACATTGTTAGTACTTCCCCTAAGCTCTTTATTTGGATATATTATTAATCTATCCACCATTTTCTTGTATCTTGAAGCTTTGACAACAACCTCTTTAAGCACTTGTGTCTCCTCTTCTAACATGATATTTACAGAGTCCTGTCCATCATACAGCCATGTTTTAGTTTTATAACCGATAGAGGAAAATGTTAATGTATTCCCTTTGGTAAGGTTGTTAATGGTGAACTCTCCATTTTCATCTGTTGTCGTCCCCCCAAAAGGTCTATTGTTATTCTGTACATATATTAAAATATTTACGAAAGGTATTGTTGCTTGTTTTGCATTTATTACTCTACCTTTAAGTCCTTCACCAAAAGATGTAAATGATATAGTCCCAAAAAGAATTAACAGAAGATACCTCATATATATAGATGCATTAAATTATTGATAAAAAGCTAAATTCTGTCCGATTGGATAATCCTCCGAGCGTTTCAGAGAGTAAGTCATCACTAAGAATTGTGATTTTATTAATCTTATTCATATTTTTGATGTTTAGCTTGCCTTCTTTTAGCTTCCGGCATTGCTTTGTAATGTCTGTTCAATAATCTTGTAGACAAATTATCTTCTTGTCACTGCAAATATACATATACATATTGTTTAAAACAAGAAAAATCAGTTTTTATTTTTCAAAAAACATGTATTTATAAAATATATTGTTGTATCATTTGCTATTTTTAAATTGTTTATATGAGAAAAGAACTTATTTCATTAAAAGACTTCGAGATTACTTCCAACGAGAACGTTATCGAACGTAGCCAAAAATTCTAAAGCTACATTGACCAGATGGGCCAGTTCGGCTGCAAGAGTTATTGGGTCATGGCAAGAACGGGAGTTGGAGCCAAAATGCAGATAGATGGTTATGACGGTGAGGTTTCGGCATATATTTCCAATGATTATTTAGGCATGCCGCAAAGGACTGAGACCAAGGAGGCTGGCATAAATGCCGTCCGGAAATACGGTTCTTCCGTTACATGCGTAGGTTGGAAATAGAATAAAGGCTTATGAACTTGCAGGGTGTGGCTATCCCAAATTAGATGGTCTTACAAAGGAGGATAAACTACAAGATAAGATGCAGAAAAGGCAAATTGATGCTGTGTCTATTCATTAGCATGCCTTTCCGCCTTCTACAAACAACTTATTCCCGTATCATCGGTGTCTGTAAATATTTTTACGCAGTTCAAAGCTGACACATACTCTTCTGGCTTCTAAAAGATGCATGATTGACTTGCAACAGGTGCTCTATTGGCGTGTTACTAACGCCCTTTTGATGTCCAATTAAGCACCTTCTTAAACGACTTAATAACCTATTGATTTACTGCTGGTTATAAACTTGCTTTTTTGCACGCGCTTTTTTATATTTGCAGATGATTTATTTGAAATTATGTAATGACTTTTCAAAATCTTATCTATATTTTCAACGTATTAAAATGAAAAGGTTGTTTTGCATCGGAGGGTGATAATAGAATGGACAGTTGACTGTCTTGGCTATGCTTTTGTTTGATGAATCACTTCGGGTCTTCCGTTTACAGTATCTGAGAAATTATGTCGACAGCAATGTATTTTCTGCTGCAATGACTCCACAGGTTGCGGCATCTTCACTGAAGGCACTGGAAACTCATACAGGCACGTCCTGAGATCCGCAAGAAATTGTGGGCTAATGTCAATTATCTGCGCAAACGACTGACAGAGGAAGGCTTTGATATAGGCTGTTCCGTATCAGCTATATTTCCTATTATGGTCAGAGACAATAAAAAAGTATATGAAATAGTACGAGAATTACAGAAAAGATGTATCTTTGTAAGCGGTATCACATATCCTGCGGTAAGAACCAAGGAAGCACGGCTTAGAGTCAGTGTGTTGGCTTCCCATGAAACAGTACAGCTGGAGCAATTGGTGACCGCTCTTGTGGAAATCAGAAAATCAATACCTTTTTAAATGGCAGAAGAAGAAAATAAGCCCAAAAGACACAGAAGGACAAACGTCGATATACAGGCAGACATTATCAAGGCAGCAGAAAGTCTGATTAAGAAAAAAGGCTTTGCATCAATGCTGGTAACAGAACTTATTAAGAAAGCCAGGATTGAACCGCTTGTCTTCTATAACAGATATGACAATCTTAGCGAGTTTTATGATGAATTCGTTAAGAGATACGATTATTGGTTTAAGGGTGTCCTGACTGGAATTGAATTTCCGACAGATTCAAAATTAGGGTATATCAATATTCTCAAGAATCTGCAGGAGGAACTTCAAGAAAAATCTGTGATGTTAGAACTATTACGTTGGGAAATTGCAGAAGGGAATGAGACGACAGTTCGTACAGCCATGCTCAGGGAAATGCACACTTTGCCTCTTGTCAATATCTACGAGACAAAATTTAAGGATACAGACATCTCAGCTATATCTGCACTGATTATTGGTGGTATATATTACCTTAACCTGCATAGGGATCGCTCTAAATTTGCGGAAATAGACTTAAACACAGAGGTTGGCCGCAAACGCATAGAAAAAGCTTTGGAGGATTTAGGGAATATGATATTCCACTATCAAGATCTGACTGATTACAAACATACTGTTGCAGAGAAAATGAAAGAAAACGGCATTAGTGATGAAATCATTGAAAAATGCCTTAATTGAACGATACATAACAAGTATATTCCCCACTTATCTAGCGTGATAATTGGGGATTTTAGTCGTCCAGTAAAACTTTTTTCTTCCAATCTGTGTAATAGAAATCGTCTTTAACACCACTTTTTTGACTTTAAATCCAAAACACAAGTCATTTTCTAATAAAACAAGCATTTTTGTGATGCTTACTATTTGGAGCTAAAATATAAGTCCCCATAGAGTAAAAGTGCCTGTATCGCCTATAGATAAACGGTTTGCAGACTTTCCGTTTATTTTTTGCGGACAGCAATTGAATATTCTTATTATGGAAGCGATATTCTAGCTAAGTGATTTTTGAGGTTATCCTGTAAACTAAGTACAACAGGTTATTTCACATAAATTCCTTTTATTTCCCACTTTTCCCGAAAACTTTTATATCTCTTCATATACCTATAATTTAGCTGCTTGATAACAGTATTCATCATTAAAATTATCAAGCAATGGAATCAAAC
>ERZ772807.1371-NODE-1371-length-13676-cov-3.599222_pt1 | contig 13676 bp, 13 predicted proteins | sample MGYA00511472_ERZ772807 | MGnify/ENA primary metagenome ERZ772807 (study PRJEB29015, sample SAMEA2737947) | human oral metagenome | biome: human oral; feature: human-associated habitat; material: dental | place: China | collected 2039 ...
TTTGGACGACGGCTGAATCTTCGCCTTCTCCAAGAGCCAGTTCGTTGCGTCGATGCCGCCCGGGCGCAGCTTCGTCTTCCCCATTCTCGCCAAAAAGGTATGTCCTGCTTCACGCATGATCGTCATCTCCTTTATATAATAGGCAGTTATCTCTATTGATTCTCATTATAGTAAGGAAAAGACAAAAAGTCAACAGTTTTCCTATTGAATTTATATGATTTTTACATCTGTGCCGAAAGCATGGCGCAGAAGCTGTCCGTTTTTTACGACAGGACTCAAGCGCGTGCAGCAGCCGTTCTTTCTTGCTATAATAAACACAGCGTTTTCTCAAGACGAGAGAATGGTGTGCGATACAGGGAGGAGTACCCCACAATGAAACCATACGAAAAGTACATGTTGATCAGCGACCTTGACGGTACACTGATCCCGCGCCATGAAGCAATCGCCCTCGAAAATCGCACGGCGCTCAACGCATTTACAGCAGCAGGAGGTGCCTTTGCCGCTGCGACAGGACGTACCCCCGAGTCAGCACGCCCCTATTTGGACGGTATCACGGTCAACGCCCCGAGCATCTTTTTCAATGGTGCAATGCTGAAAGATCTGACGAAAAATCATGTACTCGAGGTACGCACCTTGGACGGCGACCTCTGGCGCACGTTCGCCGCGCGCATCCTCTACCAGTTTCCGCGTGCCTGCGTCGAAGTCTACACGGAGGGACACTGCCACATCATCAGCCCCGAGGCCAATGATGACCCGCGCCTCACGGATGAGTTCTACAACGTCAACCATACGGAACTCCGTGCCGTGGAAGACGAGGCATGGCTCAAGTTCTTCATCTGCGACGCCCCCATCAATCTCAAATTTGTCGAGCGGCTCGCAAAGGAACTTGGCATCGACAAATGCTCCACCTCCTTTTACTCAGAGGAAAACTACCTCGAATTCGTCCCGCCCGATACAAGCAAGGGTGCCATGGCAGCCGTACTGAAAACGATTCCGCCCTACGCAGGACGCCGCATCATTGCCTGCGGTGACTACGAAAACGACGTTGAACTTTTACGTATGGCAGACATCGGCATCGCCCCCGAGGATGCTGCAGAAGTGGCAAAGAATGCGGCAGACCGCATCGCGCCTCCCTGCCGCACACCGCTTATCCCATGGATTCTGAGTGAAGTACTGTAAAAAATACAAACGAAAAGAAGTGCCGTGATACGGCACTTCTTTTCGTTTGTATTCAGTTCCGCACCCAGCCATACTGGGTAAGATTCGATGTATAGTGCAGACGATCAACGAAGTCCTCGTTCGTCGCGCCCGTACGGAAGATCGGTACGCGTTCAAGGGCATAGATGTTGCTGTTGCGGTCCACATTGCTGTACTTGACCGTAAAGCCCGCCTTATACCCCGCCTCCTTCGCGAGTTCTGCAATATGCAGATCATGCGCCCCCGTCGGATAGGCAATGAACTCAACAGGATGTCCAAGCTCACTCTCCGCCTGACGCTTCGACTCCACCAGCTCCTCGCGAATGCGGTCATCCGGCAGCTCCGGAAGAGCGGCATGCGTCACGGTATGCGATTCAATCGTGACGCCGTTCTTCTCCATCTCACGCACCTGGTCCCACGTAAGATATCCTTTTCGCTTACTCAAAAATCCTGTGACAACAAAGACCGTCGCCTTAAGGTGATATTTTTTTAAAATTGGAAACGCCTTCGTATAGTTATCCACATAGCCATCATCAAATGTGATGAGAACAGGGCGCTCAGGAAGCGTCCCGTTCCCCGCGAGATAATCATACAGCTCATTTGGCGTAATCGTATGATAGCCGTGATCAACAAGATACTTCATCTGCCAGTCGAAATCTTCCGGCTCGACCGCAAGTGAAAGAAATCTTGAGTTAACCATGTGATAGTTGAGCACAAGCACCTTTACATCGTCCTCCGGCGGCGGAGGTGAGGCGGTGGGAGCAGATTGTTCCTTCGGATGTCCGACAATCAAGAGAATACCAAGTAAGATGGCGAGGCCAGCAATCAATGACCAAAACTGCCGCCCGCCAATCATTTTTTTTACATCCATGTCATCCCCCACGTCCTACGAAGCTGTCACTGTTATCATTGTACTTAGATTCATCCAGGAAATCAAGAATATGTGCGACTGGAAACAAAAAAGACTGTCTCCATCGGGACAGTCTCTTGTGCAGTTGATTAGTTCTTTGCCCAAACCACGGCCATAAGATCATCATAGACCGTTTCAAGCTGCTGGACAATAATCTTCAGAAGGGTCTGGATCATACGGCTGTCAAACGTCTCATCAACGAACGGGATACAAACATCAAGATAAATGTTTTCGTCGTCACGGAGATAATACTTAAAGATCTTGTACTCTGCATTGAGCGTATTCAGATGATCTTTAATCTCATCGATGTTCTTCTCATTGATCCCCGTCACAACCTGGGTACGGATAATTGTAAAGATGCTGTCATCGATGAAAATCGCCATCGGCATAACGCCGCCCTTTGCCCCGATGCGTGAACGGAAAATCGACGTATGGAGCTCATCAGAGAGATCATTGACCTCGAAGAAATTGATATCATTCTCCTTGAGGAACGTTTTGAACTGATCCGCCTTCGTCGCTCCTTCTGCGGCGACCGCTTGCTTCTTCTCAACCAGTTTCTCTACCTGCTTTTCAACTTTGGGCTCTTTTTCAGTGCTCTTTGCCATGTAAATAGTGCCTCCCTTATTTTATACGAGCGGGTTCCCCCCACTAAACATGCGACTATTGTACCATAGATTCGGATATTTGCAAGAAAAAACCGCTGTGCCGCGGTATTTCCTCTAAAATTTGAGAAAAACACCATGCACAGCGGTACGTCCACTGTATCAGGCAGTTTTCCTGCGCAGGATAAACGCACGTACAAAGAGTGCTGTAAAGAGAACGGCAAAGCCGATTCCTGCAGGATAGGTAATATCTGTCGGCAGCCCGAACCCCTCCGGTGCCTGCAGGAGGTAGGTTGTCGTCACCGCCGACATGAAAATGGCCGGCAGAAGCGCGATCACATAGGCATACGAGCCCGGTTTATGCAGGTAGAGGTACGCCGTACCTGTCCACAGCATAATCATCGCGAGGGTCTGATTCGCCCACGAGAAGTAACGCCAGATGATGGAGAAGTCCATCTGCGAAAGAATCAAACCGATGGCGAGCATCGGCACAGCGATCATGAGACGCTTCGGCGCTTCCTTCTGTGGAATATCCATCCAGTCGGCAAGCGTCAGACGTGCCGAACGGAATGCCGTATCACCCGAGGTAATCGGACAGGCAATGACGCCCAGCATGGCAAGAATGGCCCCGATGCTGACCCCGCCGACACCAATAGCTCCCATGAAGCCGTTGCAGACTTCGTAGACGACACCGCCCGGACCTGCCGCTTTGAGTGCTGCGCCGAGTCCGGGAGTTCCATCGTAGAACGTTGCGCCGGCAGCTGCCCAGCAGAGCGCAATGATGCCCTCAGAGACCATTGCACCGTAAAACACGGGGCGTCCCATCCGCTCGTCCTTCAGACACCGTGACATAATCGGCGACTGCGTTGCATGGAATCCCGAAACTGCACCGCAGGCAACCGTGATAAAGAGCAGCGGCCAGATCGGGAGGTGCTGCGGATGCAGGTTCTCCAGCGTCATCTCAGGCATCGTGTGTCCGCCGACACCAAAGAGCATTCCGCCCATAATGCCGAGTGCCATAACGATAAGGCAGATGCCGAAGAGTGGATAGAACCGCGCGATGATCTTGTCGATGGGGAGCAGCGTCGCCAGTGTATAGTAGATGAAGACGACGGCAAGCCAGAAGAGCACCGCCTGCCCTGTCAGCTTGGAAAGCAGCATCGCAGGCCCCGTCATAAAGACGACACCGACGAGAACAAGGAGGACAATCGAAAAGATACGCATAATCTGGAGCATGATATACCCCAGATTCTTACCGACGATCTCCGAGAGACTTTTCCCGTCCTCACGAAATGAAATCATACCCGATAGATAGTCATGCACACCGCCTGCAAAAATTGTACCAAAGACAATCCAGAGGTAAACGCTGGGTCCCCAAAGCGCTCCCGCAAGTGCACCAAAAATCGGGCCGAGACCTGCGATATTGAGGAGCTGAATGAGAAATACCTTCCACGTTGGCAGAGGGATATAGTCCACACCATCCTCAAGCCGAATCGCAGGTGCCACCTCTCCGGTACGTCCGAATGCACGGTCGACAATGGCCCCATAAACAAGATAGCCGACAATGAGCGTAGCGAGCGCGCCAAGAAATGTAACCATTGCTTGTCACTTCTTCCTAAAACATAGAATCCACACGCCGGTGTATACCGGCCCCCCACTTTCTGTCCTCCTTCCGCACAATGATAAAGAAGCCCCTTAAAATCAGTCCTAAAGAATTATTGGCTTCTTGGCGATTATCATATCATAACTCTCCCCTCTTGTCTAATCCTTTCGATGTGCTATAATCATGAATACATTGCACACGCAGATTCCCTTTCCGGCGTGCACATATATATTGGGGGAGGTTTTTCCATGGGGCTTGATATTCTTCTGTTCCTTCTGCTCGGGCTATTTGTCGGCACATTTGGTACACTGGTCGGTATCGGCGGCGGACTGATCTGCGTGCCGATCTTTATCTTCTTTCTGTCGGACGGCGGGATCTATCCATACTTTCACACGGCAGCGCAGATCACGGGTACATCACTCGTTATCGTCTGTGCCAATGCCCTCTCGGGGACATTTGCCTACATCCGTCAAAAACGCGTCTACTTCGCCGCAGCAGTCCCTTTTGCCCTTGCGACACTGCCTGGTGCGTTCCTTGGCTCGTACATCGTCGATGACTTCACGGGGCCGATGCTCTACATATCCTATGGTTCGTTTCTCCTGCTCATGGCTCTTATGATGTACTGGAATGCTACACACAAAAAGCACGCGGATGTGCACACTCTGCCCGCAGACTTCACCTTCAACCGTTCCCTCGGCGTTGGGGCAAGCGCAGGTGTCGGCTTTATCTCGAGTATCTTCGGCATCGGCGGCGGCGTGATTCACGTCCCCCTCATGGTCTACCTGCTTGGCTTCCCCGTACACGTTGCGACAGCAACCTCGCATTTCGTCCTTGCCTGCTCGGCGACCTTCGGCGTCATCAGCCATGTCTGGCTCGGTCATGTCATCTGGACACCCGCCATCTGCATCTCCATCGGTGCTGCCATCGGCGCGCAGATCGGTGCGGCACTCTCACAGAAGACAAAATCCAAGGTTATCCTTGTTCTGCTCGCTCTCGCCATGTTCGGACTCGGACTTCGTCTGATCTGGATGAGCGGAATGCTGTAAGCACGTAAATCAAACCACACGGTAAAAAAGCCACGCAGTGTACTGCGTGGTTTTTTTACCGTGTGGTGGAAAATAAAATCTCAAACACTTTGCAGGAAGGTATCATATCCCTTTTTCATTTCATAGATGTCCGCCTTGCTCGTAACCTCCCACGGTGCATGCATGCTCATCACTGCAACCCCGTTGTCGATCACGTTCATCCCATAGCGCGCCATAATGTAGGCAATCGTCCCGCCGCCGCCGAGATCGACGCGTCCAAGCTCTGCAAGCTGATAGCGGACGCCGTTTTCATCCATCATGCGGCGCAGTTCGCCCAGATACTCTGCACTCGCATCACTGGAGCCGGACTTGCCGCGTGATCCCGTGAACTTGTTGAATACCATTCCTCGTCCAAGATAGGCAACGTTCTTCTTCTCAAACGCATCCGCATAGAGCGCGTCATAGGCGCTCGAAACATCCGAGGAGAGCATCCGCGAACAGGCGAGCGTACGGCGCAGGGCAAGCTCCGTATACTGCCCGCAGGCAGAGAGCACCTCGGCGACCATGTTTCAAAGAAGCGCGACTGCATTCCCGTTGCGCCGACGCTGCCGATCTCCTCCTTGTCAACGAGGAGGCAGCACGCCGTACGCCGCACATCTGCCGTCTCAACCATGGAGCGGAGTGCCGTATAGGAGCAGACGCGGTCATCCTGTCCGTAGCCGAGCACCATGCTGCGGTCAAAGCCAAGCTCGCGCGCACGGCCTGCCGGAACGAGGGTCAGCTCTGCCGACTGGAAATCCTCCTCATCAATGCCGTACGTCTTCCGGATGAGCGCCAGCACGCCATCCTTGACGGACTCCTTTTCCTCCTTTGCGAGAGGGATTCCGCCGATCAACACATCGAGTTTCTCGCCCTCGATCACCTTTGCCGCTTTTTTCTCCAGCTGCTCCTGCGAGAGATGGACGAGCAGATCCGTCACGCAGAACACGGGGTCGTCCGCCTTCTCCCCGAGCGTGATCGTGACCGTTGTGCCGTCCTTCTTGACGACAACACCATGCAGGGCAAGCGGTATTGTCACCCACTGATACTTCTTGATGCCGCCGTAGTAATGCGTATCAAAGTACGCCAGCCCGCCGTCCTCATAGAGTGGATTCTGCTTCACATCAAGGCGGCAGGTATCGATATGCGCGCCGAGGATGTTCATGCCGTGTTCCATCGGCTCTGTGCCGATATGAAAGAGCACAATCGCCTTTTTCATATTGACGGCGTAGACCTTGTCCCCCGCGCGGAGCTGCGTCCCCTCAGCGATAATGTCCGCCAGATCGCGGTAGCCCGCCGCCTCAGCAGCACGTACCGCCTCCTGCACACTCTCACGCTCCGTCTTGCAGTCCGAGAGGAAATCAATATAGCCGCGTGCGAGCGCATCTACCGCTGCGCGTTCCTCTGCCGAATAGCCCGTCCAAACGGACTTTTTCTTATCGTCACTCATAATGGTTCCTTTCTACCTATACTCCCCATGCCCCATGGAGAATCTCTGCAAACTCTGTCCGCGACGCCGCGCGGTTGAATCGCTCACGCAGCTCTGCGCTGCCCTTCAGACTGCGCGTGTACCACGCCGCATGCTTGCGCATCTCGCGGATTCCGATGTACTCGCCCTTGTACCCGACTAAGAGATCGAGATGGCGCAGAATCACCGCCGCACGCTCCGCCAGCGTCGGCGGCGGCAGCTCCTCCCCCGTATGCAGCCAGTGAATCAGCTGCGGAAAAATCCATGGATTTCCCTGCGCACCGCGCCCGATCATCACTGCATCTGCCCCCGTGATCTCAAGTGCACGTTTGAGATCGGCAGGACGGCGGACATCCCCGCTCACGATGACGGGAATCCCGACCGCACGCTTCACCGCAGCAATCGCTGCATAGTCCGCGCTGCCGCTGTAAAACTGCTCGCGCGTCCGCCCATGCACGGCGACCGCGTCCACGCCGACCGCCTCCGCCATGCGTGCGATTTCCACTGCGTTGCGCGAGGCATCGTCCCAGCCGAGCCGCATCTTCACCGTGAACGGCAGACGCGTCGCACGGCGGATCGCCGTCAAAATCTCCTCCGCCCGCTTTGGGTCACGCATCAGTGCTGAGCCTTCGCCGTTCCTGACGACCTTCGGTGCGGGACATCCCATATTGAAATCGAGGATATCCGCCGTTCCAAGTGCCTCGATATATGCCGCCGCCTCTGCCGCCATCGCCGCCGACTTAGCAAAGATCTGCATCGCAATCGGACGCTCATCCGGCTCCGTACGCAGCATATTCATCGTGTGCTCATTGCGGTAGTGAATGCCCTGACTGCTGACCATCTCCGCGAAGGCGAGCGGGCAGCCCATTCCATGCGCAATCACGCGGTAGGAAGTATCCGTGACCCCCGCCATCGGCGCGAGAAAAATCGGATCGTCAAAGGCAAACGCGCCGAGTTTCATCGGGTTCACGGCAGATTCCTCTCATAGAGGACGCGCAGACCCGTCAGCGTCAGAAAGTGATCGACCTTGTCGATGGTCTGGGACTCCTTTGCTACCATACGAGCAAACCCGCCCGTGGCAACGACCTTCATCTCCATCGCGAGCTCCGCCTTGATGCGGCGCACGATTGCATCAATCTGTCCCACGTAGCCGTAGATGATGCCCGCCTGCATGCCCTGAATCGTACTGCGGCAGACCACCGTCTTGGGCGGTACAAGCTCGATGCGCGGGAGCTGCGCTGCCCGCTGAAAGAGCGCTTCGGCACTTGAGCCAAGTCCCGGTGCAATCACGCCGCCGAGAAAATCTCCGTTCTCTGCCACAATGTCAAATGTCGTCGCCGTTCCAATGTCGATCACGATCAGCGGGCCGCCGTACTGCTCATGTGCACCGATGACATTCACAATACGGTCTGCACCGATGGACCGCGGATTCTCGTAGTTCAGCCGAATCCCCGTCCGTATCCCGGGACCGACGATGAGCGGGCGGATGTGGAAATATCGCTCGCACATCTTGCGCAGTGGGACGACCAGCGGCGGTACAACCGACGAGATAATGACGGCCTGAATATCCGACAGAGAGAGCCCCTGATAGTGAAAGAGCTCATTGATCAGGATGCCATACTCATCTCCTGTCTTCTGACGATCTGTCGAAATACGCCAATGCCGCAGAAGCTTCGCCCCATCATAGGCCCCCATCACGATATTGCTGTTTCCGATGTCCAGTACAAGCAGCAAATTCCTTCCTCCATACAAACGTCTCTGCCATTCTGTCACGTAAACGCTTTGCGCACGTATACGTACTCATTTCTTCGGACGAATCGAAACGTCTCCTGCGAGCACGCGCCGCCGCCCCATCTTTGTATCGACAAAGAGCGCTCCGTCTGCGTCAATATCCGCCGCAACGCCCTCGAACTCCTCGCCTGCCGGGCCTATAACGCGTACCGTCTGCCCGAGCGTCACGGCATACTTGCGCCACGCTGCAAGCACAGGAGCAAAGCCTTCCCGCTGTACCTCCTGATAGAGCACATCCACCGCACGCAGGAGCTCCTGCAAAAATGCTACGCGCGGCAGCGGCGTCCCCTTCATCTGCATCAGAGATGTCGCTGTGTCCCGCAGTTCCTCGGGGAAATCCTCACGTGCAATATTCACGTTGATGCCGATTCCGATCACGACATAGTCCACACGATCCATCTCTGCACTCATCTCCGTGAGAATACCGACCAGTTTACGCCCCTCATGAATAATATCATTCGGCCACTTGATTGCTGCACGCAGACCGAAATGCTCCATCGCGCGCGCAACGGCAACCGCCGCCATCAGTGTACACTTTGGTGCATCCTGCGGCAGAAACGTCGGGCGCAGGAGAATACTCACCCAAATTCCTTTGCCCGGCGGTGAGAAAAAATGCCGCTCCATACGCCCGCGTCCCGTCCCCTGGCTGTCGGCAACAACGACCGTGCCGTCCTCTGCGCCCTCATGTGCCAGCTGTTTCAGGACAAGATTCGTCGAATCCACAGCATCATAGCAGATGATCTTTTTCCCAACGAGTGCCGTTCCCAGATCCTTTGTGATCTCCGCCTCAATCAGCCGATCCGGAGCAGCCCGCAGGATGTATCCGCTGCGCGGTGCACTTGCAATGTCATAGCCCGCCTCACGCAGTGCCGCAATCTTCTTCCACACTGCTGCGCGCGTCACACCGAGCCGTGCCGCAATCTTCTCCCCCGAAACACAGCCCCCTGCCTCACGCAGCAGTTCCAATACATCGCTCCGCATCGCCGCACCTCCAAACAAAAAGTGATCTGCCCCATTATACAGCAGATCACTTTTCCACGCTACAAAAACATTGAACGATACATCCGATCTCTAAACACGCTTCGCCCGAACAAGCCACTGATAGGCATCGAGGTCCTCCGCATCCACAGAGATCGTTTGGAGTGACAGAAGTTCCTCGCGCAGCCGTTTCCCTATGTCAGGAGATGGAACGGTTACGTATCTCATGTCCTGGATATCAAATTGGGCTTCCTGAAAGAGCTTGATTATCTCTTTTTTCGTAAAAAACCGGAAGTGCGTCCGATCCAAAATTCCCATATCTTCGTAGGTCCAGCGGCCGGAAAGAAGACCATAAAACGTGCTGATATGGGCCACATTGGGAATACTCGCGATAACTTCTCCGCCGGGAGCGAGCAGTTCCCGCATATTCTCGATTGCTTTCCATGGATTCTGTAAGTGCTCAATGACATCGCCCATGACGATATAGTCGAAGCGTTCGGCAACTTGTGATGGATCAAGACGCTCTACATCCATCGAAAGAATCGTCGCATACGGTGCAGCAATTTCTGCTGCCTTTTCGTTCAGTTCCACACCATAAAGACGTACTGATGGATTTTGTGCACCGATTTCCCGCAAGGTCGCCCCACAGGCACAGCCGATCTCAAGAACACGCAAACCAGCTTTTGAAAAGTCCATCAAAGACATAAGATCTCTGCGCGGGAAAAATGAATAGTCCAGTGAAACGCCCCATTTTTCATGGAAGAAATCACATTCCCGTCGATAGCTGTCCGACGTCGTATCGGGATTTTCTCCATCACGATGCACATAGGTGCTCGGCAAGGACGCCAGCCCATAGCCTGCCCGTGTCATACGGACCGTAAAGTCATAGGACGCGAGTGCGGGAAAAGAGTATCGCTCATCGAGCTTTCCTGCCGCCGATACGGCATCTCTCCGTGCCATCAGCGCAAACATCTCCGCAAAGATTTCTGGACGAGGCGGATTCCCCTGCGCACGAATCTCCTCCGCCACATGCACATAGTCATTCCACGAGAGATAGTCGTTCGGTGGGATCAGCTGCGCCCTCCGATATGCCACAGGGGCAACGCCGGTCACTGCCCCAACGTTTGGGTCCGCAATGAGCACATCCAACATATCCTCCACCGTATGCTGCGCGAGCATCACATCTGCATGAAGGAAGAGAAGAACCTCCCCCTCTGAAGCTCGAATCCCCTCATTCACCGCATGTGCATAGCCATGATGCTCCTCACTGCGAAGTATACGAACATGGTCCATCGCATCAGACGTAAAAATCTGCTCATCTGCCGACGAACCATCATCGACAACGATCACTTCATACGGAATACGCACTGTATTCCGTACAGAAAAGAGGCAGCGTTCCAGATGTTCCCGCATGTTGTAAACCGGAAGGATAATGCTTAATTTTGCCACCTGATTACCTCACAATCTCTGCTATGCCCACAGCTTCCACGGAGCACTGTTCTTATTCCACATATCATTCAGCCGCAGCTTATCTCGCTGGGTGTCCATGCACTGCCAAAAGCCGTTGTGTTTATAGGCATGCAGCCCTCCCTCCCGTGCAATGCTCTCAAGCGGTGTCGTCTCAAAAACACACAGATCATCATCCCGCAGATAGTCAAATACTGTCGGCTCAGCAACCATAAAGCCGCCGTTGATCCATCCGCCGTCTTCCTTCGCCTTTTCGACAAAACGGTTAATTTCGTTCGTTCCAGAATCAATATCCAACACGCCAAATCTGCCGCCGGGCTGAATCGCCGTCATCGTCACCACGGCTTTTCCATGATTTTTTTTATGTGTGTCGAGCAAATCATGAATGTCTACATCGCTCACCCCATCACCATAGGTCAGCATAAAGGCCTCATTTCCAATATACTTCTGCACGCGCTTAATACGCGCGCCTGTCTGCGCATCAAGCCCTGTATCGACAAGCGTTACCTTCCATGGTTCAGAGACATTGTTGTGCACGGTCATGCGATTACCCTGTGTAAAGTCGAAGGTAACATCTGAGGTATGCAAATAGTAGTCTGCAAAGTATTCCTTGATCATATACCCTTTATAGCCAAGGCAAATGACAAACTCATGAAACCCATAGTGGGAGTAAATCTTCATAATATGCCAGAGAATTGGTTTCCCACCGATTTCAATCATGGGCTTTGGTCTGGACACAGACTCCTCGCTGATGCGCGTTCCACGTCCACCTGCCAGAATCACGACCTTCATACAGTTTCTCCCCTCTGCTGCCAACAGACCGGCATCAACAACGCCTGAGATGCTTACATCAATTCTTTATACATTCGCTCCCAACCTGGCAGAATCCTGCCTCCGCGCCATGGCATCATCACTTCACGCGCCCGATATGGCTTTGCCCCCCAGTCCACAGGAAACTTTACCCCCAAAAGGAGCTCATAGCGACGAACCAATTCCTTCAACATAATGGCATGCCCTGATGACACAGCATAGTTGCCGCATCGCTCAATATGCCCTTCTGCAAGATACTGTCCTGCCAATAGAAAAGCTCTTGCGGCATCCTTTACATGGACAAAATCCACGTACTGCTCTCCTTCTGACAGAGCAAGCCGTTTTCCCTGCGCAGCAAGTGTCGGCAAAACGGCAAGAAGCTTATTCCTGCGATCATGTTCTCCATACGTATCAAACAGAGTCAACCGGATGCTGTGCAGATCGTGCGCCGACTCATAGAATCGAACCATCGCATCAAACGCCTCTTTTGATGCCGCATACAGATTCACCGGCTCATATGCATCACCACGATAGTACTGCCACGAAGACCGCGCATACACGAAATTTTGTATGCCATGCTGTGCCATGGCGTCGAGCAGCTTTGTCCCAAAGGTGATATTGGCGGAAATCAGTGCATCAATTTCCGCCGGAGAATGTACCGTCGTATAGTACGTGGCGAGATGAAAGACAACACTCGGCGCAGCTGTACGCACGATCTCCGAGAGAGGCATTTGATCTGCATCATAAAACTGCATATCGTCCCGCACCGTCGGCGGCAACACATCGCGCTGCGATGTCGAGCGTACAACGGCCGAAACATGCCACCCCTCCGCATGCAGACACTCCGCCACATATCCTCCGACAAAGCCTGTGGCGCCTGTAATCAATGCCCGGTACTTCATTGTTCTCCTCCGCAAAACTCATTCCGCCATTCCTGCAGCTGAACATCCGCAGGAAACACACGCGCAAAATGCGGCAGTGAGCTTTTGTTCTCTTCCCTGAGGATCGGCGGCAGTTCACGCATGATCGGTTTTTGTCTGCAAAAAAGATCACGCAGTTCGACAGGCAGTCCATACAGAAAGAACTCATGCGGTACGCCCCCAACGGCATGACAAAAACAATACTGCCGCTCATCCTCTTGGAGCACTTCGTCATAGAGCTCATGCAGCTGCCGCACCGTATTGGCAACAGAGAAATCATGCCGGACTTTTTCCCGCGCTGCATTCCCCAAACGAACACGCTCCTCCGGATGTGCAAAAAGGAACTCAATGGCCCGGCGGTAATCGTCCCTGTTTTTAATCAACATGCCCGTTTCATTATGTGTAATGAGATACTTTTCCGCACACTGATCAAGTGCAATCGCAGGAAGCCCTGCTGCCATGGCCTCCAGAAGTGCATTCTCCGTCGTACCAAAATGATGGGAGCTCAGCAGATAGCCGAATACATCCATCTTCGCAAGCTCCGCACTCACATCCCGCACATAGTCAACAAAGCGGAACTTTTCCTCAATCCCAAGGGAGCGCGCTTCCGCGCGAATCTGCGCCACGTTGGTCAGATCGCCGACCAAAACGAACTCAATTCCAGGGACATGCGACACGGCCGCACAGTACCTCACAAAGTCCCGATTCATCTTCGCATAGGACTGGGTACCAACATAGCCGACAACGAATCGGTCACTACGCACACGCGGCTCATGTGGACGGATCGCATCGAATCCGCCCGAACTGTGGATCATCGACGTATGCGCACGCGCCCATGTGCGCTCTGCTTCACTCCAATAAGGATT
>ERZ772807.1376-NODE-1376-length-13641-cov-8.249301_pt1 | contig 13641 bp, 14 predicted proteins | sample MGYA00511472_ERZ772807 | MGnify/ENA primary metagenome ERZ772807 (study PRJEB29015, sample SAMEA2737947) | human oral metagenome | biome: human oral; feature: human-associated habitat; material: dental | place: China | collected 2039 ...
TTTACGGCTTGGCGCGGCTGATTTTGCAACGCGAGGGCGTAACGCAGATTTTTGGTGGCGAGCATTGCACCGTGTTGGAACGCGAAACCTTTTTTTCCTACCGCCGAGACGGCGCGACAGGGCGCATGGCGAGCATTATCTGGTTGGAAAACGAAGCGTAAACAAGGGTTGTGATGGCTTGTTGTTGGATAAAGGCGCGGAAACCGATGATGGATTTTCAGGCTGCCTTGGCAAGCGGCGCAGCAGTATTGATGGTCTGAGGCAGCCTGAAAATAGGTTTGGCATGACGAAAATGCCGTTGAAACCAATTCGCACATAAAACACCGCACCATAAAACAAAAAGGACGTAATCCATACGTCCTTTTTTGTCGCGCCCGTTATGCCGCAAATTCATCCAAAAAGTTTTTCAACATTTCATGCCCGTGTTCGGTGAGCAAGCCCTCGGGGTGGAACTGCACGCCTTCGATGGCGTAATCGCGGTGGCGGATGCCCATAATGGTGCCGTCTTCCGTCCACGCCGTGATGTGCAGATGCTCGGGCAGGCTGGCGCGGTCAATCACCAGGCTGTGATAGCGCGTGCAAACCACAGGGTTGGGCAAGCCTTTGAACACGCCTAAATTTTCGTGAAACACGGGCGAAGTTTTGCCGTGCATCAAGGTGTTGGCGCGAACCACCTTGCCGCCAAACGCTTCGCCGATGGTTTGATGCCCCAAGCACACGCCCAAAATGGGGATTTTGCCCGCGAAATGCCGCATCGCCGCCACCGAAATCCCCGCTTCTTTCGGCGTGCAAGGACCCGGGCCAATCACCAGATAGCGCGGGTTCAGCGCGGCGATTTCGTCTAAGCTGACGGCATCGTTGCAGCGCACGGATACGTCTTGCCCCAGCTCGCCGAGATATTGAACGATGTTGTAGGTGAAGCTGTCGTAGTTGTCGATAAATAAAAGCATTTTGTAACCTATTGATTTTATATTTTATTTAATGGCTGCGTTGGGTTTCCCCGCATTGCCGTTGCGCAAATTATCGCGCATCTGCTGCCAATTGGCTTGCACTTTGCCTTTGCCCGCAGCGTTTAAATCGGCTTGGGTTTTGCCCCAATTCGCGCCGCGAAGTTCTTGCGATTTGTCCCAAGTTCGTTCTGTATGTGTGCTGCCGCATGCGGCAAGGCTGAGCGCGGCAACCGCGGCAACAATCAATAATTTCATGGCATAACCTTTAACTTAACGGTTTGAAAATAACGGTTTGAAAATAATCGGAGTAGGGCGTATCGCCGCCATTATATCAGCCGTGCATGAGCCTGCGGTTATCGGCAAGTGCGTTTTCAGGCTGCCTCAGCAGTCATTTTTCCGCTGTATGATGATTGGGCGGCTGGCGCAGATTATCCTGAGCCATGCGGCTTCGCTCTGCTTGACGGCGGATTAGATAGCCTGCGAAGCGTGCGAGTTTGCTTTGCATCCGAGCACTCCGCATAAAAACAAATATTTAACAAACGGCAACATTCCAAACCGATGCCTTAACATTAACTTGCAAACTTAGCATAAATAATAATAATAATTTGTATTTCTCGTGCAATTATTTTACAATTCAGCCCGTAATTGTTGCACCGATTAACATTTCCCTACAAAACCCAACAAAGGAAAAAACATGAAAACCAAATTGAAACTGGCTTCCCTCGCAGCCGCATTGCTCTGCTCTGTCCCCGCTTTCGCCGACATCACCGTTTACAACGGCCAGCATCCCGAAGCCACCAAAGCGCTCGTTGCCGCCTTTACCCAAGACACGGGCATCAAAGTAACGCTCAACAGCGGCAAAGGCGCGCAGTTGGCGGGGCAGCTTAAAGAAGAAGGAGCAAAAAGCCCTGCCGATGTTTTCTATACCGAGCAGACCGCCGCGTTTGCCGATTTGTCCAAAGCGGGTTTGCTGGCGCAGATTCCTGCCAATGTGATTGCGCAAACCGCGCAAAAAGGCGTGCCGACCGCCGCTAAAAAAGACTGGATTGCGTTGAGCGGTCGTGCGCGCGTGGTGGTTTACGACCGCACCAAATTAAGCGAAAAAGACTTCCCCAAATCGGTATTGGATTTCGCCACCCCCGCTTGGAAAGACAAAATCGGCTATGTGCCGACTTCGGGCGCGTTTTTGGAACAGGTGGTCGCCATTGTGAAAATGAAAGGGCAGAAAGCCGCGCTTGACTGGCTGAAAGGCTTGAAAGCCTATGGCAAACTGTATGCCAAAAACAGCGTGGCATTGCAGGCGGTAGAACGCGGCGAAGTGCCTGCCGCGTTGATTAACAACTACTACTGGTACTCGCTGGCGAAAGAAAAAGGCGCGGCCAACCTCAATTCTCGCCTGCACTTTATCCGCCACCAAGACCCCGGCGCATTGGTCTCCTATTCGGGCGCAGCGGTGTTGAAATCTTCTAAAAACCAAGCCGAAGCGCAAAAATTCATCGCCTTTATGGCAGGCAAAAAAGGACAGGAAGTCTTGGCTGCCGCCCGCGCCGAATATCCGCTGCACGCAGGCGTGAAATCAGGCTTTGATTTGGAGCCTTACGCCAAACTGGAAGCCCCCGTCGTATCGGCTACCACCGCCGAAGACGAAGCCTTGGCGAAAAAACTCATCGAAGCCGCCGGTTTGAAATAAGCCTGCCGCCGGTAAGCCGAAATGCCCTTTGCCGCAAAAGGGCATTTTTTGCGGCAGCCGTTATCCGCCCTTGAAACCCGTTTTGAAAGAAAGCCCGATTTGAAACACCCCCGCCCCCCTCTGTGGCTGATGCTGGCCGCAGTTTTCATCAGCCTGCCGCTGCTGCTGCCTTTCCTGTATCTGATATTCCGCAGTTACGAAGTCGGGCTGGAACGCAGCATCGAATTGCTATGGCGGCCGCGCATGGCGGAGCTGCTGCTCAATACGCTTTACCTGATGGTGGGCGTAACTGCCGTGGCAGTTACCGTCGGCACGGTTTGTGCGTTTCTGCTGGAACGCTGCCGTTTTTGGGGCAAACCGTTTTTTCAGACGACCGTTGCCCTGCCGCTGTGCATTCCCGCTTTTGTGAGCTGTTTTACTTGGATTAGCCTGACTTTCCGCATGGAAGGGCTGTTCGGCACGATTGCCATTTTGAGCCTCAGCTACGCGCCGCTCGCCTATCTGCCCGTTACCGCCGCGCTCAAACGGCTCGACCGCTCCTTGCAGGAAGTCAGCCTGTCGCTGGGCAAAAGCCCTGTGCAGACATTTTGGTTTGCCGTTTTCCCCCAGCTCAAACCCGCCATCGGCAGCAGCATTCTGCTGATTGCACTGCACATGCTGGTGGAGTTTGGCGCGGTGGCAATTTTGAACTACCAAACCTTCACCACCGCCATTTTCCAAGAATACGATATGTCTTTCGACAACAATACCGCCGCGTTGCTTTCGGCCGTATTGATGCTTATCTGCTTTATCGTGGTGGGCGGCGAAATGCTGTTTCGCGGCAAAGCCAAGCTGTTTCACAGCGGCAAAGGTGTGATTCGCCCCTATCCCGTGAAAACGCTCACAGGCTGGCAGCAGGCCGCCGCGGTGTTGTTTTTAACGGCGTTGTTTGCGGTCAGCATCGGCGTTCCGGTCGGCACGCTGGCTTATTGGCTGGTTGAGGGCAATTCCAAAAACAGCCTCGACAGCTTGTCCGATTTCGCAGAAGCCTTCGGCAACTCGCTGATGATGTCTTCGCTCGGCGCGCTGCTAACCGTGGCCGCCGCCCTGCCGCTGGTGTGGTGCGCGGTGCGCTACCGCAGCAGGTTCACCCTGTGGCTCGACCGCCTGCCTTTTCTGCTGCACGCCGTGCCCGGGTTGGTTATCGCGCTGTCGCTGATTTATTTCACCATCAACTACGCCTATCCGCTCTACCAAACCTTTGCCGTCATCATCGCCGCCTATTTCATCCTCTACCTGCCGGTAGCGCAGACGGCTTTGCGCAGCCCGATTGAGCTGCTTCCCGAAAACATGGAAAAAGTCGGGCAGAGCTTGGGGCGCGGCAACATTTATATTTTCCGCACGCTGGTTGTCCCCGCCATGCTGCCTGGCATTACCGCCGCGTTTGCGCTGGTGTTTCTCAACCTGATGAAAGAACTCACCGCCACTTTGTTGCTCACGCCCAACGACATTAAAACCCTGTCCACCGCCGTGTGGTCGTACACCAGCGACGCGCAATACGCCGCCGCTGCACCCTACGCCGCCATGCTCATCCTGTTTTCGGGCATCCCCGTGTTTCTACTGAAAAAATATGCCTTCCAATAACATGAATCCCGTTCTGCACATCCGAAACCTGAACAAAACCTTCGGCACCACCGCCGCGCTGCGCGACATCAATCTGGAACTACGGCAGGGCGAAATGCTGTTTCTGCTCGGCCCTTCAGGCTGCGGCAAAACCACCCTGTTGCGCGCCATCGCCGGCTTCGAGCAGCCCGACAGCGGCGAAATTTGGCTCAAAGACCGCTGCATTTTCAACAGCCGCTTTTCCCTGCCGACACAACAGCGGCGCATCGGCTATGTGGTGCAAGAGGGCGTGCTGTTCCCGCACCTTTCGGTTTACCGCAACATCGCCTACGGCTTGGGCAACGGCAAAGGCAGCAGCCCGCAGGACAGGCAGCGCATCGAAGCCGTGATGTCGCTCACCGGCATCGGCGAACTTGCCAACCGCTTCCCCCACCAGCTTTCAGGCGGCCAGCAGCAGCGCGTCGCCCTCGCCCGCGCCCTTGCGCCCGAACCCGAGCTGATTTTGTTTGACGAACCGTTCAGCGCGCTCGACGAACACCTGCGGCAGAAAATCCGCCGCGAAATGTTGCACGCCCTGCGCCAAAGCGGCACGTCCGCCATATTCGTTACCCACGACCGCGACGAAGCCCTCAGCCATGCCGACCGCATCGCCGTGCTTTCAGACGGCCGCATCCTGCAAACCGACACCCCGCGCCGCCTCTATTGGTCGCCCAGCAGCCTCACCGCCGCGCAGTTTATCGGCGACAGCATTGTGCTGGACGCACAGCGCAGCAGCGACGGCACACAGGCGCAATGCGCCCTCGGCACATTTGCGCTGGCCGCCGCGCCGCAAACGCCGTCCGAACATCCCATTGAAGGCAAACTGCTCGTCCGCCCCGAACAGTTTGTTTTGACGGAAACGGCCAACGCGTCGCCGCACAGCACGCAGCCCGTGTTCAGCGCGAAAGTGGAAAGCATCGAGTTCAAAGGCCGCTATACCGCCGTTGCCCTCAACATCAACGGTGTCTACTTCACGCTCGACACCGTGCATGCGCCGCCCGTTTGCAGCGGTGACACCGTGCGGCTTGCGTTTGAAGGCACGGCTTTGTTTTTCCCGCCGCAGCAGGAATAAAGCCAAGCCAAACAGCCGCAGCAACGCAGATTATCTGCACCGCTGCGGCTGTTTTGCGCTTGGTTGGCGGATATTACATAAATAGGCAGCCTGAAAACTCCTCATCCCGTTTTCAGGCTGCCTTTGGTTGTGCTGATAAAGCCAAGGCAGCCTGAAATCATGTTTCCCATTTTCAGGCTGCCTTTTATCCCGCCCATATAGGCAGTCTGAAACGCAGTTCAGCGTAGCTAAAACCCACCTGCTACACCCGCTCGTCCCAATCCTTCTCCCCATTCAACATCGCCTGCACCACCTCTTTCACCCGCGCATCTTGCCGTCTGGCTTCGTCCATCATCGCTTGGTTGGAGAACGCGGCTGTATGCTCGGGGTCGTACAGCAACGCCATTTTGCGCATGCCGTTTCTATCCATGCGGTAGAAAATATTGCCCGCGCATTCCGCCTTATCGCGCGGCAAGCCGAGAAATTCCAACGCCCGCTTGCCCGCGCGCACGCCCGAGTCAAACGTTTCGCGGATAATTTCGTCTGCGCCTGCGCGGTGCAATTCAAAAAGATGCCTGCGGTCGTAGGCGCGGGCAACGATTTTGATATGCGGATTGGCTTCGCGGGCAAAGCGCACAATCTGCACCGCCTCCGCTTTGTTATCAATCGCTACCACCAGCACCGTGGCTTTTTCAATGCCTGCTGTGAGCAGCAATTCAGGGCGCGAGCCGTCGCCAAAATAGGTTTTCACACCGTATTTTTCCATGCCCGCAATCAGGTTTTCGTCTTTATCAATAATCGTCAGCGCGAAGCCCGCCGCGTCTAAAATGAAATACACCATCTGCCCAAATCGCCCACAGCCAATTTGCAACACGGCGCGTTGCTCGTCTATCGCATCGTCTGGGCGCGTGGCGGCGGCTTTTTTCGGCAACTTGCTGTGCACAATCAACAGCAGCGGCGTGAGCACCATAGACAGCACCACAATCGCCGTCATATTGGCATTGTTCGCATCGCTAATCACACCTTGTGCGCGGGCATCGGCAAACAACACAAAGGCAAATTCGCCGCCCTGCGCCATCAACATCGCGCGTTCCAACGCTTCATCGTGGCTGCTCTTTGCCAACCGCGCCACCGCGTAAATACACGCCGCTTTGCCCGCCATCAACGCCAGCACACTCGACACAATCACGCCCCAATTTTGCGCCACCACATTCAAATCCAACGACATCCCCACCGCAAGGAAAAACAGCCCCAGCAGCAGCCCGCGAAACGGCTCCACATCGGCTTCAAGCTGGTGGCGAAAATGCGATTCCGACAGCATCACGCCCGCCAAAAACGCGCCCATCGCCATAGACAGCCCGCCTTTTTCCATCAACACGCCCGCGCCCAGCACCACCAGCAACGCCGCCGCCGTCATCACTTCCCGCGCCTTGCTGCGTGCCAACACACTAAACAGCGGATTCAACAGCCAACGCCCCGCCGCCACAATAATCGCCACGCTGCCCAATGCCTTGCCAATGTCTAGCCACAGCGGCGTGCTGCTTTCAATGCGCACGGGCGATAGAAACGCCACAATCGCCAAGAGCGGCACAATCAGCAAATCTTCAAACAGCAAAATAGACACGATTTTCTGCCCAGACGATGTGCCCAGCTCGTTGCGCTCGCCCAGCACCGACATCACAATCGCCGTGGACGTGAGTACAAAGCCTGCCGCGCCCACAAACGACATCTGCCACGCAAAGCCAAACGCCATGCCCACCGCCGTGAGCAACGCCGCCGCAATCACCACCTGCAAACTGCCCAGCCCAAAAATCTGCCGCCGCAAATGCCACAAATGCGACGGCTTCATCTCCAAGCCAATCACAAACAGAAAAATCACCACCCCCAGCTCGGCAACGTGCAAAATCGTCTGCCCATCGGCAAACAGCCCAACCCAAATTTGCCAATCGCCAGCCCCGCCGCCAAATAGCCTAGCACCGAGCCTAGCCCCAGCCGTTTAAACAGCGGCACCGCCACCACCGCCGCGCCCAACAGCGCAACAATATGCGGCACGTCCATTCCGTGTTGTGTTGCAGACATTGCTATTCCTTGTTGTGATTGAAATTCAAAAGGTTAAGGCAGCCTGAAAGCGGGGGGTGCCGTTTCAGGCTGCCTTGAATGGGGTGGGATTATAGTGGATTTTGGTTGGTTGATTTTGGTTCGCGCATTGGCGGCGATGGTTTAGGCAGCCTGAAAACCAGCCGTAGGGTGTGCAGCTTGGCTGCGCACGCGGTTTCAGGCAGCCTGAAATCTTTACAAAACCTAAAAAACTACAACCTCATAAATCCGCTTTCAGGCTGCCTTAAAACCGCTTAACTTATCCCGCCACATGAACCACCTGCGTTTCAAACGTCGCCAGCGGCATACACGCTTTTAAATCCGCTTCAATACACGCAAGCGCGTCTAGCCGCATCGCCACGCTGGTTTGTGCATTGCCCTGAATCACAAACAACACATCTTGCGTGTGTTCGTCCAGTTTGTAGTGTTCGGAATCGCGCACGTCCAGCCACGCCATGATGCCTTGCGTGTCGCGATAGACAAAATCGCTTTCGGCAACGTGTTTGACGGTAGAAGAAATCGGCAAAAAAGTGTCTTCTTTGCCGCACACGGCAAAGGTCAGCGGAAAGGCAACTTTGCGAAAATCATGCGCCCCAATCGCCAGCAGCGACTGCAACGCCGCCAAATTGTAAATATCCACAATGCTGTTCACGCGCGGAATATTGCCGCGCCGCTGAATATTTTTCAGCAACGCCAACACCGTAGGCGGATTTTTCTTGGCACTTCTACCCACCTTGCCCAGTATCTCCGTGTAGCCCGCCACAACGGGGTTGCGTGCGATGTCGTCCGCATCGGCTTGCAATGCCCATTGTTCTTTTTCGCACAACTTTTGCTCAAAGGCTTCTCCTAGCGGCGCATTGGGGTTGAGATGGCGCGCGATGCCGATAACGACATCGGTGATGCCCAGCGCCGCCATGCTTTTGTCTACGATGATTTCCATGCTTCGTTCTCCTCAGTAAAAATAAAAAAGCGCGTTTCAGGCTGCCGATTGCCCTATTTTTGCCCGTGCAGGCGTTTCGCCGCCTACCGCGAGTAGGGGCAAACCCCTGCACCCCCGTGCCATGTTACCATCGGCGGCAATCATCATCAAGGCAGCCTGAAACGCTGTTCCCCCTGTTTCAGGCTGCATCGTTGGCGAGATGGCTGCTTGATTGTTCAACGGTAATTGCCAACCATTGCTAGCCGTTTCCCCAAAATTTTAGGCAGCCTGAAATATCATTTTCAGGCTGCCTTGGGCGGTTACAAATATTCCCGTTCTGTTGCCAGCAAATCGTCCAGCGTTTCGCGGCGGCGCACCAAGCGGCTGTTGCCTTGCTCGTCAATCATCACTTCCGCTGCGCGGCAACGCGCATTGTAATTGCTCGCCATGCTGGAAGCATACGCCCCCGCGCTGCGAATCGCCAAAATATCGCCTTGCGCCGCGCCAATTTGCCGCTCCTTGCCGATAAAATCGCCCGTTTCGCAAATCGGGCCGACAATATCGGCGGTGATGGGTGGCGCATCGGGGCGCGATACGTTTTCCACCGCGTGATACGCCTGATACAGCGCGGGGCGCATCAAATCGTTCATTGCCGCGTCCACCACCACAAAATTTTTCTCTTCGCCGTGTTTCACATATTCCACGCGCGTCAGCAGCACGCCTGCGTTGCCCACCAAGCTGCGGCCGGGTTCTAACACCAGCGACAAGCCCCGCGCTTTGAGTAGCGGTTCAACGGCTTGCGCGTAGGCGTGCAAATCGGGCGTTTGCTCGTCTTTATATACGATGCCGACGCCGCCGCCTAAGTCTAAATGTTGCAGCGCGATGCCTTGCGCGGCAAGACGGTCAATCAGCGCAATCAGCCGTTCGCAGGCGGCAATCAGCGGCGATAGGTCGGTGAGCTGCGAGCCGATGTGGCAATCCACGCCGATGATTTGGATATGCGGTAGGCTGGCGGCGCGTTGATAGGCTTGCTCGGCATCGCGCATGGCAATGCCGAATTTGTTGGCTTTCAGCCCTGTGGAGATGTAGGGGTGGGTTTTTGCGTCCACATCGGGGTTGATGCGAAAGGAAATGGGCGCGATTTTGCCCAGTCGCCCCGCTACATCGTTAAGTTGTTCTAGCTCGGGTAGGCTTTCCACGTTGAAGCATTTGATGCCTACGCCCAGCGCGTATTCCATTTCGGCTTCGGTTTTGCCCACGCCTGAAAAGATGATTTTGCCCGCTTCGCCGCCTGCGGCTAACACGCGGGCAATTTCGCCTGCGGATACGGTGTCAAAGCCGCTGCCAAGCTGGGCGAAATGGCGGATTACGCTTAAATTGCCGTTGGCTTTGACGGCGTAACACACCAGCGGTTGGCAGCCTGAAAACGCGGTTTGGTAGGCGGTAAAGGCGGCGGTGAGGGCGGCTTGGTGGTAAACGTAAAGCGGGGTGCCGTATTGGGCGGCGAGTCGGGGGTAGTTAGTGTTGTTCATGTTGCGTGCTTTCTGGTTGAGGGTCGCTTGGGGTGCGGATAAAGTCGTTAGGGTCGGCAGCGGGCGCGGCAGGCTCGGATGCGCTGCGGCGGAAGTCTATGCCTGTTTGGATCACGCCGAATTTGTTTTTGTCGTTTTCTTTGGGCAGATAAAGGTCGCCTTTGAAGCCGCAGGCGGCGAGGGTAAGGGTGAACAGGGTTAAGGCTAGGGGAAGTTTGGGCATGGGATGTCCTTTGGGCGGGATAAGGGGGTATGGAATGAGGGGGTTGAATGATGGCGGGAAAATTAAATTGAGGCAGCCTGAAAAGGGCGATAAGGCATTGGGGCGGGCGGTTCAAACGGTGCCACGCGCTTTTGCGTTTTCAGGCTGCCTTTGCGGCGTATTTTTAACGCCGTTCGCCGAGTTACTGCTTATTTCCACTCTCGGCTTTCAATAAAGCCATCCGTTGTTTTGTGTTCCTTCACATAGGCAATCATTTCGTCTATCGCTTGTTGGTTAGAAACCCTGCCTGCCAATACGGCTTCATCTATTTTTCTGCTTTGCTCTGTTTTTTCAAATCCTTCAAGCGCAAAGATGGCATCCACTTGTTTGATGGCTTCGCGCATTTCTGCTTTTTCGGCTTCTGTTAAATGTATCATTTTTTTGGGTTCTTTCTGGGGGGGCTGGGTTGATGGGCATCTGCTTTAAGGCAGCCTGAAAACGCAAAGCATAAGCTGTTTCAACCTTGCGCGTTGCGCTGCGGTATATCCCTTTGTTGCCAAACCAAAGATTTGGACAAAGGGATAAGGCTGCCTCACCTCACCGCGCGGCGGTATATCTTTTTGCTTACATTATCGCGCGGCGGTTTTCCAATATTGTTGCACGGCATCGGCGATGGCGATGGCGAAGCGGCGGCGTTGGTTGTTGTTGCTTAATTGTTTTTCTTCATCGGGGTTGGATAAAAAGCCCAGTTCAATCAACACGGAGGGCACGTTGATGGAGCGCAGCACCACAAAATCGGCGGTTTCCACGCTGCCTTTGCGCAGTTTGGTGAACTTGCCAAATTGGTTGAGCAGCAGTTTGCCAAATTTGGCGCTGTCGGTGCTGGTTTGGGCTTGCATCATGTCGCTGATGATGGCATTGACGTTTTTGTTGCCCACATCGGGCAGCCCGTCGATTTTGTCGGCGGCGTTTTCGGCGAGGGCGATTTGGCGGGCTTGTTCGCTGTTTGCCTTGCCCCAAACGTAAACATCAACCCCTTGGCTGGCGGAAGATGCGGAGGCGTTGGCGTGGATGGAGATAAATAAATCGGCTTTGGTGCGCTGGGCAACGGCGCGGCGTTCGGCGAGCTTGATAAAGTTGTCGCCGCTGCGGGTCATGTGCACGGTGTAGCCTTTGGCTTGCAGCTGGCGTTTGGTTTCCAGCGCGGTGGCGAGTACCACGGATTTTTCGTGAATGCCTGTTGTGCCTGTTGTACCGGGGTCTTTGCCGCCGTGCCCTGCGTCTAGCACGATGATGGGCTTGCGGTTGATTTTGGGATTGCTGGCGGGGGCTTGGGGTTCGGCGGCGGGCGGTTGAACGGGCTGCTGTTGCGCGGGGGGCGCGGCTTGGGCTTGCTGTTGGCGGCTGTTGAGCATATCCATCAGCGGGTCGTCGCTGGCGGCGGCTGGGGCGGCTGCGGGCGCGGCGTGGGATGCGGGTTGTGACGCAGGGGCTTTGGGTTGGGGATGTTTGGCGGGGGCGGGCTTGCTGGCGGGGGCTTCGTTGCCCAAGTCAATTTGCAAACGGTGTTTCAGGCTGCCTGATGGGGCATGGGCGGTGAAGTGTGGGGTGGCGGTTTGTTTGAGGTCAAAGACGATGCGGGTGGTGGTGGCGTTTTTTTGCCCGATGCGTGCGCTGCTGATGTAGGGGTCGTTGGCTTTGATGGATTTGGGTAGGGCGGCAAGGGCGTTGTTGTTGGCAATGTCTATCATGTCAATCACCAAACGGTTGGGATTGTCCAACATAAAATAGGTGTATTTGAGCCGTTGCGCGCTTTCTAGGGTGATGCGGGTGCTTTTGCCGCTGGGGGCGATTTTGCCTGATAGGAAGCTGTTGGCGGTGGCTGCCCATGCGTTGCGGACGATGTAGGTGTTAGCGAGAAGTGCGAGCAGGGCGCGGCGGCTTATTTTTGCCATTGGTCAAGTTCCTTTTGGGCGGTGGGGGTGCAGGCTTGGAGGGTGCATTGTCGCCCGCTGTGGTGGGGTTCTAGCTGGATAAGGTAATCGGGCGCGGGGGCGTATTCGCCGCCTTGTTCTGCCCATTCAATCAGCACGATGCTGTTGGGGATAAGGTCGTCTAGCCCTGCGTCTAGCCATTCTTCGGGGCTGGTGAAGCGATAGAGGTCAAAATGGTGGACGGTGGTTTGCGCCAGAGCGTAGCTTTCTACGATGGCGTAGGTGGGGCTTTTGACTGCGCCTGTGTGCCCTAAGCCGCGCAGCAGACCGCGTGTGAAGGTGGTTTTGCCTGCGCCAAGGTTGCCTTGCAGGTGGATGACAACGGGGGCGCGAAACAGGCTGGTGGTGCGCTCGCCGAGGGCTAGGGTGGCGGCTTCGTTGGGGAGAAATTGGGTGTAAGGCATGGGGAGAAAGGGGAATTTTTAGGGGGTGAATTATAGTGATTTGGGCGGCGCGCGGGCAAGTTTCAGGCTGCCTAATTTGGAAAGCGAATGCTGGGGCTGGGCGGCGTGGTACGCGGCGCAACGCGTGAAATGGCTGAATATTGGATGTGATTTTGCGACAGCGTGCGCGGCAAAATGGGGCGTGGTGTTGTTTCTGATGCGGTTAAGGCAGCCTGAAAATGGTTAAAACGCAGTGGTTTTCTGTAAAAGCATTTGTCTTTTATTAAAACTCTGTTATATTGCGTTAAGGCTGTGTGATGCAGCTTGTTTTTATTTTCAACGAACTATTTTTTTAGAATTAACAAATCATGAGTCATACACAAAAATCGGCATTTGTTGCCACTGGTTTGATGCTGTTTGCGCTGTTTTTCGGCGCGGGCAATTTGATTTTCCCTGCCCTGATGGGGCAGCAATCGGGCAGCGCGGTGTTTCCTGCGTTGAGCGGTTTTTTGATTACGGGCGTGGGCTTGCCTTTGCTGGGCGTGATTGCGATTGGCTATTCTGGCTCGCGCGATATGCAGGAGCTGGCTTCGCGCGTTGCGCCGTGGTATGGCGTGGCGTTTTCGGTATTGCTGTATTTGGCGATTGGGCCGCTTTTTGCCACGCCGCGCACGGCAACGGTGTCGTTTGAAATTGGCGTGGTGCCTTTTTTGGGCGAAATATCGGAAAGCGCAAAACAAATTAGCTTGGCGATTTTTGCCGCTGCCTTTTTTGGCGTGTCGTATTGGTTGGCGATTTCGCCAGGCAAATTGGTGGACAGGATTGGCAAAATCTTAACCCCTGCTTTGCTGTTGGCGATTGCGGTGCTAGTGTTTACTGCAGCAGCAAAACCAATGGGCGCGTTGCAAGCGCCTGCCGAAGCCTATCAAGCAGGTGCGTTCACCAAAGGCATTATTGAAGGCTACGGCACTATGGATGCGCTGGCTTCTTTGGTGTTTGCCATTATTGTGATTGATGCGATTCGCAGCATGGGCATCAGCGAAACCAAGCAGGTTTTGAGCTTGGCAACGCGCGCAGGCTTGGTGGCTGCGGGCTGCTTGGCGCTGGTGTATATCTTCATCGCTTATATGGGCGCAACCAGCGTGGCAGGCTTGGGCATGCAAGAAAACGGCGCGAGCGTGT
>ERZ772807.1378-NODE-1378-length-13637-cov-54.906568_pt1 | contig 13637 bp, 8 predicted proteins | sample MGYA00511472_ERZ772807 | MGnify/ENA primary metagenome ERZ772807 (study PRJEB29015, sample SAMEA2737947) | human oral metagenome | biome: human oral; feature: human-associated habitat; material: dental | place: China | collected 2039 ...
GACCGTCCACACCTCCGTGCCGGTGAAGGGGCTGATCTGCTTGACGGTCCCGTCGGCCATGCGGGTCAGTGGCGCGGGGCCCGGAGAGTAGGGCATGAGCATAGGAACATTGTGTCGCGGATGACGGCGTCGCGCGCGCCGTCCGCCCGCTGCGCGCCATCCGCCGTCGAGATCGACATTCTCGTACGAGGTTGACGGTGGCGTCGTCAATCTCGTACGAGAATGTCGATCTCAAGATCTCGACGGGGGTTAGGAGGCGGCGGCCGCCGCGGCGGCGCTCACGACCGAATTCATGGCGGTGATGGCGTCCTGAATGGCGCGGGCGACGGCGTCGCCGGAGGCGCTGGCCGGACGCAGCGTTGTGATGGCGTGTCTGAGCTCGCCGCGCCTCAGTCCGGTCTCCCTCTGCGGCAGGATCCTGGAGGCCAGCCCCATGCTCTGGAGGATGCCGAGCAGTGCGAGGTCGGCGTGGGTTGCGGGGCGTTCGCCGCGCAGAACGGCGCGCAGACGGTCCCGGGTGGCGCGCTCTGGGCTGGTGTTGATGGTCGGGAATCGGGGGGCGAGGCCGAACAGACCGCCGGTGGTGCGTTCGACGACGCCGGCGGAGGCGAGCTCGGCGGCGATGGTGTCGCGGGGTTTGATCTTGTACCAGACGATCAGTGAGGAGAGCCTCTTGCCGTTCTTGGCGGGCAGGACGTCGAGCGCCTGGTCGAGGACGGCGTGCCCGGTGGGGGATGTGTCGACAATGCTCATGTGCGGGCGCTTCTCGGGGGTCAGAGTGACTCGGCCGGCCAGGACGAGGTCGAGCAGGACGGCCCCGCGCAACCCGAGCTGGTCGTTCCCGCCCCAGGATTCGGGGGCGCCGGAGTCCTTGGTCAGCAGCAGGAACAGTTCTTCGCAGATCAGCATGAGATCAGGTTAGGGGCATGGGCACGGCTCCGGCCTCCTTCGCCGGGATGATACTCCGTCGCGAGATCGGCATTTTCATCCGAGGTCGACGGCGGCACCGTCGACCTCGTACCAGAATGTCGATCTCGATGCTTGCGGCAGGTCGACGTGTGGACGTGGCGGGCTCGGACGCAACCGGGCTCCGGGCGGTTCGGGGCGTCGGTCATTTTCGGGCTCATGGTCGCCTGCGTCCCGTGAATAGGGCCTCTGCGTGTCCAAATCTGCCGCAAAGGAGCCCGCAGTGCCCGCGTACCGCGGGAAGAACCGCGTAATCATGCGGTTTTGGCCTGTCTCGGCGTGCCTCGTAGCGGCCTTTGCGGCAGATTTGGACATCTTCCATCGGTCAAGGGCCTCCAACACGTCCGGAGTGACTCGATGGGCGTGAGCTTCTCCCCGCGTCAAGCGCGGGGGCGAGTTCCCGGATCGGCCGCCGCGCCATGGGCGGCACGCTGCAATAGCGTCAAGAAGGGCCTTCGCATTCGGATCGGCCGCCGCGCCATGGGCGGCGCCCTCCTCCGGGTCGAGAGGCTTCTCCACCTTGACGAGGCTCCAGGTCCTCACTCGGCCAGCACGATATCCTCTACGTGGGCCGGGGTGGCGTGGGCGTGCTCGAGCTCGTTGAGGTGTTTTCCGATTGCCTGGCGCATGTAGGGAGGTTCTTCGACCTCCCCGTGCGGTGGCCAGGCGACTCGGGCCAGCAGCCGCGCCGAGGCAGAGGCTTGATGGATGCTGAGACGGCGGCCGTCGTGGCGATCGCTCCGGCGAACGATGGGCTGCAGGCAGTCGATCGTCTCAGATGCGCTTGGCGACGCTCCCGACGGGATATGGCGGATTTCGGCGCTGTATGGTTGGGGCGCTGTACGGTTGGTAGGAGTGGGGGTTATTCGATGCAGGGGTCTTTTCCTCCTGGTGGCAGCAAGTTTCCGGTTTCCTCTGGGTAAGAGGTAGCCAGAACGCAGGGGAACAGGCTGGTGGAGGGCAGAGTGGGGGCAATACGGGGAAACAGATCGAGCAGGACATTCATGGCCGCGTCTCGTTGAGCGTCGGTAGCCCCGCCTAGATTGCTTGGGTGTATCCCTGCTATCTTCCCGTCCGGGTACTGCCAGTCCACCTCCAAGACGCCACTGGCATCGTCTCGGTAGGTGACTCCGCGACCGTCGAGGCCGTCGATCGTCAGGGGCGAGGAGTTGTCGTTGGCTTCCAGTTCATCGAAATGCAGTATGTTGAGGAGTGTGACGCGCCCGAGGTTGTCGTTGTAGCTGATCTCGATATACTTAAACAGAGGGGAAGAGCTAAGATAAATATCACAACGGAAACCATTCCAGGTGGCCATTGTGAATGTTGTGATTTGATGACCGGTGGCCGCTTCGATGGTGCTGGCGGGGGCGATTCCGCATACGGAGATGTCGTCGGCGACGCGAGCTGTAGCCGAGGCCTGCTGTTGGGCGGTAGCTTTCGCTGCCGCGTCACGTCGATAGGACTGGACCAGACGATAGCCCCCTGCCGAGGAGAGGACTAACACGAACACGAGAGCTGTGACCAGTACTGGGCGACGCCATTGTGTGCGGTTTGGTTTCATTCAGGTGGTTGCTCTTTTCCTTTTCGGGTGTGCGGGAGTCATGGAAGTTTTATTCATAGGGCGTGTGTCGTTGGGTGGAGCGACGGCCTGTTCTTGAGAGGATTCAGGTGTTCAATCCAATTCGATCAGGTGGCCGTCCACCATGACTGATAGTAGCACGAGGGCCACTCGCCGTGAGGCTCGGGAGTTGTACGAGGAGATCACAGCTCTGCCTTCTAACCTGTCGGTGTGTGGGATATGGGTGTCGGGCCTGGTACCGGTGCGTGTGCGACGTTGATGTATCTGCGCGACGACCTGTGTTGGGAGCTGCTTGCCGAGGTCTTCGGTGTTTCGCGGCCTGCCGCCTCGCGGGCGATCGCTGCGTACGCACCTCTGATCGCCCAGGTCGTGGAGGCGCACGTGCCCACCGTGAGGATATGAGGCGTAGCATCGTCGGGCTGTCGCGGGCCGCCGTCTGATCCGGTGCCGTGGCTGCGCCGCCTTGTTGGTGACGTGGCGAGTGGGATCCTGAGCCTGAAGCACTCCACGACCGGGTGCCTGTGGAGGCACTTGCTGTGCTTCGGATCGAAAGATGATCTCCTCGATGAAAACATGATCTGGGGCGGGGTCCTGTGCCTCGAGTGTCAGTCGTTTCACGTCATAATTGAATGTCGGGGGCGGGCCATCTGACGTAGGGCGAGGCTACATGCGTGACGTTCTCGGACCTCGTTGGCAAGTATTTTCTGCAACTCATGAATAAACTTCATCATGTACGAATTTGCTTAGGTGAAGATGAAGCTCGGTAGCGTCTGAACGGTGGGGTTACGGCAGGGCTTGGCGTTGCGCGGTTGGCTGGGAACTGGTCAGCCGGAGCAGGGGTCTTTTCCTCCTGGTGGCAGCAAGTTTCCGGTTTCCTCTGGGTAAGAGGTAGCCAGAACGCAGGGGAACAGGCTGGTGGAGGGCAGAGTGGGGGCAATACGGGGAAACAGATCGAGCAGGACATTCATGGCCGCGTCTCGTTGAGCGTCGGTAGCCCCGCCTAGATTGCTTGGGTGTATCCCTGCTATCTTCCCGTCCGGGTACTGCCAGTCCACCTCCAAGACGCCACTGGCATCGTCTCGGTAGGTGACTCCGCGACCGTCGAGGCCGTCGATCGTCAGGGGCGAGGAGTTGTCGTTGGCTTCCAGTTCATCGAAATGCAGTATGTTGAGGAGTGTGACGCGCCCGAGGTTGTCGTTGTAGCTGATCTCGATATACTTAAACAGAGGGGAAGAGCTAAGATAAATATCACAACGGAAACCATTCCAGGTGGCCATTGTGAATGTTGTGATTTGATGACCGGTGGCCGCTTCGATGGTGCTGGCGGGGGCGATTCCGCATACGGAGATGTCGTCGGCGACGCGAGCTGTAGCCGAGGCCTGCTGTTGGGCGGTAGCTTTCGCTGCCGCGTCACGTCGATAGGACTGGACCAGACGATAGCCCCCTGCCGAGGAGAGGACTAACACGAACACGAGAGCTGTGACCAGTACTGGGCGACGCCATCGCATGTCCCTGCCCCTATCTTTTGGTGGTTAACCATTGTTGGCGTAGTCTTCTCCCGCTTTGCTTCCATTCGCATAGTTTCCCTCGAAGTCGTCTCCAATGCTGCTGACGGTGGCGCCATCGCCTTGTGTTATACTTTTGTTCTTGAGCATTTCCGTCCACAGTCTGACGTGCTCGTAGTCGCCTTTTGCGGCGTCGGTGAGGTCGATGTAGTAGGTGCCATCGCCCTTCTGCTTGATCCAGGACCATTCCGAAGTCGCGCTCGCCTCCGCCAGATTCTCCTGAGAGAGGAGACCGTTATTGGCGGCCTGCTGAACCGCAGCACCCCACACCACCTGGTTGGGGTCGTCAACCATGGGCGACTGCCTGTGCTCGGCGTCGGCCGTAATAGCGTCGGCGAGCACGGGCGCCGCCATGGTGGTCGCGGCTGAGGCCGCCCCCTGAGCGGCCCGCGAGGAGGCCACCGCCCCTATCGGGCCGCCCGTAGCCTCTCCCGCTACCGCCGCGGCAGCGGTCGCCAGCGTCGAAAAGGCTGTCAAGGCCGATGTGGCGCTCGAGACATGCTTGGCGTGATCCGCATCCTCCTGCTTGTTGAACTTCGCTGCCTTCGCATCCGCCACACCCGCAAGGAACCCCACCGCCCGAGCGCCATTCGTGTACTTGTTGTTGAGCTGAGACACCTGTTCCTGAGTGTCTCCCTCATGATCGGCGATGGCCTGCTGGGTCTCCATGTTGGTGTAGTTGGCCAGGCCGGTGCTGATCGTCGCGGTCGCGTCCGCATTGTCCGCCACCCGATACGTCAGAGCTTTAATGTCGTCCGGTTCGGCGCCCGGCAGCGTCGGATCTGACGGCTTGTTGCTGTCGTTCGGTCCAGCCCCCAAATACTCACTGGAAACCTCGGCGGGACAGTTGGCCAGCAGCACGCCGATGTGGGCCTTGGTGTCGTCGTTGTAGGACTTCTCTCTCGTATTCTGCGCCAGGCCGTGGATGCCGGAACCGGCCAGGCTCCTGGCCCGTTCGCCCACAGCCTCGTCAGTACTATTGCGCAAGGAGGAGGCCGCCGCCAGGGCGCTGGTGAAACCGGACAAACCCTCCTGGCCCCAGTCCCGCGTTGACAAGCCATCGATGCGGCTGACATCCACCGACCCGTCCTCGCTCGCCGGCGCGAGATAATTCAGAGCCGCTTGAGGGTTGTTCCCCATAGCATCGAGCACCCCGGCCATGGGGTCCATGGAGACGTCCGGGATGAATGCTCCCAATCGAGAGAAGACGCCGGCCTTGTGGACCTCGACGTTGACGGCGGCGGGGTCGATATTGCCGAGGCCCTCGGCCAAGCTGGTGAGGAAGGTTGTGTTGAAATTGAGGTCATCGACGTGGTCGCCATCGGCGTCGTGTCTGCCGAGCATGGTGTTCAGGGCGGTGATTCTCCCGTATTCGTTCACCTGATCGCCGTCCACGGACTCCACCATTGCCTCGGCAACTTCGTTGGATCGGTCTTCCGACCACGCAGTGGAGGCCGTTGCCAACAGCTTGCCCAATATCTCGGCTATCTCGCTGGAGTGCTCGGAGTTGCGGAGTGGAAAGGCGGTGAGGGCGTCGAGGCCGATGGAGTCGATGATGCCGTCCGCGTAGGCGGCGTCATCCTGGTTGGCCCGGAGCGATTCCATGATCTCTTCATAGGACCGTTTGCTCTTCGGGTTCTTTCCCGCTTGGATGGCGGCGAGGTCTGTGGCGTCCGCAGCCGCACGAATGCACGCGTTCACTTGTTCCGGAGAGTTCACGCTCGCGTTGTCGGACAACTCGATGGTGATACCGCCGCCGGCGTCCATCGATCCCACGCCCGAGTTATTGGCGTCCAGGATGGCCTGTTTGAAGCTGGTGAGCGTCGAGACGAGGCCGCGTACCGTCTCAATGGAGTTTCCGATGGTGAAGAGATCGGTGGAGGGGTCCATCGGATCCCCCTCCGCGGAGAACTGGTTGTCGATGTTCGTTTTAGCCGTCTCCGCATCATCGGCCAGATATGTCAACGAATTGATGGCCGTGTCGAGGCGGTCAGGGTTCAGGTATACTTTCTTCGTCATGAGTGACCAAAACTCCTCTGTTACTCCATGTTCGATCGTCTCGCCACAATCATCCCTGCCAATACGCTCCCATTTGAGGCCCGACCGCGGTACCTACTGTGGCGCCTATTGTGGCGCCTGATGTGCCGACGTCGGACCATGCGATCCGATTCTGCTCGCTCCGGATCGCCTCATCGATCGCATCGGACAGGGCGGCGAAGGCGGAGACAAGAGCCTCCACGTCCGTCGTCGTCTCGGAAGCGGCTTCGTCGGCCAAGGGCCCGCTTCACGTGTCGGGGTCGTTGATCTTGGCACCATAGGTACTGCCAAGAGGGGTGGCGCAGGAATAATCCGTATCCACTCCGAGTTCTATGTTCTTATTAGTGACATACGACTTCAGTCTCTCCAGGGCTTCGAGCTTGGCACTCGTTGAGGACTCGTCCACGTTCCGTCTCCTCCTGCGGTCGCGTATCACTATATGTATAACGTGCTCACAGGCTAGTCGATCGCGACCCACTCGCGCAAGACCCTCTGCGGGTAAATATATGTGCAGAACGGCTGGGCCCTCCGTCCCTCGCCCTGGGCGCTCCCGACCCCACTGCCCAACCGCCTCACGCAACCTTATGGTTAAAGCACTGCATTCCATGCGGTACCCTGTGAGTACCGGCATGCCAGGCCGACTTGTCGATCGCCCACGCGGTCGGCTCGCCTGCCCGGCTCGCCCGGTTGTCCCGTCCACCCTCGACCCGCCGGCTGACCCGACCGCACCCCTCATCTCACCAATCCCGCTGAATCCCGTCATCACACACCCGACTCCCGCCCATGAAGCTTGACAATCGCGACCTCGTCCTGCGAGGACTCCTCGTCGTCCTGCCGACCCACCTGGAGCCCTATGTCCGTGCGCTCCTCGGCGACCGGTGCCCACCGGCACGCCTGAACTCCCTTCTCGCCGGCTCCTCCTCAACCGACTCCTCCTCGCACGGTCGGCCGTCTCGGGGCGCGACCCCAGTCGTCCCCGACCTCGCGGACCTGTCCACCCAGATCCGCATCCTCACCTTCCGCGGCAGCGACGGGCGCTACCTCATGCCCCTGCCCCCGGGCCTGGGCAGCAAGCTGCACGAGGTCCGCCGCTTCCGCAACGACGCCGTCCACGGCCGCCCCTTCGACGCCGACCGGACGCTGGCCGCCCTCGTCGCCGCCAGTGAGGCCCTCCGACTCGCGGGCGCCGACGCGGGTCGCGACGAGCTGCGGGCCCTCATCGCCGCCATCGACGATGGCACGCCCGGCGGCACATCACGCGGGTGGGGCCGCGCCGGCGGCGTCGGTATCCGCGCCAGTGCCGCCGGCGGCTCCACCCGCGGCACACGCGGATCGTTCGGCGGCTCGCCGGCCCGCGACCCGCTCGACGCCGTCATTGTCGACGCCCAGTGCACCGAGGTCATCAGCTACGCCGACGCTGTCGCGGGCACCGCTCCCACCGTCTCGGTTCGTCTGCGGCGCCCCGAGCCCGCCGATGGCGGAACGGTCCCGCCCGACATCGTCGCCCTGCCCGATACCATCGAGGTGGCGGTCGGCGTCATTGAGGACGGCGGTGGGCGCCGCGTCACCGAGCCCCGGCACCTGACCTGGGACACCGCCCGCCCGGAGTCGAGAGCCACCCGCGCTCTCGCCCTTGATCGCGCCAACCTGCTCCAGGTCGAGCAGGCCGGTCCCGCTCACGTGCGGGTCGAGCTGCGCGCGAGCGGTATGAGCTCGGCCCATCGGATCCCCGGAGTCGCCGTGCTGCCCCCGCGGCAGTGGCAGCTGATCGGCGGCGGTCGCCGGGCCGGCGCGGCGCTGGCGACCTTCATCCAGCCCGACCAGCCCGCTATCGGGGCCATTGCCGACCAGGCGCTCGGGCTTGCCTCCGCGGACGGCCGAGCACCCTCCGACGACGCACTCGCGTCCGCCGGCGCCGAGCGGTCGGACGCCCTCGCCGCGGCGGCGTGCACTATCCTGCGTCGGCGCCGTCTTGCCGTCGATCCCGCCGGGCAACCGTGGCGCGCAGCACCGCACCCGATTCGCACCGCCGGGAGCCTCCTCGATGCGCGCACCGGCACCGCCCTCGACATCGCCGTCATGCTCGCAGCCGTCCTGGAGCGCGTCGCCGTCGCCCCCACCCTCCTGCTCGCCTCCGAGACCGTCCTCCTGGGCTACCGGCGTCGCGGGGGCAGCGCCATCGACCCGGCCTCGCCGCGAGAGGCCGCCGATCTTGTTCGAGGCGGCACCATGGGCCTGATCGACCCCGCACTCGCCGTACGCACCCCGGCCGCCGTCCTCCATGAGCTCACGGGCGAGGCGCGCGACCTCGCCCTCGACGCCCTGTCCGACCTCGTCATGGCTGTCCCGGTCGGGGCAGCCCGGGCCGCCGGCGTGCGCCCGCAGCCGCTTCTGGAACGCGATGAGGATGACGTCGTCGTCGAGCTCGCCGTGCCGCCCGGGTCCTCGCCCACCCCCTCGACGCCGGATACCGATGCCCCACGCGCTGCTGACGGGTCGTGCCCGGAATCCGCGGACGACGCAGCCGATGAGGCTGGGACTCCCGAGTCGGACATACCCGGCACACTCGAGGCGGGCCCGCCCGCTGCCGACGAGGCGGGCCCGCCCGAGGGGCCCGCCGCCGGCGCCGGCGTTCCGGCCCCGCCCGGTGTCGAGGAGTGGAAGAAGAGCCTGCTCGACCTGTCCCTGCGCAATCCGTTGATCGACCGCTCCTCCCGCCATGCCGTCGGGCTGTGCGTGCCGCCCGCACTCATCGGCCGGCTCGAGGACCACATCAACGCCCGCGACCTCGTGAGGCTGCGCCCCTCCCCGCACGGCGCCGGCAGCACGCCCGCGGATCTTGATGAACAGGCCGTGCTGCTCACCGAGCGGCGATCGGTGCGAGCCGACCTCACCGGCCAGGAGTACACGCGGCGCCTCCAGTCCTTGGACGCCGCCGCCCGCACCGCCCTGGAGGAGACCGGGGCGAACAACCTCTACCTGGTCGTCGGCACTCTCGTGTGGCGCACCAACGGGCGCCGTCTGCACTCCCCACTCGTCCTCGTCCCCGTCAACCTGATACGAGAGGACGAGACCTACGGAATCGCCCTGGACGAGGCCGGCGCCTCCACCCCGAACTTCTCCCTGCTGGCCCGCTTCGAGGCCGACACCGGTATCGACCTGGTCGAGCTGAGCGAACCCGTGCACGACGCCCACGGCATCGATATCGAGGCCACGCTGGAGCGCGTGCGCTCCCGGCTGAGGCGCGAGGAACGGGCCGCCGTTGTCGAGCCCGCCGTCGAACCCACGGTCCACCTGGGCCTGTTCCATTTCTCCACCTACCGCATGTGGCGGGACCTGGCCGAGGACTGGCCGACCATCACCGCCAACCCGCTGGTCGGCCGCCTCCTGGAGACCGGCGGGCCGGCCGGGGCGAGCACGGCAGACACCGGGGCAGGGCCGGCCGGGGCGAGCACGGCAGACGCGCCCGCCCCGCCGGACCTCGACGACCTCGACGAGGTGGTCGAGAGCCTGCCGCTGGTCGCCGATTCCCCCCAGGCCCGGGTCGTCGCCGAGGCCGTGGCCGGACGCAGCCTCGTCGTCCAGGGGCCGCCCGGGACCGGCAAGTCCCAGACCGTCGCCAACCTGATCTTCCGAGCTCTGGCGAGTGGGCGGACCGTCATGTTCGTGGCGGAGAAGACCTCCGCGCTCGACGTCGTCGCCCGTCGCCTGTGCGAGGAGGCCGGCATCGGGGACCTGCTGCTCAACCTTCACGACAACGGGATGAAACCGGCCGAGGTTCGCAGAACCCTGCACCGGGCGCTCAAGCTGACGGCGCCGGCGCCCGGCGATGACGGTCATGACGGCGATGACGGCGACGACGGTGGTGGTGGCGATAGCACTGCACAGCCGGACGCGCTGCGCCGGCGACTCGCCGAGATTCGCGAGCGCCTCGTCGCCTACCGTGAGGCCCTGCACGTTCCGGGGGAGGCGGGCGCGTCCTCCTGTTCCTACTACGAGGCGCGCCAGGCGCTCATCAAGGCGCGCGATGGTCGGGAGCCGGACCTCGCGCAGGCGCGAGCGGCCTTCGAGGCGCGCGAGCGCGCCACCGGTCTGGACTCTTTCGACCCGGTCGACCACATTCGGCTCCTCGAGGAGTATCGGCGCACTCAGGAGCGGCTGCGCGGTGCTCTGACGCCCGAGCTGTTCGACGTCGTCCTCGCCCGCCGTCAGGCGGTGCTGCGCGAGGCCGGCCCGCGCGCCGATCGGCTTCGTCGCGAGATCGACCGCCGCAAGGGGACGTCGATCCGTGAGCTCATGGACTCCTACGGGGATCTGGTGACGGCTCTGACCCCCTGCCTGCTGGTCTCTCCGGATTCGGTGGCGCGATTCTTCCCGCCGCACCGCCGTTACGTCGATATCGTCGTGTTCGATGAGGCGTCCCAGATCACTGTTGCCGGAGCAGTGGGGGCCATGGGGCGGGGCCGTTCGACGGTTGTCGTCGGCGACCCCAAGCAGATGCCGCCGGCCGTTCCGCCCGGCGTCGGCGCGACGGCCGGCGGGGATCTCGAGGGTGTCGGCGACGGCGAGGGCGAGTCGATCCTCGACCGGTGCGTGGCCGCAGGTGTGGAGCGGCGTTGCTTGACCTGGCACTACCGCAGTCGGGACGAGTCCCTCATCGCCTTCTCCAACCGTCACTACTACGACGGCGCCCTGCTGTCTTTCCCGAGCCCGCAGGCCATGGCCGTCCGGCCCGACGACGGGCCCGAGGGCTATGGTCTTTCGCTGCGGCGCGTCGGCGGGACCTACTATCGTCCGCAGGCGCGTACCAGGCATCCGGGGATCGTGCCCAACACGAACCCGGTTGAGGCCCGTCAGGTGGTCGACGAGGTCATCCGGCGCTTCGAGGCCCGTCCGGACGGCATCCCGTCGCTCGGGGTCATCACCTTCAACTCCCGCCAACGGGATCTCATCGAATCCGAGCTGCGCAGGACCGGGTCCGAGCGCGTCGTCGAGGCGTTGGACGCCCCCGACGGCCTGCTCGTGCGCAATCTGGAGAATGTGCAGGGCGAGGAACGGGACGTCATCCTGATGTCGGTCACCTTCTCCTCCAATGAGCGCGGCGACCTGCCGCTCAATTTCGGTTCTCTCAGCCATGCCGGCGGTCAGCGGCGTCTCAATGTCGCCATCACTCGGGCCCGCCGTCAGGTTGTCGTCTTCTCCAGCTTCGACCCCGAGGACCTGCACGCCGAGCGCTCGACCCATCGGGGTCTGAAGGACCTGCGCGCCTACCTGGAGCAGGCGCGCGACGGAGGAGCGCCGCGGGCACTGCCCGCCTACAGCAGCGCCGTCGACCTCCATCGCAATGAGATCGCCGAGCGGCTGCAGGACGCGGGTCTGGAGGTCAATGTCGGTGTGGGGCACTCGTCCTTCGAGGTCGACCTCGTGCTCGGTCTGCCCGGGCGGGCCGATGTCCCCCGGGTCGCCGTCCTGCTCGACGGGTCCGCGTGGAATGAGCGGGGGAGCGCGTCCGACCGCGACCTGTTGCCCGTCGACGTTCTGCGGAACATGGGGTGGGCGCGGGTCGAGCGGGTATGGATGCCCGAGTGGGTTGCCGACGAGCGCGGCGTCACCGCTCGACTCGTGGAGGCCGCCGGCGGGCGCTACGAGCCGGAGGCTCCGACCCCGGAAGCGGCGGCGGAGATGGAGTCGGAGGAGACGACGCCGGAGGAGGCGACCCCGGAAGGGGCGGCCTCAGAGGCGGCGGCCGGTTTGCCGGATACGAGCGCGTCCGACGACGAGTCCGCCGCGCTTGCGGGAGCGCCCGCGCTTCTCGCCCCGACCGACTACCGTCAGTGGCATCCCGAAGGTGTGCGCCCGCTCGATGTGCTCGATCGGGCCGCCACCGACTCGCAGGCCAAGGCCCAGGTGGTGGAGGTGGCGCGCGCCATTTGCGATATCGAGTCGCCGATTTCTCGGCATCGGCTCATTGTGCGGATTTGTCGGGCCTTCGGATTGTCGCGGACCACCAGACAGCGGGAGGCCAGGGTCCGCGAGGCTCTGGGTGAGGCCTTCGCCTACATTGACGAGCACGACTTCGTGTGGCGCAACCGGGACGCCTCGCTGGTTCCGTTGTCCTACCGGAGGGGCGCTCTGGATCATGTGGATTCCATCGAGGAGATTCATCCGCGTGAGCTGACCGCACTCATGGCCGACGTCCGCGCGAGGGAGCCGGAGTGGACCTCCACCGAGGATTTGTGCAAGAAAGCGCTGCGGCGGCTGAGTGCCAAGAAGCGCAAGCTGAGCGCCCGCGGCGTCCTGCCGGCTCTGACCGCCGCGCTCGAGGCGGCATCGGACTGGACGCGTTAATTCTTTCAGCGGAGCCGCGTTGAGGTTGGCGTTTTGGTGCGAGGTTGGTGGTGTCGCCGTTGGTTTCGTGCGGGAATGTCGATCTCGCGGGTCTGCGCGGTGTGGGGTGGGGGTTCGGATGGTGGGATGGGGGGCGAGTTGGTGGCGGCGGGTGTGGGCCGGGCTCGTGCGGCCGGCTGCCACGCACGCACAGGCGGCGAACTCACCGAAAGCCGCGGGGGGCGGAGAGTCCGGCGGTGGTGGGGGCGATCTTCTTAGCGGGCCGGTCATCTTCAATGTGTTGCCGCTGACGAAGAATCCGACTGCTGTCGAGTTCGAGGACTTCCGCGCATATGTCCGCGGATGAGCGAGGCGCGTGAGGCAGGTGCGTTGTCCTCTAGCGGGCGAGTCTCCACAAAAGGAAGGCTTTCTGACCTTGTGGAACTGAGCTGCTCGGCGCGAGAGACGAATTCATTCTGAGCTTTACTCGGATTCAGGGACTGTGGCTGTGCATGTGCCGGATACGACATGGGCTGGTTCGCCGGATCCGTACAAGTGTGTGCCGGGATCGAGGCGGGTCAACAGCAGTCTGGCGGGCCAGAATAACCGATATCCTATAGGATGCGGGCCTGCCGTATTTTTGCTTGACGAGGGAGATGGGTCTTACATGCCATGAGCGAGAGCGACGCGCATAAGAGGCCTGTAAGTATCGAGTTCCATCGGGCGGTCGGTCTGTCGGCCGGCTTGATTGCATTGGGCTGGGGTTGAAGGTCAATTATTATCGGATGGTGGCCGGCTGGAAGGGCCTGTGGGATTAGGCCCTGCCCAACCGGCGGGCCACTATCGAGGAGGTCGAGGCGGCGGAGGCGGTGTCGGGGTTTCGCCTGCGAGTCCTACTGGGGCTTCCTTCTGGCCTGCAACGGCTGGTCCTGCTTTCACCAGGATCTCGCCGTTTTCTCGACCGCCGATCTGCTGGGCGGTCCGTTGCACGAGGCGGGGCGGCTGCCCTTGGACCTGACTCGTGACAGTTTGGTGGGGTCTGGGTTTTGAGGTGGGTTTTTCGTTGATGTCGCGTGGTGGTTGTGGGTGTGCTGGCACACTAAGGGGTCGGTAGGGTGGGGGTGGTGAGCCCGTTTCTGCGTAAGGTCAAGACAGCCTCTGGG
>ERZ772807.1381-NODE-1381-length-13626-cov-7.618083_pt1 | contig 13626 bp, 12 predicted proteins | sample MGYA00511472_ERZ772807 | MGnify/ENA primary metagenome ERZ772807 (study PRJEB29015, sample SAMEA2737947) | human oral metagenome | biome: human oral; feature: human-associated habitat; material: dental | place: China | collected 2039 ...
AGAAGACCGCGAGGAAGATCGTGAGCATTCCCTGCTGGGCGTACTGGGTGCAGATATCGACGACTCGCTTGGAGTCCTCCACCGAGGCGCGCTCCGCCCCCGTGTCCAGGTGGATCGACTCCTTGATGAAGGCGACGGCCCTGTTGGCGCCCGTGGTCACCGCCTGGATGGACGCCCCGGAGAACCAGAAGACCACGGCCCCGCCGGTGATGAGGCCCAGGAGGAAGGGGGCGTGCATGAGGGAGAGGTTCTCGATGCCCCTGGTCAGGTGATCGGTCAGCCCGATGATGATCGAGAAGATCATCGTGGTGGCGCCCACGACGGCGGTTCCGATGAGGACGGGCTTCGCCGTCGCCTTGAAGGTGTTGCCGGCGCCGTCGTTGTCCTCCAGGAGGAACTTGGCCCTCTCCCAGTGGGGGAGGAGGTCGAAGTCTCGGTGCAGCTCCTCGTCGATGCCGTCGATGTCCTCGATGCGGGACAGCTCGTAGACGCTCTGGGCGTTGTCGGTGACGGGGCCGTAGGAGTCGACGGCGATGGTCACCGGGCCCATGCCCAGGAACCCGAAGGCCACCAGGCCGAATGCGAAGACGGCGGGGGCCGCCATGATCCCCTCTAGCCCGGAGCCGGACAGGAGGAAGGCCCCTCCCATGAGGCCCACGACGGTGATGCCGAGCCAGAAGGCGGAGAAATCGCCCGCCACGACGCCGGAGAGGATGTTCAGGCTCGCACCGCCCTGGCGCGAGGACTTGACGGTCTCGCGAACGTGCTGGGAGCCGGTGGAGGTGAAGACCTTGACCAGTTCCGGGATGAGCGCCCCGGCCAGCGTCCCGCAGGTGATGATGGTGGCCAGGCGCAGCCACAGCCCGCCGCCCTGTCCGCCCAGGACGAGCCAGGTGGACAGGTAGGTCAGCACGATGCACAGGGCACTGGTGAGCCACACCAGGGTGGTCAGGGGCGTCTCGAAGTTCATCCGGTCCGCATCGCCGAAGCGCGCGCGGCACCAGGCCGCGTTGATCCCGTAGGCGGCCCAGGCCGCGAGGATCATCGCGGCGCGCACCGTGAAGATCCACACGAGCAGCAGGGCCTGGAGCCCGGCGTCCGGGACCGCCAGGAGGACGAAGGTGACCAGGGCGACGCCGGTGACGCCGTAGGTCTCGAACCCGTCGGCGCTGGGGCCCACCGAGTCGCCCGCGTTGTCCCCGGTGCAGTCCGCGATGACGCCGGGATTGCGGGGGTCGTCCTCGTCGATCTTGAAAACGATCTTCATCAGGTCGGCGCCGATGTCGGCGATCTTGGTGAAGATGCCTCCCGCGATGCGCAGCGCGGAGGCTCCCAGCGACTCCCCGATGGCGAAGCCGATGAAGCAGGCTCCGGCCACGTCGGCGGGCAGGAGCAGCAGGATCACGAGCATCATGAGCAGCTCGAGGCTGATGAGCACCATGCCGATGCTCATGCCCGACCGCAGCGGGATCCTGTGCACGTCGTGCGGCTTGCCGCGCAGGGAGGCGAAGGCCGTTCGGGCGTTGGCGAAGGTGTTGACCCGGATTCCGAACCACGCCACGCAGTAGGAGCCGCCCATCCCGAGCAGGGAGAAGACGACGACGATGCCGACCCTGCCCCACCCGAAGCCGACCAGCGCCTTGTAGTAGACGATGATGACGGCGGTGATGAAGGCCCACAGGATCATGAGGAAGCGCCCCTGTCTCACCAGGTAGGCCTGGCAGGTGGAGTAGATGGTCTCCGCGACCTCCAGCATCGAGGAGTGCACGGGGGCCTCGCGCAGGCGTAGGAAGGTGACCGTTCCGAAGCTCAGGCCGAGCAGGCACACGCAGATGCCCACCAGGAGCAGTGCCCGGCCGCTCAGGCCCCCGGAGACGAGGACGCCGGACAGGTCCGGGAGCACGAGGTTGGCCTCGCCTCCGCCGACGTCGGGACCGCCCTCAGCACCGGGCGGGCTCGCCGTGAGAGCCGCGAGAGGAGAAGGGGGACAGCACGAAAGGAACATGGATCATCGCTTGGTTTTCGTCCGCTGTGTGGGTGCACCACTGACCGGGGAGAGTCTAGTCACTGCCGGGAGGGCGAACCAGGGGGCAGCGGGCCTCTAGCGACCCTCGCCCGTGGAATCGGCGTCGAGGCGGGCGCTGTAGTCCGCGATCTTGCCGTCGACGACGCTCAGCGACAGGGCCAGGCGCGCCATGCGTTCGGTAATGGCCTCCCGATGGTCCCTCAGCAGTGCGAGGCGCTCGGGCACACCGTCCGGGTCTTGCTGCACGAGCCTGGTGAACTCGGCGATCCTGGCCAGGGGCATGCCGGTGTCGCGCAGGTGGATCAGGACGTCCAGCAGGTGCAGCTCCTCGGGCCCGTAACGGCGCCGGCCGCTCGCGTCGCGAGCAGCCGGAGGAATGACGCCTACGCGCTCGTAGTACCTCAGGGCGTCGACGCTCAGGCCGAGATGCTCGGCGGCCGCGCCGATCGTGCAGTCGTGATTCCGGGCGCCGGTCATCATGCCGTTCCGCGTGCGCTCTCCAGGTCGGCCAGCACGGCCGCGGGCAGCGGGGCGCTCATCGCCCGCACGGCCGAGTCGAGCTGAGCCCTGGTGGACACCCCGACCACGGGGAGCACGGGCACGGCTCTGCCCGCCATCCACGCCAGCACGACCTGGCCCGCGTCCAGTCCCGTCGAGTCCGCCGCGCGTGCGAGTGCGGCGAGCTGCGAGGCGGTCGCACCGTGCCGGTAGGCGTCGGGCAGTCGACGATCGTCCCGGGTGTAGGCGCCGCCGAGCAGCGGCGAGTAGCCGGCCAGACTGAGGTGCTGGCCGACGGCGAGGTCGATGAGGTCGTCATCGAGGAGCACGTGGGGAGACAGGTCCGCGCCGGGCGCGGCGGTCAGGTAGGTGAAGCGCTGCTGGACGACGGAGTAGCGCGGGCCGTCCGCAGCAGCGCGCAGTCCGGCCCCGAGTCGCGAGGAGGTGATGTTGGAGCAGGCGATCACTCGGGCCGTGCCGCGGCGGACCTCCTCCTGAAGGGCTCCCACGGTCTCCTCGATCGGCACCCGGGTGTCGTCGATGTGGGCGTAGAGCACGTCGATGCGATCGGTGCGCAGGCGCATCAGGCTGTGCTCCGTCTGCTCCCGCACCGCGGGCGCCGACAGGCCGAGGGCCTCGTCCAGGCTCCTGGTGCCCGGCCGCGGGCGCGCGCCGATCTTGGTCGCCAGGACGACCTGCTCGCGAGCGCCGGGGCGCGCGCCGAACCAGTCGCCGAGGACCGTCTCGGACTCGTCACCGGTTCCGTCCTCGACCCAGAAGGCGTAGTTGTTCGCGGTGTCCAGAAACGTCGCACCGGTGTCGAGCGCGGCGTCGAGGATCTCATGCGCGATGGTCGGGGCGACGCGGGTGCCGAAGTACATCGTGCCCACTGCCAGCGGCGGCACCATCAGGGCGTCATTCGGGCTATTACTGCCGAGTTCGATCGTCTCCATGCGGGCCAGCGTGCTCCCTGGAGCCCGCTCCAGGTCAAGTCGTGGGCACCGAGGGCGGACCGGGAGCGGGACTCGGTCAGCCCAGCGGGCGCACGAAGCCCTCGAGCCGTCTCATGCCCTCGGCGAGCTCGGCGCGCGACGCCGCGTAGGACAGGCGCACGTGCGTGTCCGCCATCGCGGGACCGAAGTCGACTCCCGGGGTCAGCGCCACGTGGGCCTCCTCCAGGGCCCGGGTGCAGAAGGTCGTCGAGTCCAGCCCCGTGCCCGAGACGTCGAAGTAGACGTAGAAGGCGCCGTCGGGCTCCACGGGCACGGGCAGCCCGATCCGCCTCAGGCCGTCCAGGACGATCCCGCGTCGCACCCCCAGCTCGACCCGCCGGGCCTCGCACGAGGCCAGAGCCTCGGGGGTGAAACAGGCCAGCGCGGCCATCTGCGTGGGCGTGGAGGCGCACAGGAAGAAGTTGACGGCCAGATTGTCGGCCGCGTCCAACAGTTCATCGGGAAGCACCAGCCAGCCCAGGCGCCATCCCGTCATGCCGAAGTACTTCGAGAAGCTGGAGACGATCACGGCCTCCGGATCGGTCTCCAGTGCCGTGCGCGCTGTGTGGCCCTCGGCGTCGGGGTCGGCCAACGACAGATAGATCTCGTCGACGATGCGCCACGCGTCACGCGCCCGCGCCTGCTCGCAGATGCGGGCGAGCTCGTCGAAGGGGATGGTCGTGCCCGTCGGATTCGACGGCGTGGCCAGCATGACGGCGCTCGTGGCCGGGGTCCAGGCCGCCGTCATGGTCTCGACGTCGAGCTGATAGCGGCTGGACGCGCTCGTGGGGGCCAGGACCACTCGGCCGCCGAATGCCTCGACGAGTTCGCGATTGCACGGGTAGCACGGGTCGGCCATGACGACGTCGTCGCCGTTCTCGGTGGTCAGGGCGATGGCCAGCAGCAGGCCCGCCGAGGCGCCGGCGGTGATGAGAATCCTGCGCGGGTCCACGCTCACCCCGTGTCGTGAGGCGTACAGCCCGGAGACGGCCTCGCGCAGGGCCGGCAGCCCAGCTGCGGGCGTGTAGGGCAGAGGGCGGCCGTCCATGGTGGCCCTCATGGCCTCGTGCACGCCGGGCGGGGCGCCGAAGTCCGGTTCGCCCAGACTCAGCTTGGCCACGTGGGCGCCCGTCGCCTCGATCTGGCGTGCACGTGCGCCGATGGACATCGCGTGGAAGGGCTGGGCGCTGCGGGCGCGCTGAGCGAGTTTCATGGGCACTCCTGGAATGAAGGGAAGGCCTCGGCGGGGCTCTCGTCGACAGCGTAGGACGATCGGTGGGCCGCCTGTCCGGGGTGCTCGGGGTGAGGTACGGCGTGTCGTGCGGTAGGGTGCGGGCGTTGGAGCGGGTGGGCGAGCCTCCCGACTCCGGCGGGCCCCCATAGCTCAGCGGTTAGAGCAGCGAGCTTATACCTCGTGCGTGCCTGATAAGCACATGGTCCTGGGTTCGAATCCCAGTGGGGGTACCGGTAGACTCCTGCCCAAACCCACCCCAGTTGAAACAGACTGGGACGTCAAGACTCGGGTTTTGTGGAGGCCGGTTTATCTGGCTCCAGTGGTGGCCGGTTATGACTGTTCCTGGCGACCGTGGTTGGTGTCGGAGACCCAGGCGGCTTCGTACTCGGCGGGGGGGGTGCGCATGCCAACGGCGGAGTGGGGTCGTGGGTGCGCCGCTCGATCCCGCCCGGCTGCATGGGCAGCATCGGGGCGGTGCGGTCCAGGGCCTGGATCTGGGACTTCTCGTCGACGCACAGCACCACGGCGTTGTCCGGGGGCGCCAGGTACAGGCCCACCACGTCGGTGACCCTGCCCACCAGCTCGGGGTCGGTGGAGTACTTGAAGGTCCCCGACCTCCAGGGCTGGATCCCATAAGCTGCGCCACACCCGCGCCACGGTGGCGTTGCCGATGCCCAGGTGACGTGCCAGCAGCCGGCTCGACCAGTGCGTGACCCCGTACCTCTTGGGAGGTGGCGCCAAAGTAGCGGCCACGACCCGCTCCCGAGGCACCTGCCCGGGACGCCCCGAGCGGAGCGCGTCCTCCAGCCTCCGCACACCCCCGGCCTGATAGCGGCGCCGCCAGGCAACCACCGTGGGGACGCTGACCCCCACCGCCTGCGCGATCCGACTGTTAGCCATCCCCTGAGCGGCCAGGAGCACGATCCGCGCCCGCCGCGCCAAACCAGCCGGCACCGTCGTGGCACGCAGCCAGGACTCGAGCACCTCCAGGTCACCCTCACGCAGAACCAGTTCAGGAGCAGGTCTATTCGCCATACCCCTCATCATCCTAAACACCAACCACAAAACAACTAACAACACGCGACACTAGGTGCAGGCCAAAAACCGAATGCCATCCAGCGAGCCCCACCAGGAATCCTGACAACGACGGATCAATAGCTAATCCGGCGCCAGCAGCAGATCCGAAAATGGCGAACGCCTTCGCCAATTGCTCACCCGTGTATGCTTAAGCGAGCAGAGCACTACCAGCAGTCATCATCGCAGCCGCTCCGACACCCGACAGGCCGCGGACCACATCAAGTAACAAGATGTTGTTAGCCAGTACGCTTGTCAAAGAGCAGGCAGCGAACAATGTTGTACCAAAAATGAACACACGCTTACGGCCAAGAATGTCTGCCAGCGATCCAAAGATCAACATAAAGGCAGCGAACGTTAGATTGCACGCATTTACAACCCGCTGCAACTCTACGAGGCCAGGATGCAATTCAGCATTAATCTGAGGGATTGCGACCGATGTGCCGGTTAGAGATGCGGGGAGAATAAGCGCCGCCAGACAAGCGGTCAGTAACGTCAGCAACTGTTGTGATCGGTTTACGGTATGTGGAGTAAACATTGAGTATGTCTCCCTTCTTGCGAGAGGTCGTGATTCAAGAGGAATGAAAATCTTTGAATCAAGATTTAAGGCATCGCGAGAACAGGTCAATACAGCCCGCGACTGTCAAATTATTATTACGATCGACGACTCTCTTTTAAAAATAGTTCATGACACCTGGAGGTTTATTCATAGGGTGTAGGTGAATATGATTCCGAGGATGGCGGTGATGGTTGTTGGGAAGGTTTGTAGTGGTCTTCTGTAGCCGGCGTGCAGGACCCTCCATGTTTTGATGTTGGCAATGACTCGTTCGATCTTGTAGCGGATCTGGTTGACGGTGGTGTTGTAGGCCTTGTCGTCAGGGTGGAGCGGCAGGCATGGTGGTTTTCTTTTCGGGGTGATCATTCCCAGTCCGATGTACTCCTTGTCGCCGATGTGCCTGGGTGGTGAGGCTCCGTCCGGGAGGTCGGCGGGTGGTACGTCGAGCAGGCCGCAGCGGCGCAGCGCCTCAGCGTCGTGCGTGCATCCGTCCTGGGGGTAGGAGACCCGGGCCAGGGTCCCTGACAGGGTGCGGGCGACCTGGACGTTCAGCCCCGTGGTCCCGTGCTTACCGGAATAGAGCTCGGGGTGGTCCTTCCAGGACCAGCACTCCAGCAGGGTGCCGTCCACAATCAGCTGGGCGGTGGGGTCCAGGTCCTCCACGACTGGCACCTGGTCGCTGAGGGCGTGGGCGATCAGGGGCGTGTAGGAGGTGATGACTCGGGAGGCGGTGGCCTGGGAGACACAGTAGAGCTCGGCGAGCAGCTTCTGGGGCAGGTTATGCCGCAGCCAGGATCAGAATCAGGCGCACGCGCAGGAGCAGCCCCAACGCCCTCGCCCCGAACACCGGCAGAGGACCGGAGGCGTGAATGGCCTCGCACAGGCCCAGAACCTCACTGCGGGAGATTCTCGTGCTACTATTCGTCATGGCGGCTTGCTTCCTGAGGTGCTTTAGATTTGACACCTAAGATTCTCTCAAGAGCAAGCCGCCACCCTATCTAACGACACATCCCCCTTTAAACACCCTAAACACCCCTATGAATAAGCCTCCTTGATTTAATTCGTCGCCAAGTACACCGTTCACGACCAATGAAGTGAGTAACTCACTCAGAAGAAAGACATCTTCGAAAAATTACCAGCATAACTTTTTTGAATGGTGTAAATTACACGCAATTCCGATAAGATCAGCTAATCGAGGCGACCTAACGAGCAACTTAAATCGTTGCACCATCAGCGTGTCGACCTCTCTAACTTTTCAACAGAATGATAGGCAACGACACATGCTTTGAGACATAGATCATGCAAAAGGTTTACGATCAAATCTGGCAAGTCCGCGCACATCACTATAGTTAAATTAAAGATTCGAGCAGCACCAAGCGCACATCGATTGCCGATTGGGGCTATCTCCCGCAAAGATCTCAACTAGGAGATCCATCGGCGTTGGATAAATATTGATTAAATTTGCTCTTCTATTTCGAACATTTTTGGCATGTCTGCTAGACGAAGACTCGAAATTGTTGTGACGATCAAGCTCACGACACCTAACCGTATGAAGATGAGGTAGCCACCTGAGCAAATCAGCCTTGCTGGCGATGTATTTGTGTTGCCTTACTTCGTACCCTGTCATTCGACATGACTACATCGACGCCACGGAACCCTGCAACGTGAAAGAAGCGAATTGATCCGGCCGATTGGGTGATTTACGCCACCGTCGTTGTCGATCTAGGTGAGTCCACTCACCAAATTGGCGCTCGACTGAATGAATACGGGCGCTTGCAAGAGAATGAACCAATATCCACCCGTCTTCGCAAGCGCCCGTGTCTCGGTCTCTCAGCAGATATTCAACGACAGAACAGACTGTTCAACATCGATGGACTTCCGTTGTAACCGTGGTGTCCAGATGGGCTTTGAGTGAGTTACCACTCTGCTGCGCTATCAAACGCGCAGCGCCACCTTGCCTGTAGTTTGGCCAGTTTCGAGGGCTTCGAGCAGCCGTGCAGCGTCGATGATGTTAGCGACGTCGGTGAGGTCGACGCGAATGGTGCCGTTGGCAACAGCGTCGAGTGACCACCGTAGCGACTCGGTTCCTTCCTCTGGGTGGGCAACTAGCCATGCGCCGACGTTGAACCCGGCGGTGGTCTTGTTTTGCAGCCAGTGCTGTGTGGAGTTTACGGCAACGTCTTCTGCTTGCGATGCATTGCCAACACGAATCAGTCGGCCACCACTGCGCAGGACACGGAAGGCGTCTTCTGTCGCCTTGCCACCAACGGGGTCAACGACGATGTCGTAGAAGTCCTCGGGGATAGCAGCAAGGTCGTCGCGTAGGTAGCTGTTATCGTAGCCAAAGCCACGTGCGATCTCCTTCTTGGCGTCGGTACCAACCACGGCATCGACACGACCGGCCCCCAGCGCACGGGCTACCTGGGCAAACTGCGACCCCAAGCCACCAACGCCGGCGTGAATCAGCAGACTCTCGCCGGCAGCAAACCGGGCCACGGTGGTCAGCGCCAAATGGGCGGTAACGGTGTTGATCGGTACAACGGACGCAAGGTCCATAGGCAGCGCGTTGGGGACCTCGGCTACTAGCGAGGCTGGGGTGCAGACCACCTCAGCGAACCCTCCGGTATTTGGCAGGATTGCGGCCACCTTCTGACCGACAGTGAGGTCGGTAACACCTGCACCGAGCTCACGGATGGAGCCTGATACCTCCAGTCCGGGAATACGACCAAGCCGAGATGGCATCCGCCCAGTGGTCCACAGCGCGTCAATGAGGCCAACGCCTGCGAAGTCAACATCGATACTGACTTCACCTTCAGCTGGCAATGGCGTCTCGACCTCTGCGTACTCCAGCCCGTTGAAGCGGTCGTGGCGGTTGATAATGAGTGCGTGCATAGAGGCTTCTCCTTCTTGTGGTGGTTAGTTGGTAGAGGTGGGCTAGATTGAAATGAGGCGCTCACGGCGTTGACTAGTCCAGTTGGGGTCGTCGATGTCGCAGCGCTCGCCGACGACATCAGCCGCCAACGCATCGAGTGCACACATATCGTCCAAGTCAAGAGTGACCGTCATCGAGCGGACATTTTCGTCAATGCGATGCTTTTTTCGCGTGCCCGGGATAGGAGCAAGTGCAATATCTTTACGTTTAGCTGTTGCATACAACCAAGACAATGCAATCTGTGCTGCCGTGGCTTCATATTTTTTGGCCACCGTGTTTAATGTTGTCACGATCGTTTGATTTATTGCGAGCGCATCGCCGCTAAATCGCGAGAATGACCCACGCCAATCGTCGTGAATTTGCTGCGCATTACTGATGGTCCCGGTAAGGAATCCGCGACCCAACGGCGAATATGGTACAAATCCGATTCCGAGTGCAGCAGCAGTTGGAACGACATGCTCCTCTACGTCACGACTCCAGACTGACCATTCGCTTTGTATAGCGGCGATCGGGTGTACCGCTTGGGCTGCTTCTATCTCCGGAGCAATGACTTCCGACAGGCCTAGATGGCGAACTTTTCCTTTCGACACCAACTCACTCATAGTTCCCACAACATCTTCGATCGGTATCGAAATGTCACGCCTGTGCAGATAGAGAAGATCGATCACGTCTACGGATAAACGACCAAGACTCTCATCAACTGCCTTACGAATGTATGTCGCATCGTTGATCACGCGAACGGATTTTCCGTCGGCAGAGCGCGAGATCCCCACTTTGGTTGCAATGGTCATCTCGCCTCGTCGATGCTTTGCCACCTCACCGACAGTGAGTTCATTCCTTCCGTCACCATAGATGTCTGCCGTGTCGATGAAGGTGACACCGATATCGAGTGCATGATTGAGTGTTGCAATGTCATTTTCATGAGCACTGTAGCCATACACACCAGTCAGTGCCATAGTGCCGAACCCCATTCGGCTGGCGACTAGTCCATCTCCGAGACTGACAAGTGCGGGGCTTACCAAGTTACCTCCTAGGTTTGAATAGCGGCCGTCGAGGAGAGTGGTGACAGACTAGCATGAGGGTCCTGTCATATGACAGACTTCGATCATCTGACGACCGATGGTCACGAACGGCGCGTTATGCCCGCAACCGCAACGTTCTTGTCCCATCCACCCACTGGTCGAAAAGTGCGATATGTCACTCACCGAACCATGATGAGCCGGCCCTCGATGTCGACCACCGAACGACCTCTCGCCACCACAAACAGGGCAGCAGTGCTCAACCAACTGCCAGCACCTAAAGTGAGAGCATTGTCACAGTCGATTTTGCGGGCCACTGTATGGCATCGTGTCGTATCTCGGGGAACACCGATGGCAGTGCGGCTCGGTGAACATCACGCTTCCGGGGCAACTTGAGGCGGTTCCACTCTCAGCGCCGACGCACGGCCGACATTGAAGGATCAATCATCCGACTACACTGGAGTGGACAGTGTTAGATCAGCCGAAGACGGGACAAGTGTGACAAATCACTCAGATCAAGCGCAGTGTAATTGCAATGAAGATATGACACTACGCCTCGGCAATGGAATCAAACGGGTCGAGCAGCTCCTTATGGGAGAAAAAGCTCGAGCCTTACGTGATTTTGAGCTGACAGTACCTCAGTACGCCACCCTGGCAACACTTGCCCACTCCCCTGGCCAGTCCGCCGCACAGCTCGCGCGAGCAGCGCTTGTGTCACCTCAGACGATGGCAACCATTCTCGGTAACTTGGAGGCGAAAGGGCTGATTGAGCGAGACGTGTCGTCATTACACGTCAGGGTACTTATATGCCATTTGACTAGCGCGGGCTGCGAACTAGTGTCTAATGCGGATCGAACGGTTAAGTCAATCGAAGACGACCTTCGTTCTAATTTCACCGAAGACGAATTTCGCTGTTTCCGCGAATACCTAGCTCGTTCGGAACAATATTTACTTACACGAGTAAAATCATAGCGCAGGATTATCTCCCCGATGGTCCTAATGCACATTTCTCCTGATTGGATTTCCGTTGCTGAAAGTCAAGGCGCACCTATAGGCGCCCTACGAAGAGGAAATAGCCTACCTCAAAAAAGCGGGACAGAAGCGCTGGCAAGAGTTTGCGGCTGTTAGGCTCTGCGCAAAGATCGCGCTGCAATCACTAAACTACGAGCGACCGGTGATGGTTCCAGGAAGGTCTGGGTTACCCACTTTGCTCAGTGGTCTTATCGGTAGTATGACGCATTGCAATAGTTATTGCGCTGCCGCGGTAGCGCCTTCTCAGGTTTGTAACGCGATAGGAATCGACGCCGAGCCAAATCGGGGTGTTACTCCAGGAGTGCTAGATCGCATCGCGTTTTCAACGAAATGCGAACACGTCCAATATCTACGCGCTTTACATCCACACATTTCGTTCGATCGGCTTTTATTCAGCAGCAAGGAGTCTATCTATAAGGCAGTATTTTCGAACTCCGGCGATAGTCTCCGCTTTAAGGACGTTCGGGTTTTAGCGAACCCAAACAGTAACTTTGATACACAAATAACGTCATCTCATTTGAGGTGCGCGTCACTTCAAGTGATACTGGGGCGAGCGCGACGGAATCTTGGGTACTATTGTTACCATTCATCTCATAGATCTGCCTGTCAGAGCGACGGCTCTAGCAGAGACATCTACCTCACTCGCGACAAGATGGAAAACCTGGGCAGGTTTGGTCAACACTCTTTTCGACCTAGCAGAGTCCTGCGTTCGTCGCAATGTTCCCATGACCATGGAGGATAGAACCAAATCACCCAGGCGACTTCCTCAACCTTGACGACCACTCCATCCTGGATAACGTCAGAACCATCTCTATAGAACAGGCCAAACATCGCGTCGTGAGCCAATTCGAGACATTCCGAGTGGTATAAGGACTAGAGGCAATATAAGCGACTTTGATCAGTTAGGGAAACAGGCAGGTACTGAGTGTTTAAAAATTAGCGACGAGCGGGGTGACGTTTTTCCCACTACTGTATTTCTGAGGTGAGCACATACCACTCGCGCTGAGCAGATCTTGGGTGCTGTTTGAACAGGCACTGTGCCGCACCGTGACGATCGTCTGACCATTACAGGGCCGTCAAGAGAATTTGTTGGTGGCGCAACTACATATGGTTGGCTACGTGCCGCCTAAATTTAGGTTCCAGAATGATGATCCAGCAGCATATGAGACCCACTTATCACCCTTCAGGCAAGGTCCGACCGATCACCCCATCTGCCCTCGTTGGCCTTGAGGTGTTTGCTCACCGTATCCCGCCCGAAGCCGAGCTCCAGCCCGATCTCGATGTAGGTACGGCCCTGAGCGTGGAGCTGCTGAGCACGACGGAGATCATCATCGGTGAAGCGCCGCTTGCGGCGGGGTCGTTGCTTAGCTTGGCGGCAGACAGCCTTCACCGTAGAGGTAGACGTGCTGACCTGCCTAGCGATCGCTCGGGCGGACATGCCGGTGGGCTCAAGGCTCAGAATCTGCTGCTTCTTCGCCGCGCTGATCGGACGGCAGACCGTCTTGCGAATACCGCGGGCCGTCGTGGTTTCGCTCGCCTGCTCGGTAGGCGCTACGCTAGGCGTACTCGATTCCGGAGCCACCTCACCCGCGATGAGGCGCTTGCGGAAGGCGAGTAGGGGTAGCCAGTTGTTCGAATTGATGTTGCCCAGGTGTACCACGAGGTTCCTATACGAACTTGCATCATATGGGTCATGCCTGCATCATGAGGGTCATGGTTTGGGGTCGTGTTTGATGGTTGAGAGCGTCCGCCCCGCCGGGTGGGCGTTTTTCGGACACCGCTTGTTTTGTGTTTCAGGCCGTCTTGGTCAGGTCCAGGAGCTCGCATTCCACCTTGTTGGGGGCGCGATATTGTAGGGCTGAGTGAAGGCGGACGTGATTGTATCTCATCTCGATCCACGAGGCACTATCGTTGATCGTCTTATCCTTCGTGGGATACGCCATGAGGCTTATTCGTGGGCTGTATGTGAATATGATCCGATCGATCGTGTAGCGGACCTGGTTGACGGTGGTGTTGTAGGTCTTTGTGAAGAGCCCGATATGTCTGTCATGCTGGAGCTCAGCGCCGATCTTTGAACACAGCAGATCGGTTTGGAGCGGATTGCGTCTGTCACGAATCTGCTGTACCGGGCGGCAGAATCACCGGGGAAGCGCTTGTCCCAACTAGACGGAATGGTGTGATGGCGCTGCGGGGTGGGGGTCATCCCACCCGCGGTGTCACCTTCACCAAACCATGCACCGCTGCAAGCCGCGCAGCTGCATCC
>ERZ772807.1382-NODE-1382-length-13612-cov-2.933835_pt1 | contig 13612 bp, 7 predicted proteins | sample MGYA00511472_ERZ772807 | MGnify/ENA primary metagenome ERZ772807 (study PRJEB29015, sample SAMEA2737947) | human oral metagenome | biome: human oral; feature: human-associated habitat; material: dental | place: China | collected 2039 ...
CTACCGAGCCCGAGGTCGGCGACGTCGCCCGCCTCTACCTCTGCCGTCTCTACACCCTGCGTGGCGAGCTCTTTGATGCCGAGGAGGAACTACAGCACGCCACCCGTCGTGAGGGAGAAGTCCTCCGCCAAGCGCCCCTACTCTACCATACCGCAGCGGCCGAACTTGCCCTTGCCCGTGGAGAAGACTCCACCGCCCTCACACACCTCACCGTCCTTGCTCGCTCGGAGAAGACCGCCCTACAGCGCGCCCGCCTCTTCTTCCTCATCGGGCAGATCCTCGAAGCTCAGGGTGCACGCGAGACAGCAAAGGCGGCTTTTGCCCGTGCGGAGCGCACAAGCCCCCAGCCCGCCCTTGAGCTCGCTGCCCAGCTCCGCACCCTTGCCCTCACCACCGAGAGCGGGACGGGCATCCATCGCCTGCAGCGTCTGGCACGTCTACGCCGCTACGCCCCCCACCGCTCCGCCATCTACCTCGCTCTGGCCGAAGCACTCCTTGCCACCAACCAGCGCGAAGCCGCCCGCACCGCCCTTCGCCAGAGCATCGACTCGGCACAGACCTTGCGCGGCGCAGCTACCGAAGCCTACACCCGCTTAGGCCTGCTGGCGCTCGAAGATCAGCGCTACGTAGAGTCTGCCGAAGCCCTCGAGAAGGCCTTCCCCCTCCTCCAGCGCCAGCACCCCCACTACGCTACGGTGGAGCGACTCCTACCCGGACTTCGCCTCCTTGCCCCCCACGCACGCACCGCCCAGCACGCCGACAGCCTCCTTCGCCTTGCCGCCCTCTCCACCGACCAGCTGGAGCGCCACATCGATAGCCTCATTGCTCGTGCCGAAGCCACGGGGGAGAAGGCGCACGATCCCAGCGATGCCGTTCGCTCGCCCTTTGACGAACCGACCACGACCCCACGAAGCACCTCCGCGGGCTTCTACTTCGACGACCCTCAGCAGATCGCTCTCGGCCGTATCGCCTTCCGCCAGCGCTGGGGAAGCCGTCCGCTCACCGACGACTGGAACCGCAGTCTACGCGCCCTCGATACCGCACCCGTAGCCCCAACCTCTACCGAGGAGACAGGCGCCTCCGATGCCACTTCACCCGATAGAGGCCGAAGCCGTGAAGCCTACCTCCGTGCCCTTCCCCTCACCCCCAAGGCACGCGAAGCGCTGACGGACACCCTCGCCAGCGCCCTCTTCCGTATGGCATCCATCCTCGACGATCCGCTCCAGCGCCTCGATGAGGTGGGTGCTCTCTACACGCGCCTCCTCAGGAACTTCCCCCACTTCGCCGAGCGGGAAGAAGTCGCCTACCGTCAGATCCTCCTCGCCCTCCGACAGGGACGTAATGCCGAGGCCGAAGCCTTGCGCAGGGAATACCTACGTCTCTTCCCCAACTCTCCCCGTGCGAAGCTCCTCCATTCGTCCGAGCTCAGACACTCCCTCCAAAGGCTTGCCAACCGCTCCACCGAGCTGTATGATGCCGCCTACGAGGCCTACCGCACGGGCGATGTCAGCCGCACTCGCGAGTACCTCACCGAGCTGGATGCCCTCCCCTACCACGACGAAGACCTGCGCCCGAAGGCACTCCTCCTCACCGCCCTCACCGAGGTGCAGGCAGGACAAGAGGCCCAGCTACGCAAGCGCCTGGAGGACTTCGTCCAGCGCTACCCCGAGACCCCGCTGATGCCCTACGCTTCGAGCCTGCTCGCCGCCCTACGCGCAGGGCGCACCCTCACCACTCCGCCCCTCCTCACTCGCCCCGTGACGGGTAGCACCGAGGGGATAAACGAGACCGAAGGGCCTGCCACGACCTTCGCCCCAACCGCAGCGGGAGAAGTCGTCAGCCTCGTGCTCCTCTACCCCGAGGGGCGCCTACCGCGCCACGAGGTGTACTTCGCGCTGATGAGCTTCGCCTATTCACACTTCACGCAGTGGACGCTCCAGGTCAGCCCCCTCCCCACGGAGACGGGGCTCAAGGGCTACCTTATCGAAGGCTTCCCCACAGCAAGCGATCTCAAGACCTTCCGTGAGCGCGCTACCTCCGCGACGGGGCTCCTTCCCGCCCTCCCCGAAGGCTCGCTCCTCCTTCCCCTTAGCGCGGCCAACCGCCCCCTCCTCACCCGCGAGACCCTCGCTGACTACCGCGCCTTCCTCGGCGAATAATCCCCTACCTTTTCTCTCCGCCTCTTCCCCGCCCCCCTCACGGTGCGAGGTGGAAGGCCTGCGCCCTCAAAAATCAACCAGTACTGGTCACTCGTCTGACCAGTACTACTTCACGCGGTGACCAGTACTGCTTCCTATGGGTGACCAGTACTGGTTCGATCGCTGACCAGTACTGGTCGCAATCCCCCTCCTCCACGCCTCCTCCCACCTCGCTCTACCATAAGCACTTACAGATCCTCCACTTTTCGCCTCCCTACCGCCCTTCCGTCCCCCTCCTCCACCGCGAAAGCGAAGAAGCTTCACCTATATCCAGAGAGCTGACAATTCGCTAATTTTACCCCACATAATACCCCTCATCACCCGCCCCTTCAGCGGATAAATCCTATGCCTATGGTATCAAAGTCTACGCCCTCTCCCTCCCAAAAAACAAAGATTGACCAATTCATAGACAAGCTATTTGCCTACCTTCAGCGCCAGTGGTGGCTCGTTGCCTTAGTTATCCTCTACATCTTCTTTCATCCTACCTTTGAGAGTAAGTTCGTGGTACTCCTACAGTCTTTTGCGCCCAGCTGGGGGAGCTTCATCGTATGGTGTGGGATAATTGTGACTGCACTAGCCTATACCTATGTCCTTTGTCGGAGGAGATATGTCATTAGTGAAGGTGTGCTCTCTTGGACTGCCGTCCTACTTGTGGGCTGGGCATACTATCGGTTTATTGGAGTCGAAGACTACGTAACTACTCCAACTCGAATACCTGGTATATGCTACGTAGACTTCCTTCCTTTCTGCGGGGGCTGTATGGCATTTGTAGTATGGTGGTCGCGTCGGCATCGCACAAAATCCAAGCAAGAGGGAGTGAATAACTCTATACGTGGATTTGAAGTCGAATGCCCTTGCACATATAAGGATAACGATCTGTTAGGGCGAAGAAATGAAGCACAGGACTTAGCAGAGAAGATATTCCAGACAGATACTTCAAATGCAGCTTTTACTCTAGGACTGACCGCCCCCTGGGGTGCAGGGAAGACCTCCTTTATGCTAGCAATGAAGGACTGTCTCGAAAAGCGACATAGCGATGAGACAATCCTGCTGGACTTCAACCCTTGGATGTACCGCAAGGCGCCTAATCTAACGCAGGTCTTCTTTGAAGAACTCAGCCGTACGCTAGCCCCCTATAGCTCGGCATTAGCTTCGGGATTTATGCAATATGTTGATTACATCCTGTCTAAGGAAAACAATACCTGGATACAGCTTGGAGCACGTCTGCTACCTCAAGGCTTCAAAGCAAAGAGTACAAGTGAACAGTATAAGTTCTTGGAGAAAGAGATCGGTAAGCTCGGGAGGAAGATAATGATCTTCATCGATGATGTAGACCGCCTTGATGGAGAAGAGTTAACTGAACTCTTTAGTTTGGTGCGCAATATCTCATCCTTCCCTAATATGAGCTACATCCTCGCTTATGATAAGGAGTATGTCGCCACCCAGCTCAAGGGATGCTTTGATCAGCATGCCTATCGCTACATGGAGAAGATCTTGCAGGAGGAGTATATGCTAGCTCAGATTACACCAGAGCAGATAGAAAAGGATCTTAAGATGGAGCTTGCGAGGATTGGATATGGGGATCTTTGGGAGGCTCTTGAGAAATCTAGAATTCAGATAAGCCATCATCTCCCTACGATCCGTGCTATTAAGCGTATCTGTAATACTCTTTCCTCCTGTCGTAAAGATCTTGAGGGCAATGTCGCCCTCTTTGACTGGTTCATTATCGAGCTTATCCGAATTCAGTATCCACGATTATTCGACTTCTTAAGAGAGAATTATAGCCGAGTGTTTTATGCTCAGGGTGATAAACGTTCGATCAGGATGGGAGAAGAAAAGAAGGATAAAAAATCTTGCATGAACGAGGCCCTATCTGATCACCCTATGCATGGAGAAGTGATTGACTTTAGGAAGCATATCTCAGAGCATTATGAGTCCCTTCAGATCAAGAGTGTTGGTCTAGTAATAGAGCTCCTCGTGCTGCTTTGGGGTGAGGCTCGAGATGCAGAAGTACTTCAAGCAAATCATGGGGAGTATATTAGGAGATACTTCTATGGGACGCTATGCGCGTCTGAGATTGATGAAAGTGAGTTCCGAAGGCATGTCGCATTACCATTTGAGGAGATTAAGGGATATGTCAAGCAGAAGATTGACCTTATGCAGGAGCAAGATCTATGTTATAAGATTAAGCGAGAGCACGCTGATTCTAAGGAGATGGCAGAAAAGCTTCTGACCACAGTCTTTTTTCTAGCCTCCCAAAGATTATTGTTTACAAGGATAGAGTTTGATGATCAGGTTGATAAACTCAATAGGCACCTAGAAGAGGGCGATAGGAAGACCGTGCTTATGAATATCTTTGAGCAACCCGATATTCGGATTGGTGTCCTCTACTATCTCATAATGGCGACACGATATGTTGAAGAGCCCTCATTTAGTCCTCTGGGTGAGGAGTTAACCACACTTCCATTCTCAGCAGAAGAGCTAGAAGAGAGAAAAGTGAGACTCTTTATGGAATATCTAACGGAGCACAAGTCTCGTAATCTTGGATTCTGCTATATCTTGTGGCGTGAGTGTCGAACCTTTAAGCCCACGAGGCTACAGAATAGATGGGGGGAGTCACAACTGAAACCCGTGGTATGCCACCCCGAAATGGATAAGGAGATGAAACAGGCCATCCAAGAGAACTTGGAGGCAGTGATCCCTTACTTCATAGCTCCACTCATAGCTCCATGCCCCCCTCCTCAACAGAACGTCTATACCCAACAGAAGGTCTATACGCTTCTCTTACCTGAACCTATCTGGAGTATATATCCCAATGAGAGCTTTGAGAACGAATCCTTTTGGGACTTCATAAATCAGCAAGATGGTGATTCATCACCGGTCATTGAGGAGTTTCAGAAGTTTCTTAAGATATGGGGAGAGAATAAGTGTAGGGCTTTGCTTTATGATCTTGATGACGAAGATCCAGTGGTTGTAGGGTTTCGCTTTAATCATATCGAACCCAAGGGACAGGAATTCCTTTTCCGAGATGAGGACTGCCAGCCCATAAACTGGCCTGAAGATAAATATATAGATATTATATAGAGATTGACACGTCAGCGTCAGCTAGGAATAGTAATAGAGTTTGGCTAACTTTGCTACAACACCTCTCTTACTAAGGACCGAATCGATTATGCCCGAATTCATCTCCCTCCTTCCAGTATGGCAGCTGTGGCTCGTCGCCGCACTCATACTATTCGCCCTCGAGGTCATCACGCCAGGCTTCATCTTGGCCTGCTTTGGTGTGGGTGCCCTTCTGGCTATTATCCCGGCGCTCTTCGGCGGAAGCTGGCTCATCCAAGCGATCTTCTTCGGCGTCGGTAGCCTCCTTGCCCTGTGGCTTCTGAAGCCCCTGATGGCACGCTGGTTCGCCGCCCGCGACACCAAGACGGGGATGGATGCCCTCATCGGCCGTAAGGCCTTCGTGAGCGAAGCCATCAAGGTAGGTGATGGTGGTGGCCGCGTCGCTGTCGACGGCGATAGCTGGCGCGCTATCTCCTCCGTCGCCCACGACCTCCCCGCAGGGAGCGAAGTCCGTATCACTGGCTATACCAGCCTCGTCCTTCAGGTCGAGCCTATTCAATAATCACCTTCATTCTCTCCTCTACCATGCCTATTGAGTTCATTATCCCCATCGTCATCGGTGTCCTGGCTATCGTCACCATCTACCAGGGGCTGTGCATCGTCCAGCAGTCTCAGACGGTCATCATCGAGCGACTCGGCCGCTACTACCGCACGCTGTCCTCTGGGGTGAACATCATCATCCCCTTCATCGACCGTCCACGTCCCATGCGCTGGCGCTATACGCTGCCAGGAGCCAACGGGCAGACCCTCGTGCGCTTCACCGAGATCACGAATATCGACCTGCGTGAGACCGTCTATGACTTCCCCCGCCAGAGCGTCATCACGAAGGATAACGTCGTCACCGAGATCAACGCGATCCTCTACTTCCAGATCGTAGACCCCATGCGTGCGATGTACGAGATTCAGAACCTCCCCGACGCTATCGAGAAGCTCACCCAGACGAGCCTGCGTAACATCATCGGGGAAATGGACCTGGATGAGACGCTCACCAGCCGCGACACGATCAACAACAAGCTCCGCATCATCCTCGATGAGGCTACGAATAAGTGGGGTGTGAAGGTCAACCGCGTCGAGCTGCAGGATATCAATCCTCCCCGCGACATCCGTGACGCCATGGAGAAGCAGATGCGTGCCGAGCGGGACAAGCGTGCGCAGATCCTCAATGCCGAAGGGCAGAAGGAGGCTACGATCCGTGAATCCGAAGGGCGCATGCAGCAGGCCATCAACCATGCCGAAGGGGAGCGCCAAGCACAGGTACTCCACGCCAAGGCTGAAGCAGAAGCTAAGCTCCTCACTGCCGAAGCCGAAGCACAGGCCATCCGTAAGATCGCCCTTGCTGTCGAAGGTTCAGGGGCTAATCCTGCGCAGTACCTCATCGCAGTACGCTATCTGGAGACCCTGAAGGAGATGACTTCGGGCAAGGACAATAAGACCGTCTACCTCCCCTACGAGGCATCGGGCGTCCTCTCTTCACTGGGCGGGATCAAGGAGCTACTGAAGTAGCCTTCCCCCTCACCCTTCTCTACGACCGCTTCCTCAGCCAAACAATAGAGCTCCATGCAGGAGCGTTATATCAGTGCTTCGAGATGCTCCACGCTCGAGCACTCGAGGCACTGATATTCATTACCCTAACCCCAGTTGCTTATGACCCAACCCTACTCCCGTACAGACAAAGAAAAACTTGATCTTATTGCCCGTACTGCCTTCGAGCGCACCCAGCCTCGGCATCAAGAGACGCTGAGACAGCTCCGCATACTAGCTGCGCTCGTCTAGTCCCCTCACCCCCTCATTCCCTATCCCAATGAGTAAGCGACAGGCGATCATATCGCCTTCCCTCCTCTCGGCTAACTTCCTGCGCCTGGAGGATGACGTACGCCTCATCAATGAGAGCGAAGCCGACTGGCTACATATCGATGTGATGGACGGGGTCTTCGTACCTAATATCTCCTTTGGTTTCCCTATCCTCGAGGCCATTCGTCCTCTGATCAAGAAGCCTCTGGATGTGCATCTCATGATCGTGGAGCCGATGAAGTTCGTCCGTGAGCTCGCAGTCCTCGGGGTGGACACGATGAATGTCCACTACGAAGTCAGCCCCCACCTGCACCGCTCTATCGGTGCTATCAAGGATGCTGGCATGAAGGCAGCCGTGACACTCAATCCACATACGCCTGTAGAACTCCTCACCGACGTACTCGATGAGCTGGATATGGTGCTGCTGATGAGTGTCAACCCTGGCTTCGGTGGTCAGAAGTTCATCCCCCGCACCATAGATAAGGTGCGTCGCCTACGGCAGATGATCGATGAGCGTGGCCTCAGTACGCTCATCGAAGTCGATGGCGGTGTCAACGCTAAGACTGGTGCTGACCTCGTCGCTGCAGGTGCTGACGTCCTCGTGGCTGGGAGCTACGTCTTCTCTCATGAAGATCCCAAGGCAGCCATCCATAGTCTTAAGGAACTCACTCGCCTCTAGAGTCCGAGCAAGCTACGAGCGAGGACGGCTAAGAGTGATCGAAGATCATTGGCTCGCTAGCCCTATCTTCCGCCTCTTAGCCCTCCTGATCACGGGCTACCTCTCCTACGAACTCATCCCCCATCGCTGGCTAAGCTACGGCTTAGCTATCGGTGGGGGATGTGCTTTTTCCCTCGGTGCGCTGGCGAGTCTCCGTGAGGGAAGGGCACTCAGCGGTGTGTGGGGTGCTCAGCGTCAGCTAAGCCGGGGCTTGCGCCTAGGTCTCTATCTGCTCCTTATCCTATCGGCCCGTCTCTACTATGCGCATACGATGGAGCGAAGTACGGGTGGGCTCTTACCCCTTGGGGGAAAGCTCACGGCGATCATCGAAGCTCAGGAAGCTAGCCCAGAGCCCGTCGGGGAAGGAAGTGCAGGGACTGAGTCCGTCGGTGGTAGGACAAAGGCTGTCGGTAGGAGGATTGGGGAAGTCGATAGTGCTACCAATAGAGCGGTGCATGGCGCTGAGGAAGGCGCTACCTCCGACTCGCCTCAGGGTGCGCTACAAGCTGGTGCTACGTCCATCCCTCGTCAGCAGGGAGCGTATCAGTTGCACCTTCGCCTGCTTTCTCCTTCGGGCGCTTCCTCCCTACTCCTGCTTTCGCTCCGCTCTGTGCCGAAGGGCGGGGTGAATCCCCTACAAGTCGGCGATACCCTTACCTTCCGTCTTCGGCGGGTGAGCTATACCCGGGACCTCCTTCATAGGCGACCGAACTACGGGCGCTACCTACTTAGTCTCGGTGCTGTGGGTAGGGGCGTGGGAGAAGGTCTGTACGTTCGACCCTCCTCTTCTGTCTCGCTCCTTGCCACTAGCCCTCGACTGCTGGCTCTTCGGCTGAGAGATCGGCTTGCCGAGCGTCTCTCGGCTACCTCACTTCGGAGGGAGACGAAGCGCTTACTCCTTGGAATGACGCTTGGTCTCGTGTCGCACGACGCTGAGGGGCGGGCGCTCCGTCAGTCATTCGCTCGTGGCGGGGTAGCCCATCTGCTGGCGGTCAGTGGCTTCCATCTCGCTGTTGTCGTCGGAGCTGTGGCCTTGCTCCTCGGTGCTCTACCGAAGCTCCGAAGGCGGGAGCGCTTATGCTGGGCACTTCTCCTTGTCGTAGCCTGGGCCTTCACCCTGATCTCGGGCTGTAGTGTGCCGACGCTCCGTGCTTCGGGGATGCTGACGCTCTACGCCGGTGGTCGTATCCTTCGCCGTCCTACCAGCTTCGCCGAAGTGCTTACACTACCCGCCTTGCTCCAGCTCGCCTGTAGTCCGCTGAGTCTCTTCAGTGCTAGCTTCCTCCTGACGTACTTAGCGCTGGTGAGTATTCGCCTTTTCTACCGCCCCATCTGGGGGATGCTGGGGAAGCTCCAGCACCCACTCATGCGCTATCTGTGGGGTTGTCTTGCCCTCAGCCTCGCAGTACAGCCCCTCCTCTTCCCGCTCAGCCTCCACCTCTTTGGTACGAGTTCGCTCGCCTATCTATGGACGACCCTTCTAGTGCTTCCACTGGCTACGCTTCTCATCCCCGTAGGGCTACTCCTGATGCTCGTGCTGTCGCTGGGCTTTGTGCCACCGACGCCGATCCTGGGGCTGATGGATCAGGGGGCGTCGCTCCTGTACGAAGGGGTCGCTTGGGCTGAAGGTCTCCCCCTCCTTCAGGTGCATCTCCCGCTCACATTACCTCTGCTCGTAGGCTACTATGCGCTACTTGCACTCCTCCTTCTCCTGAGCTCTGTCCTTCGGGATAAGCCGACTCCGATAGCCCTCCCCGCCTAACTACGGCCGTACAAATAATAAGGACACCCCCCAGTGTAGGAGATCCTACACTGGGGGGCGTCTCTGTATCGGTCGACTAAGCCGTGGAGTGGGGGCGGATCACAAGGACCGAGCTCCTACATCCCCGCAGAAGTCTAGTCTTCGTTGATCATGCTGAAGAGCTCTTCAGCTGCAGCTCGGGGGCCCGTCTTGGTCAGTCCCTCGACGGCTAGGCCGGTATGCATCTCCCCGACCTTGACATGGCTGTCGAAGAGTGCTGTGAAGAACTGACGGATCAGCTGACCAGCCAGCTCCTGCTCCTGTACAGGGCCGAAGGGATTAGCGAAGTACGAGGTGACAAGTCCCTGCTCCGTCGTCGTCCCCTTCGCACGACGAGCTCCGGCTTCGAAGATCTTGATCGCCTCTTCCATATCATCGAAGAGGCTGATCTTCTTAGCTGCATCCTCGTAGTTATTGGCATAGAGGAAGTAGTCTACGGGGAAGCCCTTAGAGATCAGTTCATACGTCGAGATAGGTATCGTGACACGGGCGTTGACCTTGTCGGGATTGGTGTAGATACCTCGGTCAAGTTGGCTGAAGGCATAGGTAGGATCGAGGTCGTCTGTACGGACGAAGGCGCCGATCTCTGTACCATAAGCACGCACGATACCATCTTCTCCGAGGCGGAGGAAGCCCATATCATCGAAGATGACACGCATATGTCGGATGTACTTCTCATTGAGTGTGCGGAAGGCTTCTAGGCTTTCGCTCTTCCCCGCACCACTGTCGCCCATGATGATGATATTCGCTTCACGGCCGTTCTTCAGGATGATGTTGACCATAGCACCATGGATGGGGAGGTTGCCACGGCTCATCTGCTTGAGGTTGTGCAGTGTGAGGAGCATCTTCTTCATATAGCCGAAGTAGTCGATCTCATCGCAGTAGTTGGCGTAGCCGATGAGGATGTCGTTCTTCTTATCCTTATAGTAGAAGGTGCGCTTCTCTTCATGTCCGTCGGGATAACCGAAGATGTAGATCATATCGGGCTTCTTGCCGACGTACTCATCTTCCTTAGCGAGCTCGAAGAGATTGGCCAGTCCGAGCCCATGACACATGAAGTCCTTGTGGAAGTATACGAAGGCCAGCAGGTCACCTACCTTAGCGGGGTAGAGGAACCATTCATCCTCGTTGAGGATCATGTTCGCTACGGGGTTGATCGTATGCTCACGGAAGATCCCATCGCGGGTATTCTTCTTCGTATAGGTGACGTAGGGAGGGTTGATGACGATGGAGTTGATGAAGGGGATCGCAGAGAGGCCCTTATACTCCATAGGATAGTTCCAAGGGGCATCCATGAGGATGAGCCCAGCGTTGGCCCCAGCAGTCGTCTGGCGGTAGACCTTGCTTGCGAAGCCATTGACGACCTCCTTCGTACGGCGGTAGATCGAGAGGATCAGCTCGTTGAAGAGCTCATAAGCCTGGACGAAGCGGACGTTCTGCACACCATCTCCCTGACGCTGATTGTGGACGACGGCGATGCGCTCCATACGGCGCCAGTAGTGGTAGAGGAGCTCGACGACCTCGAGGAAGAGGTCACGGTCCTTGAAGAAGGGCGCATACTTATTGTTGACCTCGAGTATCTCGTCGACGTCGCAGACACTCAGTAGACGGATGACCTCCATGAAGTCACGGATGAGCTCGTCTTCATCGCGGAAGCCCTCGATGAAGGCGTCATAGATGACGGGATTGTCTCTACGGAGCGAGGCGATGAACGACTCGACGACACGCCCATAGGCGTAGCTGGTGAGGATCTTACGACGATTGTCGCAGTACTTGGAGGTGAAGTTGATGATCGCTCGACCACGGTTGAGGGTGAATTCCTGTAGCATTTCTTATGGGATGGTTAATAGCTGAGCAGTGAAGTACTACCACAAATATAGATAAACTTCTCTAATGAGGGGTAGAGTCTACTTATCCTGGTTTTTCGTTGCTTTGATAGGTTTGTTGTTTGCTTGTTGTTTGTGGGTGCGTATGAGCTGTGACGTCGGGCTTAAGTGGCTGATCAGTGCCGTCATCCGTCGGCTCGGTGTCTACGCAAACGTACGAAGAAAGGCGAAGAAATACAAGCCCTCACCCTCGCCCCGACAAATATACCGAGGGCTAGGTATCCGTCTGCCCCTTGCCCCCTCCCTGCCGTCACCCCCTTCCCTTCCCACAGTCCGCCCCGCTCCCGGCTGAAATGCCCTCCGCCTCTACGGCTCCTTCCCCTTCTCCCTACAGCCACTCAGCACAGATTTTACAGCTAATTTGCCTTGCCTTTACGGCCACTTCGTTTCGCCCTTGCAGGTCGTTGCTCCCCTTTTCCCAGGAACATAGCACTAACCTCTCCATTCATCCTCATGAGTCCCTCCCCTCAGGAGAATATAGCTAGACTGAAGGCTGTGCTGGGGCAAAAGCTTATCCCGAGGGAGATCTCCTGTAGAAGTGAAGCGTGTATCTTTTATGGGAAGGGAGATGGGGCGATCAGAATGAGTGCCAATCTTCTGCGAGCTCCTGGGATGCTGTGGAGAAGCTCGGGGGAACGGCTAGGAGATCGGCCGTGGCTTGACGATGGATGGGAGGCGGAATTACAAGGTAATCAAGGGGCGATTACAGAAGAATAAGGGAGGAGTTGCGGTAGATCGGGTCGGGACTTACGGGAGATGGATTGAGGGGCTATGGTAGGTCGCTGGAGGGATGTATCATGGGTCACAGGGACGACTCACCGTACGTCGGTGAAGCGATCTATAGTAAGACCCTTTAGTATCCTTTTCTGAGTTCCCCGCCGAAGGTTGATTTATGGAGCAAAATCAAAACAGGTACGACCACCTGACGATACCACTATCGTCAGATGATCGTACCTGCACTTTGAGTTCGCTTAGAGTCGGTCTACGGATCGGGTAGGATCATGAGAGTAGGTACCGATAGATGAGGTAGCCGATCACCACGACTGCCGCAATGATCTTGGCTATGAGCTGATAGCGTGCGCTATCTTCTGGCCCTGCGGTATAGTTCTCATATATGATTTCTGAAGCGGGAAGTCCGAGGTCGCTTTGCTTGATGGTGTACAGTTCAAACTGATCGGGCTCAGCTTTCTTACCTAAGAGCACATAGGGTATATCGTGGCGCAGTGCGGCCTTTCTGTAAGGGATCCCATATTCGGGCAATGTATAGATGACGACCCCATCGAAGGCATCACTGATCATCGAGATATTCGTGGGTTTCTTGGCATATACTTTGGTGTGCTTTCCCGTCTCTGGCTCCAGAGTCCAGTAGTCCGGACCCGCACCCATCATTGAGTCGTAGCGCATAGATCCATAATCAAGAGTGGCGACACTGGCCTTGATCTGCTCTAGAGTTTCTTGAGCTATTTCTGTGCCTTCGATAGGGAAGGCATAGACGCTGTAGAAGTTCTCGCTATAAAGAAAGCGACGGATGGGATAATTCCTAATGATGCGAGCCTCGGAGAGCTTCTGGAAGTGCTTCCTTAGCTTCTCGATCGCCTTGGGATTGTAGCCTTCTGGTAGAGTCCCCCCGGCGAGTGCTGATGTGAGTTTTGAAATTTCGTCCATGGGATAGCCTGTACTTATTGATTGGGTATCACTTGTAAAGTTAGTAAAGTTAGGGGAACGCAAAATGCATGCGAGGTTCTTGCTCCTCCCTTGTTCTGAAAAGCTCTGATGATGCTCCCCTTCAAGGTGCGAGTAAGTATATCTTGTGTGACCATCGTAATAATGCATTCATCTCACAGTATACGTATGTTTCCCCTAGAGCATAGCAGGCTCGTGCACAAGCTAAGCCTTACCTATAGCAGTGGTAGATTAGATTAGCATCCTTCGGGGCCGAAGGTGATGAAGGAAGATATCGTCTGTGAGTTTTGGGGGATTGGATAAGTTTTCCTACCTTTGCCGAGCAAAAAGGACGTTTTTTGCCTCTAACCTCCACGTCGGGCCTATAGCTCAGCTGGTTTAGAGCACCTGCCTTACAAGCAGGGGGTCATAG
>ERZ772807.1383-NODE-1383-length-13610-cov-6.983991_pt1 | contig 13610 bp, 10 predicted proteins | sample MGYA00511472_ERZ772807 | MGnify/ENA primary metagenome ERZ772807 (study PRJEB29015, sample SAMEA2737947) | human oral metagenome | biome: human oral; feature: human-associated habitat; material: dental | place: China | collected 2039 ...
GATCTCGCGGACCGCGGCGCCGGCCCCGCCCCGGAGCATCTCCAGTGACCCGGCGAGAAAGGCTCACTGTCACGGCCGAGCCCTTGTCGTCACGGAACCATTCCCACCGTTCTTACAGCCGTCAGGGGACGCCGTCGCAGCGCATCACGGAGGAAAGCCCCACCCCAGCCGACGGGCGACGGTATCGGCCGCGGCGGAGGGGAATTCGGGCCAGCCGGGCTCCAATTCGCGCCGGGCGACGTCGAACAGCCCACGCGCGCAGGCCTCCAGGTCCTCGTCGAGAAGGCGCCCGATCTCCCCGGCCAGATCGGGCAGCGCGCGCTCGAAGCGCCGCGTCGGGTCGTACGGGCTCCCGGGTCGATCGGGGGCCAGGCGCAGCCGCAAGACCCAGCACAACTGCGCGAGCGCATGAGCGCGCACATGGGCGTGCGCGGCGATGTGCTCGCCCCTCCGGTAGCGGCCCACGCCGATGAACAGCTTGGCCAGGAACAGTCGCACCGCATTGTCCGGTCGGGGCGGCTGCGGCGGCGGAGCGAGCACCAGGTCGCCCCCGTCCAGGGCCGTGTCCCGCTCGGGGTCGCTGATCGGCCACGGCTGTCCGGCGCCGAACTCGAGCAGCACGCCGTCGTCGTAGATCACCACGCCGCCGTCGGCGCCCTCCCGGGCCCGGAGCACAATGCGCTCGGGCTCGGGGAGGAAGGGCCACGCATCGCGGTGGCGCCGGTCCGCCTCGGGGGTGAAGAAGATATTGAAATCCAGGTCCGACCACTCGTCGCGACGCTCGGCACCGGACCGGGCCGCGGAGCCGAAGAAGACCAGGCTGGTGATCCCAGGGTCTGCGGTGGCCGCGCGCACCAGTGATCGGCGGTAATCATCGAGATCCATCCGGTGTCCTTCCACGATCAGCGCCCCGAGCGCAGGTAGTCGATCCGTTCGAGGGCGGAGCGGCGCGACTGCTCGAAGGCGGCGTCGGCGGCGGGCACGTACTGGCCGGTTTCGCGGGCCGCCCCCTGACGCTCGCCCCAGGCCCAGATGGTGTCGAGGACGCGCACCATGCCGAGTTCGGGCCCTCGCCCGCCGTTGCGGTTCAGCGCCCCGAGCGGCAGCTCCCGCCGCCTTCCATCGGGCTCGACGAGACTGGCGTCGGCATACGAGGACGAGCGGGAGTAGTGGAAGGTCGCCACCAGCTGGGCGCGGGAGGCCGGCCAGGCGTACGTGCGGGGGATGAGGCCCCTCACGTGGAATCCCTCCCGGTCGATGATCACGCGCTTCAAGGCCTGATCCACGCTCAGGACGAGCAGGAACGCCCCGAAGGCGATTCCCGGCACGCTCCAGAACGAGCCGTCGTTCTGGAGCGCGAATGCGGAGCCGACGATCATGAACAGGCCGAATCCGGCGAAGAGGCACACGGCGAGGGCGCCGGGCCCCTTGAACTCCAGTTGCGGCCTGCTCAACATATCGACGTCGAGATCCGCCGCGGCCGAGGCGCCGCGCGGGACGCCTGCACCGAGCGGCGCCGACGGCGCAGGGGCGCTCCCGTAGTCTCCGATTCCGTAACCGGGCGCGGTTCCGTAGCCGGCGGCATTTGCGTAGCCGGCGACGTTTCCGTAATTCCCTCCGGTCCCGTAACCGGGGGCGGGCGCGCCCGCGGCCTGGTTCTCGGGTCGGACGTAGCCGCGGGCCACGGCCCAGGCCCACAGATCGTCGAGATCCGCCTCCAGGACCGCCGTGGCATTGCCGATTCCGGGGCGCACGCGGCGCAGGGACAGCATCTTGACGGGCTTGGAGCCGTCGGACGGCCGGTACTCGGGGGTGGCGGTGAAGAGCCACCCGTTCCCGTTACTGACCTCGCCGACCACCAGCGCCCCGCGCGACGCGGGCCACGGCAGGTCGTGGGAGGAGGCGATATTGCGGACGTGAATTCCCCTGGCGTCCAGAATCACGCGGGGGCGCAGCCCGAACGGCAGGATCGCCACCAGGATCAGTCCCATCACGGTGCACACGGCGAAGCCGGTCATCTCCCCCGAAACGGCCAGCCCGATCCCCAGACCGATCATGATGACTCCTGCGACGGCGAGCACGATCACCGCAATGCGCCCGATGAGGGGCAGCCTGCAGGTGACGGACTCGGGTATAGGAGCCCGCGGAGTCGATTGGAGTGGCGGGGTCGGCTGGGTCGACGGATTCAACTGGGTCGACGGGTTCGGCTGAGCAGGCCGGAGGGGCCGAGTCGGTTGAGTCGACGGGTTCGGCCGGAGCGGCTGAGCCGGTTGGAAGGACGGGTTCGGTTGGAAGGACGGACTCGGCTGGATCGGCTGAGTCATGATCACTCCTCGTTATCAGGGGTCGGGGACGACGGCGGGAATGGCGCCGTCGGACGGGATTCACTTGAGCGCACCGAGGGCTGTGCCGTCGAAGGGGCATGGCCGTCGGACGGGCGGGATCACTCCTTATTATCAGGGATTCGTTATCAGGGCTCGGAGACGGGGCGGGCCTGCGGGCGCAGCTGAACCATGAGGGACTCGACGGCCAGCAGCGGGGAGGCGTTGGATCTCAGTCGCGCCCGGCACTGCTCGATGGCGGCGATCCGGGCCAGGGACTGCTCCGGGCCGGTAGAAGCCGCAACCCGGTCGAGGGCCTCGGCGAGGTCGATATTAACGCGCTCGACGTCACTGCCCATCTGGGAGACCAGCACGTCGCGGTAGAAGGACAGCAGGTCGATCATGGCCCGGTCGAGCACATCGGTGCGGGCGCGCCTGGCGCGGCGCTTCTGGTCCTCCTCCAGCTGGCGGACCTGAGCGCGCAGGGCGGGCGGCACCCTGGCGCCCCCCTCCAGGCCCAGCGCCCGCAGCAGAGACGTCCTCTCCCTCGCGTCGCGCTCGGTGGTGGCGTCCTTGGCCTCGGCCTCAGCGGCCTCGACGAGCTCGGCGGCCGCCAGGACGGCATCGCCGACGCTGCGCAGGGACACGGGCGCGAGCAGGAGCCGGCGTCGGCGCTCCCAGGCGCCCGGATCGGTGGCCAGGTGCCGGGCGAGCCCGATGTGCGACTGGCTGGCCCTGGCGGCCCGCGCGGCGAGACCCGGCTCCGCGCCGTCGCGGCGCACGAGCAGCTCGGCGACGGCGTCGGCCGGCGGGATGCGCAGGGTCACCAGACGGCAGCGGGAGCGGATGGTGGGCAGGACGTCGTCGGCGGACGGTGTGCACAGGATCCACACGGTCCGGGGCGGGGGCTCCTCGATGGACTTGAGCAGCACGTTGGTGGTGCGCTCGGCCATGCGGTCGGCGTCCTCGACGAGGATGACGCGCCAGCGTCCGGTCCAGGGGCGGCGCTGGGCCTCACCGATGAGGGTCTTGACCTCCTCCATGGTGATGATGAGCTTCTCGGTGGCCAGGCGCACGACGTCGGGGTGGGAGCCGGCCATGACGTCGCGGCAGGGCTTGCACTGCCCGCAGCCGGGAACCGGGCCGATGCACTGCAGGGCGGCGGCGAAGGCGCGGGCGGCGACCGAGCGGCCCGATCCGGGCGGGCCAGTCACGAGCCAGGCGTGGGTCATGGCCGAGCCCTCGGGCCCGCCGGATCCGTCAGCGGGGTCGGTGGGGCCGGCGGAGGTGGCGCCGTCGGCGAGGTCGGCGGCACCGGCCCCACCCGTGGCAACGGCCGAAGGGGGCTCCGCGACGCCCTCGCGCGCCTCGGCGACGGCGCGGGCCGAGCGGGCGGCCGCCTCGAAGGAGGAGACGACGGCCTCCTGCCCGACGACGTCGTCCCACACGCTCACCGCGCGCCCCCACGGTGAGCGGTCGCCGCGGCGACGAAGGCCTCCAGGCCCACGAGCACGCGCTGGTGGGCCGTCCCGCCGCGCTGGAAGCGGGCGCCATGGCGCTGAACGGCGCCGACGGCGGCCTCGATGACGTCATCGGCGACCTCGTCGACGGAGCGATCGGCGTCGATGACGACGAAGCGGGCGGGCTCGGCGTCGGCGAGGGCGAGGAACTGGGCCCGCAGAGCGGCGTGGAAGGCGCCGGGCTCGCGCTCGAAGCGATCCTTGGCGCCGCGTGCCATGGTGCGGTGGGCGGCGAGGCCCGGGTCGGCGTCGAGCAGGACCGTCAGATCCGGGAGAAGGCCGTCGGTGGCCCACAGGGACAGGGCGCGGACCTCCTCGGGCCCCAGCGCCCGGGCGGCCCCCTGGTAGGCGATCGAGGAGTCGAGGTAGCGGTCGCTCAGGACGACGGCGCCGCGCTCGAGGGCGGGGCGCACCAGCGTGGCGACGTGGTGGGCGCGGTCGGCGGCGTACAGGAGCGCCTCGGCGCGGGGAGCGATGTCGCCGCCGTGCAGGAGAAGCTCGCGAATGGAGCCGCCGAGGTCGGTGCCGCCGGGCTCGCGAGTCAGGACGCGGTCGACGCCGGCGGCGGCGAGGAGATCGGCGAGGATGCGGATCTGGGTGGTCTTGCCGACGCCGTCGCCGCCCTCGAAGGAGATGAACAGGCCCGGGTGCGCGGAGCCGGGCGCGTCGGGCGCCTCGAGGACGTCCTGCGGGGGAGAGGCGCTGTCGGTCACGGTCCCAGCGTAGCGGGCCTCGTCGGCGAATCCGCGCCATCGCCGAGATCGGTCCAATTCCGGCTCGAGATCGGTCCGGTTCCGGCTCGAGATCGGTCCGACGGCGCCGCATCCGGTCGCTGGGACCACGAATCGGGCATTCCTGCACGAAGCCGGCATTTCTGCGCGAGGCCGACGACGTCGTCGCCCGACTCGCGCAGAAATGCCCGACTCGCGCGGAAAAGCCCGGGCCGGCGGGCACCGCCGGAGCGGCCCGGCGCGGTTAGTCCTCCTCGGCCTGGTTCTTGATCGTGTTGTAGTCGCCGAGGTCCTGAATCTGCGGGGTGTTGCCGGCCCACAGCACGGTGTTGAACCTACCGGTGACGGTGACACTTCCCGTGTCGCGCACGTAGACGTGGACGTCGGTTCCGTTGACGATGACGTTCTGGGCGTAGTCGACCACGACGTCCACGTAGTCTGAGTTCACCGTCAGGTCAGTGACATCGCCCTCGATGACGATGTCCTTGAAGCTGCGATCGACGACGACCTGACCGTTGCTCGGCGTCATCGTCATGTCCTTGCTCTGCTGCGTCGCCACCCAGTCGTCGTTGGTGATGGTGACCCCGGCGCCCGGGCGCGAGGGATCGGCGGACGGCAGCGGCGGCAGCGCGGTGGGCGAGCCGCTCGGCGACGGCGTCGTCGAGGGCACGGGTACCGACGGCGGGTCGTCGATCCGCCTCGTCGTCGGCGTCTGCGACGCGGAGGCCGCAGGCGTGGGGGTCCCGGAGGATGCACCGGAATCGGAGGGCGCCTCCGCGGCGCCCCCGGAGCTCCCCGAGCCTCCGCCCGCGCGGTCCAGGGTGATCGAGCAGGCTCCCAGCCCCGCGCTCAGGGCCAGGGCGCAGGCCAGGGCGACCAGGCGGCGCACGGGGCGGGACGGCGCAGGACCACCCGCGGAGGCGCCGGAGCGGGAGGCGGCGGGGCCGAGCGAGCCCGCTGAGGAGAGAGGGCCGGATGAAGACGGGGAAGGGGCCGGGGCCGCGAGGGACTCCGGGATCGCGGAGGCGATGGTCATGGGATGCTCCTTGTGGATTCCTTAACGGATTCCTTGTGAACTTCTTGCGGGTGAGGACGGGAACGGGTCAGAAGACGGGGATCATGATCTCGACACGGCGGTTGAGCTGGCGCCCGGCCGGGTCGTCCGAGCCGTCGGGAGCCGTGTTGGGCGCCACCGGCTGGGTCTCCCCGTAGCCGACGGCGGTGAGCTGGGTGGAGGTGGCGCCGGACGCGCGCAGGGCATCGACGACGGCCTGGGCGCGCTGCTCGGAGAGGGTCTGGTTGTAGGCGTCGTCCGCGACGGAATCCGTGTGACCGGCCACGGTCGCCTTCGGAGCACCGGCCTGGGAGAGCACCCGGGCCAGGGACGCGAGCACCTCGTTCGACTCCGGGCGGATCTGGTAGGAATCGACGTCGAACAGGATGCCGGCGTCCAGGGAGATGGCGGTGCCGCAGGACTGCACCGGTTTGATGGCGTCGATCGAGGGGAAGGACCCGACCTTGCCGACCGGCGACAGGGGCTTGGCCGCAGTGCTCTGGCCGTTGACCAGCGCCGTGCCGTCGCCGCGGTTGAGGATGGACAGCGACCCATCGCTGTAGGTGCCCGTGCCATCGCCGTTGTTGACGATGCTCACGGAGCCGCGCTTGTAGGAGCCCGAGCCGTCGCCGTTGATCACGGTGCTCTCCCCGGTGGTGGAGTCGGTGGAGGTACCCGAGCCGTTGGTGTTGACCGTCACGGACAGGTGCTCGTCCACGTAGGTCCCCGAGCCGTCGCCGTTGGTCACGATCCTCGTGGTCCCGTCCGTGTAGGAGCCCGACCCGTTGCCGTTGTTGACGACGGTCGCCTTGCCATCCGTGTAGGAGCCCGAGCCGTCGCCGTTGTTGACGACGGAGCCGGTGGCGTCGGAGGAGGCGACACCGCCGTTGCCGGTCAGGACGGTGCTGGTGGAGCCCAGGTAGATGCTCCCGGCCTGGTCGCAGCGGGCGGGTGAGACGGTGACGCCGGGGACGGAGTCGACGGCGGCGGTCTGGTCGGAGGTCAGGGAGCCGCGGTCGGCCGTGAGCAGGCCCATGTCGGGCAGAGTGAACAGGGGGACGGGCGGCGCCTCGCCCAGGGCGTACCCGGGCACCGTCGTGCCGGCCGAGGCGGAGGCGGACGCGGAGGGAGTCGCCGGGGCGGCCGAGTCCGCGGCCCCGGGGCTCGTCGCCTGAACGGAGGCGGGGGCGGTCGACGGGTCGGCGGCGCCCGCCTCCGAGGAGGGTGCCGCCACCGGAGCCGAGGCGCGGCAGGCGGCACTGAGCAGGACCGCGCAGGCGACGGGACGCCGGGGGCGCACTCCGACAACGGCGATGCGGGCGTGGGTGACGTGATTCATGTGGATGACCCTACGATCGGGATGTCGCTGCGATGTCATCGCCCTGTCGCGGTCCTGCGACAGGCGGTGCGCGCAACCGGCGGTGCGCGCACCGTGGTACTTTCGCGGTATGACGCTCTTCTCGGGTACTCGTCTCGGGCACCTGGCGGCAGCGCTGGCGGTCCTCGTCCTGGTCGTCGCCCCGACGGCGGCCTGCCGGTGGAGTCCCGGGAGCGCGCGGGGCGAGACGGCGGCTGGCGACTCCTCCGCGGCGGAACCGGCGGAATCCGGGCAGGCCTCGTCGAACGGCGCGCCCGCGGGCCTGGAGCCCTTCTACGACCAGGATCTGTCCTGGAGCGACTGCCCGGACGGCGCCGTCGGCTATCAGTGCGCCACGGCGAGCGTCCCGCTGAGCTACGACGACCCGGCCGGGCAGACCGTCTCCATCGCCCTCAGGCGCCTGCCGGCCTCCGACGGCGGAGCCGAGCTCGGCTCCCTGTTCCTCAACCCGGGCGGTCCGGGCAGCAGCGGTACCGGCATGGTCGCGTCCGCCGCGTCCGCGTACACCCCCGAGATGCTCGCCTCCTACGACCTCGTCGGCTTCGACCCGCGCGGCGTCGGCGACTCGACCCGTCTGACCTGCTGGTCCCCCGACGACCTCGCGTACACCGGCGGCGAGGACGGCGACGGCAGTGGTGACGGCGGTGACGGCGGTGCCGCCGGAGACGACGCCGCGGGCGCGGCGCCCTCCGACGAGGCGGGCGGGGACGCCGAACCCCCCGAGCCCTCTGAATCCGCTGGCCCCGCCGGCCCCGGGGCCGCGCCGTCGGACGACGCCTCCCCCGCCCCGACGATCGACGACATCTTCTGGACGTCAACGGTCGCCAAGGGCGCGGCCGACGCCGCCGCGTGCCGGAGGTACTCCGAGGTCCCGGATCTCATCGATCACATGGGCACGTTCGACACGGCCCGGGATCTCGACGTCCTGCGCTCCGCGGTCGGCGACGAGCGGCTCGCCTACCTCGGCTACTCCTACGGCACCTCCATCGGCAGCGCCTACGCCGAGCTCTTCCCCGGCAATGTCGGGCGTGTCGTCCTGGACGGCGCGACGGACCCGACGCTGACCCGCTCGGAGACGGCCGACGCCCAGTTCGCGTATCGGGAGAGCCGGCTGCGGGCGTATCTCGACTACTGCCTGGGGCAGGACGGATGCCCGGTCACCGGCACCGTCGATGAGGCCGTCGCGCAGGTCACCACCTTCTTCAAGAGCCTGAACGCCGCGCCGCTCACCGTCACTCTGGACGGACGGACCAGCCGGATGGACGGCTCGGCGGCCTTCAACCGCGCGCAGAGCCTGTGGCTGGCCCGCCCCGAGTACTGGGACGCGCTGACCGGGGCCCTGTCCCGGGCGATGACCCGGCGCGACGGCAGCGAGCTCGCGCGCGCGAGCGCCCTGGCGCCGGAGTCCGGCCAGATCACGACGCCGAGGACTCAGGAGGAGGCGCGCTTCGCGATGATCCACACCGCGGTGACCTGCGCCGACTCCCCCGACGTCGCCGATCGGGCCGTATGGAACGCGAACGCGTCGCGGGCGTCCGAGGAGTACCCGTTCATGAGCGCCATGGGCTCGCTGCCCGCCGGGACCGACGCCTACTGCCACGGCTGGGGCGTCGTCTCGGCCTCCGCGCCGACCGCGACCCGAGCCCCCGGCTCGGCGCCGATCCTCGTCGTCGGCGTCACCGAGGACTCGCAGACCCCCTACTCGTGGGCGCAGTCCCTGGCCTCGCAGCTCGACGCCGGGCACCTGCTCACCGTCGAGGGCCACCAGCACGGCGCCTCGCTGTCGAACGCATGCGCCACCTCGCGCGTCAGCGACTACCTGGTCGATGGCTCGCTGCCCGATGAGGGGGACGTCTGCCGGATCGATCCGCTGCCCGCCGACGTCGCCGACGAGCTCGCGCAGTAGAACCATGAGAACCGCGGTGGCGCTCGGAGCGGCCGGGCGCCCCGGCCCGAGCGCTCGGGCCGGCGACCCCGTCGGCCCCGGCCCGAGCGCTCAGGCACCTCCCGTCGGCCCCGCCACCGGAAGCGCCAGCCACACGCGCGTGCCCACTCCCTCGCGCGAGGTCATGCTCGCATTCCCGCCGTGGCGCCTGGCGATCGTGAGTACCAGGGGCAGCCCCAGCCCGGAGCCGGGCAGCGCCCGGGCGTTGTCGGCACGACCCAGCTCGCGGAAGACGAGTCCCATCTCCCGCTCGGGCACCCCGATGCCCGTGTCGGCGACCTCGATCGTCACCATGCCGCTCTCCTCCCGGCCGCGCACCTCGATCGCTCCGCCGGCGGGGGTGTACTTGGCCGCATTGGACACGACGTTGTAGACGGCCGAGTAGAGGAGGTCGCCGTCACCGCGCACGTGCGGCAGGGGCCAGGGGATCGACGGCAGGTCGAGGCGGATGCGCACGGCGACCCCGCGCCCGGCGGCCTCCTCGATGACGGCGGTCACGGCGTCCTGGACCGTCTCGGCGAGATCGACGTCCTCCAGGTCGAGGGGCGCCGCCTCGAGCTCGGAGAGCTTGCGCAGGTCGGTCAGCAGACGGCTCATCCTCCGGGACTGGGCATCGACGACCTCGAGGTTGACGGCGATGGCGGGAGAGGCGCTCTGGGAGGCGTCGGCGACGGCGGCGCGCACCGCCGTCAACGGGTTCTTGAGCTCGTGGTCGAGGCGGCGCAGGAAGTGGCGGTGCTGCATGCGCGCCTCCTCCTGGATCTGACGGCGCAGTCGCCGGCGGTCGGCGTTCCGACGGTACCGGCCGACGATCATGATCAGCGCGATCAGGAGGACGACGACCAGGACCTCGCCGACGACCAGCGCGGGCGACGCCGCGATGCGCAGGCGCAGATCGCCCCACAGCAGGTGCGTCACGGCGGTCAGCACCACCGCGACGCCCAGGAGGAGAACCCATCCCACCAGGGCGGGGCGCAGCAGCCGGTCCTCATCGGAGGACGGCCCGCCCTCGCCGGTCCGGGTCACGCGTGGACCTCGGCGCGGAAGCGGTACCCCACGGAGGGGACGGTCTCGATGTAGACGGGCGCGGAGGCGTCGTCGCCCAGGACCTGGCGGATCTCCCGGACGCGGTGGTCGACGGCCCGCGTCGAGGAGGCGAAGTCGATGCCCCACAGGGCCGACAGGAGCGCGTCCCGGGTGTGGAGCTCGCCGGGATGGCTCATGAGGTAGTCCAGGAGCGTCACGGCCTTCGGCGTCAGGGAGAGCTCGCGCCCCCGCAGCTCGACGCGACGCGCGGGCCGGTACAGGACGAGGTCGCCGGACACGAGGCGGGTCGCGGCGGTCAACGGCTGTCTGGTCCCCCGACTGCGACGCAGGACCGCGCGGATGCGGGAGGCGAGCTCGGCGGGGTCGAAGGGCTTGGACAGGTAGTCGTCGGCGCCGTCGTCGAGGGCGGAGACCCTCTCGTAGGAGGCGTCGACCTGGGTGAGCAGGATGATGGGCGTCCAGGCGCCGCCGGCCCGCACCCGCCGCACCAGCTCCCGCCCGTCCATGCGCGGCATGAGGACGTCGGAGACGACGATATCGACCTCGTAGGCGGCCAGGAGATCCAGCGCCTCGACGCCGTCCGAGGCGAGCATGACCCGATACCCGCTGCGCTCCAGGTAGGGGCCGAGAGAACGGCGGATGGGGGCCTCGTCATCGACGAGCAGAACCGTGGCGGGCGAGGAGGCCGGTGCGGCGGGCTGGGTCATGAGCGCCCTTCCGAATTCACAGAATTCACTGAGCCCGCAGAATCCGTAGAATCCGCTGAATTCACTGGACTCGTCGAATTCGCCGAGCGCGCTGAATCTGCAGGATTCACTGGGTGAGTTTCCCAGTGGTGTTGCCGGCGCCCTGGTCCTGGATGTCGGGGTCGTCTTCGAGCCAGTGGACGGTGACGCCGGAGCCCTGGATCACGAGGTGGTCGATGTCGCGCGCATAGACCACGACATCGGATCCCTGAATGGTGAGGGTGTCAACGTCCTCAGCGGCGATCCTGGTGCTGGCGCCCTGAATCGTCAGGCTGTCGAGGTCGCCCACCAGGTTGAGGGTCTCGCCCGCACCGGGGACCGCGTAGCTGCCGGAGACCTGTTTGCGCTCGCCGTTGCTGAGAATGTCCTTCCACGTGGGATCGGTGATCGCGGCGTCCTCGGCGTCGCCGCCGTCGTGGTCGTGGTCGTCGTCGCCGCCGTGGTCATCGGAGTCCTCGGTGCTCATGGAGCCCCGGGGGCTCGCGGAGCCGTCGGCGCCGGCCGAGCCGCTGGAGCCGGAGTCCGCCTTCTGGGCCTGGGAGGCCGCAGGCGAGGCGGAGGAACCGGAGTCGGAGCCATTGAAGGACATCGAGCAGGCGCCCGCCGACAGGGCGAGCGTCAGAGCGGCGGCTCCGGCAAAGGCGGTCCTGGGAAGGTGCATGTGAGTCAGTTCCTCTCGGGAATCAATCGGGGAATTCGTGCGAAACGTATCCTACCTGTCGGTTCTCCTCAAACTGTCGCAGCTCTGTCGCAGGGCTGCGACGGCGGCCCCGTGATACGGCCGGGCCGGGAGTCGGGCATTTTCGCGTGAGTCCGACGGCGCCGTCGTCGGACTCACGCAGGAATGCCGGTTTCGTGCAGAAATGCGCGACTCGCGGCTCCGGCCGCCGGGCGCGCCGTCGTCGGAGCGATCTCGGTGCGGAACCCGACCGATCTCGAGCCGGAACCCGACCGATCTCGGCGCGGAACCGAACCGATCTCGGCGTTAGGAGGACGAGGACTTGTCGGCCCGGGAGGCCGTCGATTTCCTGCGGGAGGTCGTCGATGCCCGGGCGGACTTCGACGACTTCTGAGCGGTCTTCGTCGTCTTCCTGCGGGTCGTGCGCTTCTTGACGGGGCCCTTGGCGCGCTTCTCCGCGAGCAACTCGTAGGCGCGCTCCGGGGTGACGGTGGCCGGGTCGTCACCCCGCCGCAGGGTCACGTTGACCTCCCCGTCGGTGAAGTACGGCCCGAAACGGCCGTCCTTGATGACGACGGGCCGGCCGGACTCCGGGTCCGTGCCGAGCTCGCGCAACGGGCCGCGGGCGGCGGCCTGGCCTCGACGCCGCTTGGGCTGCGCGAAGAGCTCCAGGGCCTGCTCGAGGGTCACCGTGAAGATCTGCTCCTCGGTCTCCAGGGAGCGCGAGTCCGTCCCCTTCTTCAGGTACGGGCCGTAGCGGCCGTTCTGGGCGGTGATGTCGACGCCCTCGGGGTCCTGGCCGACCACGCGCGGCAGGCTCAGCAGGTCGAGGGCCTGCTCCAGGGTCACGGTGGACAGGTCCATGGAGCGCAGCAGGCTGGCCGTGCGGGGCTTGGGCCCCGCCGTCTTCGCAGACCTGGCGGACTTGGTCGTCCTCCTGGCCCTCGTCGTCCTCCCGGACGGCTCCCCGGACTTGTCGGCATTGTCGGCCTTGGCGGTCCCGGAGTCCTCCTCGGGCTCGGGGAGCACCTCGGTGACGTAGGGCCCGTAACGGCCGTCCTTGGCGATGATCATGTGCCCGGTCGCCGGGTCGACGCCGAGCTCGCGGCCGTCGTCGGCGGCGCGCTCGAACAGCTCTCGCGCCTTGGCCACCGTGAGCTCGTCGGGGGCGACGTCGGCGGGCACGTTGGCCCGTTTGCCCTCGGAGTCCTCCAGATAGGGGCCGTAGCGGCCCACCCGCAGGGTGATGCCCTCGCCGATCTCGATGGAGTTGACGGCGCGGGCGTCGATCTCGCCCAGATTCTCCACCAGGGACCTGAGGCCCTGCTCGGCCTCGGTCCGCTCCGTCCGCGTCGCGCCGTCGCCGCCCCCGGCGGGCTCCTGCGCGCCCTGTCCGAAGTAGAAGCGGGTGAGCCAGGCGACCCGGTCCTCCCGCCCGGCGGCGATGCGGTCGAGGTCCGCCTCCATGGAGGCGGTGAAGTCGTAATCGACCAGCTCGGCGAAGCTCTCCTCCAGCAGGCGGGTGACGGCGAAGGCGAGCCACGTGGGCACGAGGGCCTGACCGCGGTGATCGACGTAGCCGCGGTCAGAGATCGTGGACATGATCGCCGCGTAGGTGGAGGGGCGGCCGATCTCGCGCTCCTCCAGGGCCTTGACCAGGGAGGCCTCGGTGTAGCGCGGCGGCGGCGTGGTCTCATGGCCCGAGGCCCGCGAGGACAGGGCGGTGAGCTCGTCGCCGGCGCTCATCGCCGGCAGGCGCGCGTCCCTGTCGTCCTTGGCGCCGGCCCTGCCGCCGGACTCCGACTCGTAGCGCTCGGCGTCGCGCCCCTCCTCGTAGGCGGCCAGGAATCCGCGGAAGGTGATGACGGTGCCAGAGGCGGTGAACCCCGCCGTGGAGAAGGCCGGGCCCGCATCCCGCGAGTCCCCGCCCGCGGTGCGCAGAGGCACCTCGACCCTCACGGTGGCGGTCGAGCCGACGGCGTCGGCCATCTGGGAGGCGACCGTGCGCCTCCAGATGAGCTCGTAGAGGCGGAACTGGGAGCCGGTGAGCCGGTCCGCCACCTGGGCCGGGGTGCGGAAGTGGTCCCCGGCGGGGCGGATGGCCTCGTGGGCCTCCTGGGCGCCCTTGGCCCTCGAGGCGTAGACGCGGGGGCGCTCGGGGACGTACTCGGCCCCGTAGAGCTCGGCCA
>ERZ772807.1386-NODE-1386-length-13596-cov-7.404549_pt1 | contig 13596 bp, 10 predicted proteins | sample MGYA00511472_ERZ772807 | MGnify/ENA primary metagenome ERZ772807 (study PRJEB29015, sample SAMEA2737947) | human oral metagenome | biome: human oral; feature: human-associated habitat; material: dental | place: China | collected 2039 ...
CGTCGACCGGCTGGGGCATGTCGCAGATCATGGGGCTCAAGCTCGTCACCAACGAGTTCGTCGCCATGGGGCAGGTCACCTCCGAGATCACGGGCTACGCCCGCCACTACCAGGCCGTCCTGACCGTCTTCCTCACGTCCTTCGCGAACTTCGGCACGCTCGGCATGATCATCGGCTGCTTCAAGGGACTCGTCGACAAGGAGCGCAACGACCTGGTCGCCAAGAACGTCGGCCGCATGCTCCTGTCCGGGATCCTCGTGTCCCTGATGTCCGCCGGCATCGTCGGCATCTTCGTCTGGTGAGTGAAGGAAGAGAAGGAGAAACACCCATGAGCAGGAAACTCATCCTCGATCTGGACACCGGCATCGACGACGCCCTCGCGATCGCCTACGCGCTCGGCAGCCCCGAGGCGGAGCTCATCGGCATCACCGCCACATACGGCAACGTCCTCATGGAGGACTCGGTGCGCAATTCCCTGGCGGTCCTCGACATCCTCGGCGCCTCCTCGGTGCCGGTGCACCCGGGCCTGCCCCACTCCAGCACCACCGAGGACTTCTCCGTCCAGGAGATCTCCGCCTTCATCCACGGCCGCAACGGGGTGGGCGAGGTCGACATCGCCCCCTCCCCCCGGAGCGCCGAGGCGACCGGTGCCGTCGATTTCATCATCGAGGCCTCGCACCGGTACGGCGACGAGCTCGTCTACGTCCCCACCGGGCCGCTGACCAACCTTGCCGCCGCCCTGGAGAAGGACCCGGGTCTGGCCGGGCGCCTCAGGGTCGTCCTCATGGGCGGCGCCCTGTCCGTCTCCGGGAACGTCAGCCCCTGGGCCGAGGCCAATATCAGTCAGGATCCCGACGCCGCCGACGCCGTGCTCCGCTCCGGCATCGACGCCACCATGATCGGCCTCGACGTGACCCTGCAGACCCTGCTCACCCGCGAGCAGACGCGCCGCTGGCGCGAGCTGGGCACGCCGGAAGGCGCATTCCTGGCCGACATGACCGACTACTACATCAAGGCCTACGAGACGACCGCCCCCGGACTCGGCGGGTGCGGCCTACACGACCCGCTCGCCGTTGGCGTCGCCATTGATCCCACCCTCGTCACCGCCTTCCCCGTCAACCTCCAGGTCGACGTCGAGGGCCCGACGCGCGGGCGGACCATCGGGGACGTCACCCGTCTCAACGACCCGCGCAAGACCAGTCGCGCCGCCCTCGACGTCGACGTCGATCGCTTCCTGGAGGAGTTCATGTCCCGGATCACCTCGCGGCTCCGGGCGCGCTGACCCTCGGGCGCGTCGGCGCCCCTCCTGCGTGCGGGGCGCCGCGGACATGCCCGCGGCGCCCCGCACGCTTCGGCGTGGCTCGGAGCGGCTCGGCGCAGGTCGCTGCACCTCGATTCAGTGCGTCGAGGTGAGCCTTCTCGCGCGAGAGTGACATTATTGCGCGAGTCGGACGGCGGCGTCGTCGGACTCGCGCCGAAAAGCCCGACTCGTGACTCAGGCGGCCGGGTACGGCGCCGTCGGACCGATCTCGGTGCGGAACTGGACCGATCTCGGCGAAGGGGAGGCGGAGAGTCCGGCGCCGTGCAGGAACGCGCAGGAAGGAGATTGCCGGTCGGCACGCAATCGAAGTTGAGGCTATAAAACATCCATGCCGAGCAGGCTCCTGCCGATCATGTCCCGAAGAGCACCGAGGTTCGCACCCATCACGGCGCCAGCGCGTGAGTCCCGGAAGCATCGTTCGAGGGGATTTCGACGCAGGAAACCATGCCCGCCGCACACATCCATCGCGCTGTCGGCCACCGATAGCGCAGCAGTATTGGCGACCAGCTTCGCCATATTGACAGACTGGAGAGAATTCAGCGGATCGTGATCCGAGTCCTGCGCCGCGTGCCGGACAGCCAGACGGGCGCAGTGGAGAGTAGCGGCTGCGTCCGCAATTTTAGCTCTCACGGACTGATATCCCGCGAGAGGATGTCCCTTGTCGACATGAACCCTGCGGGTGATGTGAGCGAGCGCGTAGTCGAAAGCGTTCTGGGCGAGACCTATCGAGGTTGCCGCAAGACCCAGCATCAGTGTGGGGATACCGACGGCCAAAAGGGGCATGGCGCCCGTCCGTCCTTCGAGGAGCGAGGATTCATCAACATTCGTATTGAGATGAAGAGTGTTGGCCTGGTTGGCTCGCATCCCGAGGCCGTCCCAATCATGATCCACGGTGATACCGTCTTGAGCCGCGTCGAGGACCACAAGCGTCTGTGACTTCAAGAACTCCCCGACTCCCGACTCACCATTAACCAGGTAGTGGTCGGCATAACCTGCGCCGGTGCAGAAGGATTTAACTCCCTGCACAGAGAATCTACCGCCGTCTGAGGGTCGTACCGTGACGGTCGGTGCGAGAATATTGCCGCCGATCCCCGGCTCGGAGAATGCCCAGGCAACGAGATGCCCGTCATTGACGACGCCGCGAACAATCTCCCGAGCTCGGTTCGAGTCTACGGACGATATAACCTGCGTGGCTCCGCAGTGCATTGCGTAAACGAGTGCGGTCGACCCGCATGCCCTGGCAAGATTCTCGATCACTTCGACATATGTGCTCAAGGTGCCTCCGCATCCGCCGAGGCTCTCGTGAATGAGAAGCGATGTGAGGCCGGCCGAGTGCAGTTCGGCAATGTTATCGGACGGGAACTCCGTCGACCGGTCGTAGTTGGCTGCGCGAGGCGCGAGGTACTTTTCCGCGACGAAAGCGGCTCTTTCGATGGGTGCACGCCTATGAATCTGCGAGGTGCTCACGATCTCAATCCTTGGAACTGTCTCCGGTGGCAATAATAGAGGTTCCCTGTGGGTACGGCACTCCGGTGCCCCAGGCGAATAGCTCGGTCTCTATGGGAATCATTGCAAATCTCATGATGGTGCTCAGCATATACATGGATTCACTGGTCATCATCCCTTTTTTTATGCGTCTCCTCTTGAGGACGTAAAATACCGTCCTCAAGAACCAGCACACGATCCGCCTCGTCCGCGAGTCTCGTGTCGTGGGTGACGATCACGGCGCCGGCTCCGGTAGCGCCTGCGGCCCGGGCTATCTGCTCCGCTACTATTTTTCCCGCTCGTGAGTCCAAATTGGCGGTGGGTTCATCGGCGAGGAGAAGACTGGGCGACGAGACCATCGCCCGCGCGATTGACACTCGTTGCCGCTCTCCCCCCGACATCATCATCGGAAGGCTGCCCGCCTTATGGCCGAGACCGAGTGATGACAGCAGACCGAGCGCCCTGCTCTCGGCGTAGCGGCGCTTTACGCCAGCGTAGCGGAGCGGTAGGGATACGTTCTGCACAGCGTTGAGGGAGGGGATCAAGTTAAACTGCTGGAAGACGAAACCGATATGAAGCAGGCGATGACGGGCTCGCCCGACCTCGTTCAGTTCGGATCCGTTGATGCCGCCGATCGTAATGGTTCCAGAGGACGGAGACAGAAGAAGGCCCATCGCCAGCAGTGCCGTTGTCTTGCCGCCGCCGGACGGCCCCACAATCAGGATCACCTCGCTCGGCCGCACGAGCAGATCGAACTGACGGACGGCCTCGACTCGTGCGGGTCCGGAGCCGTAGTAGTGCTGTAGCCCTTCAACGCGCAGAACCTGATCATCACTGCGTCGGACGAGCGGCATTCCGCACCGTGAGCACCTCTCCTCGTGGCGATTTCGCCCCCCTGATGATGGAGGAGCTGTTAGAGCTCCGCATACAATGCAATTGGTCATATGATGTCCCGTCGAAGACCTATTCATGGCGTTCAATCCTCTTCAGCCTCTGAAAGCAGCTGCCGGATCCAGGCCCGACACCCTGCGGACAGGAATGATTGAGCCGATAATCGCCATCGCCGCTGAGCCTGCGGCCATGGTTGCGACCAATCCCGGAGGGATCCATATGGTCACGTCGCCGACCCTGCCAGCGAGAAACACTTGAATTCCGTAGGTGATGGCGACTCCGGCAATATATCCCAGGACTGCAAGAATCAGGGCCTGTGCGATGACGGTCAAATACAGCTGACGCGGTCGAGCGCCGATGGCGCGAAGAATTCCGAACTCCCGCATCTGTTCCGCCGTCATACTGAGAATTGTCAGGGTGACTAGGGCAAGGCCGACGAACACGCCAATCACGATCATCGCCATGAGGGGGCGTCCGACCATCGATTTCACAATCGCTCGTGAGTTATCCGCGAAGTCTGCTGACGTAAGCACCTCGGCATCGGGGATCTCTGCGGAAATCTCATCCCGTAAGCGCTCGGCGGAGACTCCATGCCGCGGCGTGACCACAGCATAGGACATTCGTCCCTCGGCCTTGAGCTGTTCAGCCGCGTCTTCCATCGTGATGAAGACGTAGAAGTTCCCTACGGCGGCCGTGTCCTCGGACAGGCCGACGACTGTGAATTCTCCATTGATGAGTGTTACCTCGTCTCCGACGTGAATTCCGTTCTTCTTCGCAAGCACGGAGTCCATAACGGTCTCGCCAGGTTGCTGAACGTTGCGGCCCTCGGAAAGCTTCCACGGACCGACCACGGTATCGTTGGGGTCGCATCCCACCAGGTAATATGCGGTCAGCATTCCATCGTGCGAGAATGATGATGGGACGCCGAGAATCGGACTCGCGGACTCGACATCTGGAACTGTCTTCACATCGTCTACGACCGTTTTGTCCAGCCAGGATACGGCCCGAAACATCTGATCGACTCCGGGCTGAGCAACCCATACCCGATCGTCGGTGTGATCGATGTATGTCGTGACGCTCTGCAGGGTTCCGAGGTAGATGCCGGACATGACCAGCACAAGGACGACCGCGAAGGTGACGCCGGTCAGTGAGATGATAAATCGCAGTCGCTCAACCAGTAGGTTCCTGAGAGCGATGAGCATGGGAGCCTCCATCAATGGGTTTATATCCGACTCAGGGATCCTGCCGCTCTCAGCAAGGCCTCGGCGGCGGTCCTCAATGCTTCTAAAGCGCGATCGATGGACTCCGATGAAATGGTGCAGTCGAAGGACGCCCTGATCGCAGAATTGGATTCTCGGCGTGACAAGCCGAGCGCGGTGAGGACATGCGAGGGTCGTGCCTCGCCCCGGTTGTGGCATGCCGCGCCCGTTCCGACACTCACTCCGAGGGAATCCAGCATATCCGCCACAGCATCACCCCGTAGCCCGCGCATCAAGAGACTGGAAGTCTGCGGAATGGTGGATGAAAGAACCGTTGGCCGCACAAGTTCGAGCATGTCCTCTATTCCCCTGTCCCATCTCGCGCGTCTATCGGCCATCCGTTTCATGCCTTCGGCTGTGAGGTCGAGTTCAAGGCACTCCTTCGCAGCCGCCGCCATAGCCACGGCTCCCGCAACGTCCTCAGTACCTGCACGGCGACCCCCTTCGTGAGTGGCTCCGCAGACAGGTGGCGTGATATCGATGCCGGGAGCCAGCCTCAGTGCACCGGTCCCCTTGCTCCCGCCGAATTTGTGAGCAGACACCGTGAGAAGGTCCGCTTCGAGATTATCTAGGGGTATCTTGCCCGCGGTTTGAACGGCGTCGACGAGCAGCCGGGCCGAGGTCCGGCTCACGATCTCACGGGCCTCCGCGACGGGTTGAACGACACCCGTTTCATTGTTGGCGTGCTGGACGCACGCCAATCGCGTATCGGGGCGCAGGGCGTCATGAAAGGCATCCAGATCGAGGGTTCCATCTCGATGGACAGAAACGATGGTGACCTGCGCTCCCAGCTTTTGCGCGGTGCTGATCGCCCCGAGTACGGCTGAGTGCTCAATTGCGGTTGCAACGACGTGCGCTCCTTCGAAAATAGGTCCGAGTGTTCCCAGGATACCCAGGACGATCGCCTCGGAACCGCCGCTGGTGAAGACGACCTCGTGACCGCGTCCTCCCAGGAATGTCTTCATTACTTCTCGGGAATTCTCAAGGAGCTCTCGGGACAGAACTCCGTCCTGGTGCCGGCTGGAGGGGTTGCCAACCTGTTCTTGCGCACGATTCCACGCTTCCTTTGCGCGCGGGCGCAGAGGGGCGCTCGCGGCGTGGTCGAGATATATGCGATCGTTAACGCGCGGGAATCGGAGTGTCATCGTCCAGTACTCCGTTTCGATAGTTCTTCGCCAACCGCCTCACCAGTTCCGCTCCGAGTTGCCCGACGTGCTGTTGCTCGGGCTTGAGACCGCCCATCAGTTTTGCGATGTCCTCTGGTGACACGCTTTCGCAGCGTCTCAGGTCCCAACCCGGTAGTTCGGCAGTCAGGATGCTTCCCAATGCGAGAGAGGTGGCGCAGCCGCGAGCCTCGAAGCGTGCTTTCGTTACTCTTCCGCTGTCGATTCTCGCGCTTAGAAGAATCTGGTCCCCGCATACTGGGCTTCCGATGAACGCCTGTGAGTCGGGAGCGCTCAGTCGGCCGATTCCTTTTGGAGAGGAGAAGTGTTCTATGATGATGTCGCTGAACCTATTCACGATGGCTATCCACTGATTCTAGCGAGGAAGGGTGCAGGAGGCGGTGGCCTCGTCGTCAAGATAGCGTTCGATGCTCACGGCGCAGCATCCGATCTCGGCCCCCTCTCTGCGTCTCCGGAAGGTCACCACTTGGCCGGTTCTGCCGCAACCGCACTCGCCGAATTCGACACTCCCGACGTCGTCGGAGAGGAGGAAGCCGGGATAACTGGTATTCAGCGGATCGAGTATCGCGATGCTGCCGTCGACGCCGTTCGGCAGCGCCTGTGTCGGATCGTTCATGTCTCGGACGGAGACGTAGCACCACGGTGGGACGTGCTTGCGGTGGTACGGGCATTCGACTGCGAGCATGTTGGACTCGATCATTCCGTACATATCCCTCATGTTCCCGGGGTCAATGCCGAGGAGGGAGTGACAACGTGCTCGGAATTCTTCCTGTTGAATCGACTCGCCCGTGTAGCGCTTCCACCCGCCGAGCGTTAGGATCATGCTGTCCGGTTCGAGCCTGAGGGCTATGCTCTTAGATTCAAGATGGCGAAGGAGCCGGGCTACGAGAAATGGCGGCCCAATGATATGACGCGTCATCCTCCCCTTCTCGTGGCGTATGAGATCCGCTGCGGCCCCGGGGTCGAAAGTGTAGTTCTCGACAAGATTGAGTCCCTTGTCGAAAATACCATTGAGGATATTGAATACTTTGACCATTCCCATTTCCGGGGCCTCCGCCGTCGATGGGCTCAGAAAGATTCCGATGCCACCTGACAGGCCCAGGAGCTCTCGATAGATGCCCGTAACGGCCAGCAGGACTCGTGTGAGGGTCCTACCGTCCCTTCGGGCTACGGATGGTATCCCGCTGGTGCCCGTTGAACGGATTTCATTTTCTATCTCGGAAAGGGGGCACGTGAGCAGAAGGTGCGCATCGGGGCGTTTGAACATACTGACCGGTATCAGGGGGATCCTTCCGAAGTCGCCGATGTCGGCGATCGCACTGGGATCCAGGTCGATGGCGTCGCACTGGGCTTTGAAGAATCCGTTACGGTTCGCGTGCTCCATGGCGGATTTCCGTATTGCCTCAACAAGAGAGGAGGACCAGCATTCTGCTGACTGCCGATAGGTTTTTGCGGGGTCGCCGAGCATCTCGTTCAGGGAGTGCATCAGGGTTTCAGCTTTCATGTGCCTCACGAAACTTGCAAGGTTATTCTTACCTAAGTTGATAATGGTTGTCAACCGTCGATCTCGAAGTTTGACATTGGGTCAACTGGCAAGACGGTTGCTAGGTGTCGTCGACCGGGGCTTGCCCGGTACGCCGGGCTGGAGAGCGCCGTGACGCGTCATGTCCGGGGGGCGAACCGGCATTGCCGGAGGCGGGCTCTTGCCGCCGGACCGATCTCGGTGCGGAACTGAACCGATCTCGGCGAGGGAAAGCGGCGGAGGGCTCAGCGGGCGGCGGGCGGATGGGCCTCCAGGTCGACCAGCGGCAGCTGCACGGCGCCGGGGTGCTCGGCGTCGTGCAGGACGGTCAGGCGGACGGGGGATCCGCCCGCCGGGCGGGCGACGGCGTAGCGGGGCCAGTCCGAGCCGGCGAGGTCCACGCGCAGACGGTGGCCGGCCGGGACGTGCACCCCGGTGGCCCACATATCGACCTCGACCTCGACGGGCTTACTCGGGACGAGTGGATCGCGGCGATCCGGGCCGCCACGCGCGGACAGGCGCAGCGCCCCGTCGGTGAGCAGGACCGAGGTGCCGTCCGGCAGGACCTCGGTGAGGCGGGCGTGCAGGTGGGCGTCCTCGGCGTCGGCCGCGACCCAGGCGCGCAGGCGCACCGGGCCGAGCACGGTGACCGCCTCGGCGAGGACGGGACCGGTGAAGACGACGACGTCGTCGCGCGCCTCGACGCCGCGCTGGTCGTGCGGACCCGCGTTCTCGGCCGGTCCCATGAGCATCTGGCCGCCCTCGGTGGGCACGGGGCCGCCCGGGTCGTGAGTCCAGGACGTGGCTCCGGCGGCGGGCCGGTCGTCCCCGGGCGCCAGGAGGGCGTTGCCGTCGGCGAGGCGCCAGGAGGTGATGACGGCGTCCGGCGCGGGCCAGGCGGGCAGGTCGATCCAGCGGTCGGCCCCCATGATGTAGACGCGCACCGGTTCCCGGGGCAGGCGGGCGGCGGCCTCCGCGTCCCCGAGGGAGGCCTTCCAGACGTCCAGGGTCAGCTCGCCCAGGCCCAGCTCGCGCGTTCCGCCCCCGGGGAAGGCGCGTCCGGCGAGACGGCCGTCGAAGGTCAGATGGGTCCACGGCCCGATGACGAGACGCTGGCGGCCTCCGGCCGATCCCGAGGCCATGGCCTCGTAGTTGCGCAGGGTCCCGCCGAGGAACAGGTCGTACCAGCCCGCCACGTGGAGGGCCGGCACGTCGAGGCCGGCGAGGCCCTCCCACGGGTAGGAGACGGACTCCCAGTAGTCGTCGTGCAGCGGGTGCTCCACCCAGTCGGTGACGTGCGCCCCGGCGGTGTGCGCCAGGGCCAGCGCCCGGGCGGCGGACGCGATGCCGACCCGCTCCAGGTAGGGGGTGAACGCCTCCACCGGCTCGGGCAGGACATCCTGGGGCGCGTCCTCCTCCTTGTCGTGCGCAAGGCCGGTGCGCACCTGCTGGCGGGCCCACTCGTAGGAGGGGCCCTCCAGGAGGATGCCGCCGCGCATGGCGAGATCGCCGTCGTAGGTCGAGGGGGCGACCCAGGGCGCCATGGCGGCCAGGTGCTCGGTGGAGGCCAGGGCCGCCGTCAGCTGGGTCGTGGACAGGTACGACTGGCCGAAGGTCAGGACGTCTCCGTCGCACCACGGCAGGGTCGCCAGGGCCTCGCGGGTGGCGACGCCGTCGGAGGCCTCATCGGCGTGGAAGCGGAAGCGGCCTCCGGAGATGTCCGTGCCCCGGCAGGCCTGGACGACGACCGCGAAGCCCTCCTCGATCGCCCGGTCCAGGCCCACCCAGGTCTGCATGCCGAGGACCGCCGCCATGAGGCCGGGGGCGGCCGGATCGGCGCCCACGGCCTCGGCGAGCATGGGCCGCCACTGCCCGAGGTAGGGGCAGCGGGCGAGCAGGACGGGATGGGCGTCATCGTCGTCCGGGCGCACGACGTCGGCGCGCAGGACCGTGCCGTCCGTCATGGGGAGGGGGAGGACCTCGTGGACGGCGTGCGAGGCCGGGCCGTCCGGAACGGGCAGCACGAGGGCCGCGCGGACGGCGTCGGGGACGGCGGGAGCATCGGGGGTGGACTGGGCGGACTGATCGGCCATCGGAATCGTGCTCCTTCCGGGACGTGCGCGAGCCGCTTGCCGCATGGGCGCGACGTCGCGATGCGCGCGGCGCGCATACGGCCGGTATAGCAGGTTCCGCCGGCGCGGGGCCGTACGTCCCGGAACCACCGAGTCCGGTCGCGCCCGGGCCTCCGTGATCCTGCGGGTCCGAGAAAGGCCGGCGGCGCGCCGGGCCCGGGGCGCGCTCAGGCCTCCAGGTGGTGGCGGCCGTGGCCGAGCAGGATCGGCTCGGCCGGCGACTCGCCCTCGCGGCCCGGCAGTGCGACTCGCGCCGTGGCCCCCACCGGCACGACGACGTCCAGGCTCAGGCGCCCGTCGTCGTCGAGCCTCCAGGCCGAGGCCGCCCAGCCGCGGGGCGTGCGGTGGACGGACTCGGCCGCGCTCAGCCCGCCGCCGGGGACCGGGGCGATGTCGATGATCCGGTAGCCGGGTGCGGCGGGTGCCAGGCCGCCGACCGTCCGCTGCAGCCATGCGGCCACGGCCCCCAGGGCGTAGTGGTTGAAGCTCGTCATACCGCCGGGGTTGATCGAGCCGTCGGGGAGCATGGAGTCCCAGCGCTCCCACGTCGTCGTCGCCCCCATGGTCACCGCGTACAGCCAGGAGGGGCAGGAGGTCCGGGTCAGCAGCCGGTAGGCGGCCTCCGCGTGGCCGGTCGCGGACAGTGCCGCGGTGAGGACGGGCGTGCCCGCGAAGCCGGTGGCGACGTGGCCTCCCGCCGCGTCCACCAGGTCGGCCAGGTGCTGGCCCGCCGAGGCGCGGCGCTTCTCGTCCCCGCACAGGTCGAAGGCGATGGCCAGGGCGTAGGCGCACTGGGAGTGCGAGGTCATGCGGCCCGTGCCGTCGGTGAAGCGTTCCCGGAAGGCCTCGCCGACGGCGTCGGCCAGCTTGCCGTAGCGCGCGGCGTCGGCCGTCTCGCCGAGCTCGGCCGCCCAGCGGGCGACGATGCGAGCGGAGTGGGAGAAGAATGCCGTGGCCACCAGGTGGGGATCGGTCATGGCCAGCATGGGGTTGTCCGGCGGGGCCGAGGGGTCGAGCCAGTCGCCCAGCTGGAGGCCGGAGTCCCACACGTGGTCCGCCCCGGCCAGGGAGTCCACCAGATCGACCCAGGCGCGCGCCGACTCGTACTGGGCGGCGAGCAGACCCCGGTCGCCGGTGGCCAGGTACAGCTCCCAGGGCACCACCGCGACGGCGTCGCCCCACACGGCCGCGGGCCGCGGCGGCGTCCAGAAGCCGCCCGGGATGACGGGCACGTACCACGGCACGGTGCCGTGGGCCTCCTGCTCGATGGCCAGGTCGGTCAGCCAGGAGGAGAGCATGCCCGTGCAGCCGTAGTGGAAGGCGGCGGTCGGGGTGAATGCCTGGATGTCGCCGGTCCAGCCCAGGCGCTCGTCGCGCTGGGGGCAGTCGGTGGGGATGGACACGAAGTTGTCGCGCATCGACCAGCGCGAGTTCTCGTGCAGGCGGGTCACGCGCTCGTCGGAGCAGGAGAAGGCGCCCAGGCGCTCCATGTCGGTGTGGATGACGACGGCGTGCACCGCTCCGTCCGCGATCGCCTCGGCGGCGGCCCGGGCGCCCCCGGGCCAGCCGGTGACGTCGGCGTAGCGGAAGCCGTGAATGGTGAAGGCCGGTTCCCACTCCTCGACGCCGTCGCCGGCGAGGGTGCAGGTGTCGGTCGCGGCGGCATCGCGCAGGGGGCGGGTGCCCAGCACCCCGTCCTCCAGGACCTCGGCGTGGCGCAGTTCGATGGTGGTGCCGGCGGGGCCGGACACGCGGATGCGCAGGCGGCCGGAGATGTTCTGCCCGAAGTCGATGAGCGCCCGCTCGGGGGAGGTCTCGATCTCGCCCTCGCCCAGGTGCATGACCCGGCGCTCCTGAACGGTGACGGCGACCGGATCGAGGATCTGCGCGGCGCGCACGGGCGCGTCGGCGGGCATGACCAGTCGCTCGGCGTCGGAGGCGCCGACGGCGACCGGGGACCAGGTCGAGTCGTCGAAGTCGGGGGAGGACCAGCCGGGGGTGGCCCGGCGGGCGTCGACGGTCTCGCCCTCGTACAGGCCGGTGAAGAGGATCTCGCCCGCGCCTGCTCGCCAGGACGCGTCGGTGACGATCGTCGAGCGGGAGCCGTCGGCGTGGGTGAGCTCGAGCTGGATGATGGCGGCGACGTCCTCGCCGTAGAGGTTTCGGTACCCGCCGTCGAAGCCGATGCGGCCGCGGTACCAGCCGTCGGCCAGCTGGGCGCCCAGGGCGTGACGGCCGACGCCGTCCCCGGGAGAGGCGGGGGCGCCGTCGGTGTTCGGGTCATTGGACGCGCCGGCCGGAGCGTCGGGTGCGCCGCCGGGGCCGTCGGGGCGGGTTCCCGTACTGCGGGGCCCGGTTCCCGTGCCGCCGGAAGAGGTCAGGAGCGTCTCGGTGACGTCGTAGGCGCGGGCCACGAGCCGCTTGCCGTAGACGGTCCAGCCGGGGACGAGCTCGTCGTCGCCGATGCGAACGCCGTCGAGTTCGGCGCGGATGAGGCCGTGGGCGCTGACGTAGGCGCGAGCGGTGACGACCGGGGAGGCCACCTCGAACTCGCCGCGGACCCGTGGCGGTCGGCGGTCGGCGCCGGGATTCTCCGGCCAGGCGGGCCCCACGGGGAGGGCCTGCCAGTCCTCGGGGGACAGGAGGCCGGTCTCGTAGACGACCGGGGCGGACCAATCGGTGGTGGTCGCGACCGTGGCGGGGGCGGCCGGGGCGTTGGGGGAGGCGGAGCCGGGCGTGGGGGAGCCGGGTGCGTCGTCGTCGCTCTTGCCGATCCGGCCGCTCACGCGCACTCGCAGGGCGACGCGCTCGCGGGAGATGAGCGGCGCGGCGGGCCAGGCGACCAGGACGCCGTCGGCGGCGGCCAGGGGGAGGCGCTCGGGTGCGGCGAGCGGAGCGCCCGCCAGGTCGGTGCGGGTGATCTCGAGCTCAGCGGAGGTCGCCGTCCAACCGGTCGGGGCGGAGGCGATCTCCCAGGAGATGCGCGGCGTCGGGGAGCTGCCGCCCAGGATGTCGCCGGGCAGGTACTGCTCGAGGCGGAGGTGGCTGGGGTCGGCGAGGTCCCCGAGGGGGTCGGGCAAGCCCGCGGCGGTGATCTCGGGCTCGGGGGAGGCTGGTCGAATGGTCGTGAGGGTGGTGCGCTGGGCGTCGGGGCGGGTGTCCACGGTGGCCTCCGGAAGCTCGCTGCTCGTCATTGAAACGACTCAACGATAAGTTCTCCGGGTGAGTGCGGTCAATGGCCTGGCCTGTTCGCGCGGTCGTACGTGAGATCGCGCGGTCGTACCCAGATCCATGCGGTCGTACCTTAGGGCCTCTCTAAGGTACGACCGGGCGCTGCGGGGTACGACCGGGCGGAATTGCAATGATCTCCAGACGATCCCCATGAGAACTGAAGAACTCGCCTTGCTTCTGGAGAGCGCGGCGAGGAAGGGCTGGACGATGCAGCGCGACCCGGTCGCCCGGTCCCGTCGGTGTTCTGGTCCTGACGGCGTCGCGCAATGGTGCGTCGGGCGCGCCTTAGTAGCCGGCGTTCCAGTGTGAGCGTGCATGCAGTTCCGGCCAGGACCAGGAGCGGAGCGACAACCCGGTCCTTCGTGGGCGCTATCGGATGACGGCCTTGTCGAATGATGCGCACCGGACGAACAAGGTTCATCGGCATATAGAAGAAGGCTCTCGGTCGCCGCCGAGGCCGTCCTCGCCGAGTCGGGATCCTCGGCGCGAGCGGGCGCCGTCGGACCGATCTCGAGCCGGAACCGGACCGATCTCGGTGCGGAACCGGACCGATCTCGAGCCGGAACTCGAC
>ERZ772807.1387-NODE-1387-length-13589-cov-3.163736_pt1 | contig 13589 bp, 10 predicted proteins | sample MGYA00511472_ERZ772807 | MGnify/ENA primary metagenome ERZ772807 (study PRJEB29015, sample SAMEA2737947) | human oral metagenome | biome: human oral; feature: human-associated habitat; material: dental | place: China | collected 2039 ...
AAGAACAGCAACAAATGTTATCAGAATTACAAGGCGCATTTACTTATGAAGAGGGTAAAAATAACAGATAATAAAGCTGCGCCAATCCAGAAATAGTTGATATAGGTGAAATCATACACTTCTAAACCATTTACAATGTGTTTGTTACCTTCAATAAGCCATCCACTCATTATGTCTTGAATACCTGCACCTATGTAACTGGCAATTCCGACAATTCCGAGTGCCGCACCAGATGCATTCTTCGGTGCAAGATCGACAGCCATCAGCCCACCAAGGAAACAAATAAGCACTCCTATGCTCAATCCAAAAAGTACCATGGCAATAACATCAATTATGAAGTGTACACCAGGTATGAGGAGGAATAAGCATAGAGCGATTACATTTATTAATCCAAATATTAAAGCGGGGATATTACGAGAGCCATTAAATAACTTATCTGAGATAATCCCACTACATATGGTTCCAACTATACCACAAACGGAACTGATAGAAATAATGAAGCTTGCGTCAATCGTAGAATAGCCTTTCATAATCTCAAGATAGAAAATCCCCCAGCTATTAACAGCATATCTACTAATATACATAAAAGCTGATCCTAAAGCAAGAATCCATATTGCAGGATTTTTCAACACTGTTTTTTGTGCTTTGTTATAAGACGTAATATTTTGCTGCTTATGAGGTACTATTTGTTGTTCGGGGAGCGTTACTCCTTTACTTGCGGGAGTGTCATGGAAAAAAGTCAAGAGTATAATAACTCCGAGAAAACCGATAACAGCTGCACCAATAAAACCATACCTCCAACCATAAGCACTAACAATGGAAGCTACAAAAACAAAAGTCATTGCCTCACCAATATTGTGGCTTGCACTCCAAAATCCATAGAAGGTTCCACGATTCTTGTCGGTAAACCAACGAGATAGGCCAACCACACAAGATGCTGCACCCATAGATTGGAACCATCCACTTAATCCCCATAATATGGCAAAGAGAATGAATGAGTCAGTAAAGCCTAAAACCAGATTGACCAATGCCGTAATCAACAAGCCTGTAGACATCAGCCGTTTAATATTGCTTCTATCAGCAAAGAAGCCGTTGGTAAACTTACCGATAGCGTATGTAAAGAATAAAACCGAACCAATGATACCGAGTTCTGTCTCTGAGAATATACCATTCTCTACAATTGGTTTCTTGATAACATTCAGGCTTAATCTGCAAACATAGTATGTGCCATAGCCTATAGTTGCTGAAAGGAATGTCGCCCACTGCAAGCGTATTAGCTTGCGAGCATTCTCCGCTTCGTTAAGATTTCCTACAGGTGCAGGTTTTGAAACTTTATAAAAATCTATTATCTTCTTAAACATTTATTATTCTATTATTATCTATGAAGTTTATGTGCTCGCAAATACTCAAGAAGTAAAGCCGGTCGGTCGGTTTGAATCAGCTTGAAACCTTGTTTGATAAGCCATCCCCAACTCTCATCCGCCTGTTTAAGTTCTACTGCCCGGTCATCATCGTGTCCGTCATTCTGCGATGGCCACAAAGCATTGACAAATATTTGTATTCCGTTAGTTCTCAATTTACTAATGAGACGCGTGACATTATTCTCAACTTTAGAAAACCTAACCTCAAAAGCCAGAGGGATCATATTTTTGATATAACTATCGATAATACGCTCTGCTTCACTTTTACATAAATCTGCTTTTGGCATAAATATAATTTTATCAAGGATATTGCCATGCTGAACTTTTACGGTATCATATGGCAAGCGTTCTTTTATAACACATTGGTTCGACGTTCCGGTCTCTTGCAATATTTTATACACCTCATTTATATATTTATACCCCTTATCTACATTTACTAATATTTTTCCTTTGCAAAATGACATCGCTTCCCTAAAAGTAGGTATCTGATGGCGAGTCAGGCCTCCAGCACCATTCTTTAGTTGAAGCAGCTTTAATTCGTTAAGCGTATAATTCTCTGGTCTACCTTTTCCATTAGTTGTGCGATTTAAAGTACTGTCGTGCATTAAAATAAGTTCTCCATCTTTCGTTATTTTCAAATCCACTTCAACCATATCTACGCCCATGTCAATACAGTTCTTGATGGCTTGAAGTGAGTTTTCGGGCGCATTTCTCCAGTCACCACGATGAGAAACAACCAAAACGGAATGACTTGCTGGGGCAGCTAAATCAGAAAGAATTTCTTCTAGTCGTTGTGCATAACTTACAGTGAAAAGCATGCACAATAAATAAAAACACAAAAATCGTTTCTTCATGTTCTATTTTAATAACCGAATTCTACTTATGAAGTTTCTTACTTTTCAAATACTCAAGAAGCAAAGCCGGTCGATCGGTTTGAATTAGCTTTGCACCTTGACTGATTATCCATCCCCAACTCTCATCCGGTTGTTTGAGTTCAACGGCACGATCATCATCATGTCCACCGCAAAGTTCCGGCCATAATGTATTGATGAAAATTCTTGCACCGCTATCACGGACTTTCTTTATCAGCCTAAGAACATCTGCATCGTCTGTTTTGAATACCAATTCAAAAGCTTTAGGCTTCATATTCTCAATATAGCTATCTATGATTTCCTCCGCACCGGGTTTACAAAGATTGACTACAGGCATGAATATAATGTTATCAAGTTCTTTACCATGCTCTGCTTTTACAACTTCATAAGGTAACTCTGCTTTTATAATGCATTGCTCAATGGTTTCTGACGCCCTCAACACCTTCATAACATCATCAAAGTAGTCGTAACCTTTATCCACATTCACCATGATTTTACCCTTACATAGTTGCATTACCTCACGGAAGGTAGGTATCTGATGTCGTGTTTTGCAGCCTGCGCCATTCTTTAGATGTAAAGATTGTAAAGAATCCAACGTGAAATTCTCTACGAATCCTTTGCCATTTGTGGTACGATCTATCTTCTTGTCATGCATCACAATCAAGATGCCGTCTTTTGTTTTCTTCAAGTCTAATTCAACCATATCAACACCCATGTCAATACAATTCTTAAAAGCTTGAATAGAATTTTCAGGAGCATTACGCCAATCTCCACGATGCGAAACTACCATTATCCTTTCTTTTGCAGGCTTATAAAAGTCCTCCAATACTTCCTTCATATTTTGCTGTGCATAATTCGCTATAGCAGACATGCAAAGTATCAATAAAACATATAATTTCTTCATTTTTAGTTCAATTTGTTATTATTCCAAGTTAATTTCTCACCCCAAATAGGCACTATAGAATTTTTACAATTCAGATTTGCAGCCCTTATCAAGCCCGACTTTAAACTCCATCTGCAATCATCCTCATCAATATGTGTTAACTCCAATAAGTGTGAAAGCAATACATAATCGGGAATTGTTTGTCCTTTGCCTGTTCCTATAATATTATTCTCAGTAAGTGCATTTGGTGCATACCGGGTTATCAACACATTAACATGTGGCAGAATATTGGTATATTGCTTTGGCTTAAAGTTTGAATCGCCTGTATGTAACAAGGTAAAGTTTCCACTATCATCACCGCACTCAATGGTAAAAACCGAAACGAAATTAGATAAACCTGAATTGTTGTGATCAGTAATAGATATATGTATCTTCACATTATTATATTGATAATCTGTAGCTACCTTTGACGTGCGTCCACCTTTTATAAAATTAGAATAGACAGGTTTCCCTGCTTTTAACATTGCGTTAATAAGTTCTGTATCGTAATGATCCTTATGGTTGTGAGTTACACAAAGGAATTCCAAGTAAGGTTCTAATAACTTTGCCCAACGATGATTGATATCTATTCCAAAGCAAATAGATGGAGTTTTAATGATGTATCCCATATTGTATAGATTCCAAATGCAAACAGTTCCCTTCTCTACATGTTCTGTTTTCACAGCTTGTAACACATGGTCAAATACCAAACGATAAAAAGCTAACATTAAGTCATACTTTTCCCGTAATTCGGCATTCTTGTCAGAGCAAGCCAAGTAGCTTTTAAAGAAATCTGCTGAACAATCATCTGCCATTTTCTGAATATCATTAAATACCGAAATCCTTGCTTCTTCAAGAGGAACTTGCAAAGAAGAGGTAGCCCATAAACGTTCTGCTATCGTCCTTGCAATATTCATCTGAGTAGTTTTTCCTTCTACGGTCTGCGTATTGGGTATTCCTGTATTTTCACTTTTACACGAAAATAAAGCAATAGTGAGTAAAGATAGAAGTAAAAATATCTTTTTCATGACGCTTCTTTATCTAATTCAAGAGGACCAAACCAATTGGCCCTCTTAAATGTATGAGACTTTATTTATCGTAACCGGGATTCTGCCACAATATAGAAGTGTTACCAACTTTCTCTATCTCTGCTTGAGGGATAGGGAAAAGTAGCTGATAGTCCTCTATGTTCAAGCCGCACAAAGCTATTGCACTCTTGGCATACCCCATTCTTACCAAGTCAAACCAACGGTGTCCTTCATACGGGAACTCTCTTTGGCGTTCATCCAATATAGCCCTACGGAAAGTTTCTTGTGAAGACACATCCGTTGCCGTCAAACTGGCAAGTCCGGCTCTATTTCTTATGGCATTTACTTCCTGTAAAGCAATAGAGCCATTAGAGGCGTCATAACCAATTTCGTTTAGAGCTTCTGCATGCATCAATAGAACGTCTGCATAACGAAGGAGAATCATGTCATTTCCAACTTGATTGAAAGATATATTTTTGGTATCTAAGAACTTACCCATCAGATAGGTTTTGCTATCTACTTTCACATATGTAATCATTGCTTTGCGGGCATCACCTGCAGGAAAACAATCCCGAAGAGCGTCTGCCTGACCAATTTCATCTGTCAAGTTGGTGATATCATACCAATAAGAATGTCCCTCATTGACAATGTCTTTGTTAAACTGGATTGCAAAAATGATTTCTGCATTATTTTTATTTTCTGCATTAAAAACCTGCCTAATAGAAGTCAACAATCTATATTTTCCTATCAATTGTGAGAGAATATCTCTTGCCTCCATCCACTTATGGAATGTCAGATAAACCTTACCCAATAACGCCTTTGCTGCGCCAGAAGTAGCACGACCTGTTTCTGTTGAAGCATAGGATTCAGGAAGATAGTTGTTGTCAACTATCTCTTTCAAATCGCCAGCTATTAAATCAAACATCTGTTCATTGCTATATCTTGCAATTTTCAAGGCCTCTGCTGCACTTACTACATGCTTAGTAGCAGGAACACCACCCCAAACGCGATACATATTGAAATAATTCAATGCTCGAATGAACATAGCCTCACCTTTATACTGCTTTTTCAATGTTTCATCAAACTGAGCACCATCGATTTGGTCAAGGATTAAATTACAACGGTAAATATTGTTATTAAAGTTTGCCCAATATTCAGACAAAATAGAATTAGAGGGTTTATCCTCAAAATGATTGATGTCATAACGATCTTGTGTCCCGGCTGTCGGGGCTTTCACTTCCATATTGTCACTACGATACTCGCAGCATTCCTTATAAAAGTCCACCTGAGACTGCAGTTTTGAATAGCAGCCAACAACAGCAACATTATAATCACTTGCAGTTTTATATATTTTGTCTATCGTCACCTTGCTTGCTGGCTCCAATTCAAAGAAGTTCTCTCCACAAGAAGACATAAGCAAAGCTGTTAATGACAACAAAATTATTATCTTTTTCATATCGTATAATTCTTTATAATGTGAGATTCAAACCAAACATATATGTTCTTGCTAAAGGATAAGTACCATAGTCTTCGCCCGGAGTCAAGTTCTGGGAAGGTCGAGCGTTCACCTCCGGATTATAACCGCTATAGTTTGTGATAGTAAAGAGGTTCTGACCGGAAACATAAACTCTCAGCTTCTCGATCTTAAACTTGTGAGTGAGACTTCTTGGTAGAGTATAGCCGAAAGAAAGGTTCTGAAGGCGAAGATACGAACCACTCTCCAAGTGCCATGTAGAAGTACGGCCATTACTTCCTGTTTGCTTGCGATTTGCACGATTAACCAAACCATTCCCTGGATTATCAACACTCTTCCAACGATCAAGAGCCACTTTAGTGCCATTCATATTACCCTCCATATTATCAATGTAACGGCGGTTCAAATTTAATATCTTGTTGCCATATACACCTTGGAAGTTGAAATCAATATCAAATCCGGCATACCATAATTTACCACCAAAACCATATGTGAACTTAGGCATATAGTTACCGCAGATTATACGGTCTTTGTCAAGATCTATCACTTTATCTCCATCAACATCCACGAACTTAAAGTCCCCGACTTTTGTGTTGGAAAGATGTGGATAGCTATTCAATTCCTCCTGTGTCTTGAACACACCGTCTTGTTGCATAAGGTAATAATTTCCGATAGACTTACCAACCTCTGTTATATAATAAGCATGTGTTACACTACCAGAAGAAATGATTGGTGCATTCCCTGGTCCAAGAGCCTTTACCTCGTTGGTGTTTTTTGCATAGTTGATATTGAAAGAATAGCCCAAGCCATTAGCAAAAGTGTGTTGTGAAGTTAAGGATATTTCCCAGCCACGATTATTTACCTTACCTATATTTTGTAAGGAAGTGCTATAGCCTGTCAAAAGAGGTACAGGCACATAAAGCAACATATTTGAAGTATTCGTGTTATAATAGTCTACAGAAACGCCAAGAAAACCATCAAACATCTGGAGATCAATACCGGCATTTATCATTTGGTTTTTCTCCCAGCTCAAGTCATCACGCTTGATATTATCAGGTTTGTAACCATAAACCAAACCATTCCCCAAAATATAATTATCTATAGACATGGTTGCCAAATGGTCATAATTGCCAATCTGAAAATTACCAGTCACACCATAGCTGACACGAATCTTCATATCATGAATGAACGATAAAGATTTTACATTCTTAAAGAATAGTTCATCGCTAATACGCCATGCAACAGAAGCAGATGGGAAGTATCCCCAACGATTATTCTTGCCAAAGCGAGAAGAACCATCAGTACGGATTGCTGCAGAAAGCATATAACGTCCTTCATAGTTGTATTGTACACGAGCCAGATATGAAGCAATTGACCATTGCGTCTTATTAGATCCCCCGTTTATTACCGTACCGCCATTTACTGTCTGGATATAGTCGTTTGGATAATCCGTAGCCGTTACATTGTTAGACTTCATTGTCTCTTTCTGGGCAGACTGCACCAGAATTGCCGCGATATTGTGCTTCTTATTTATGGTTGTATTATAGGTGAGTTGATTCTCCACCAACCAATTAAAATAGAAAGAAGATGAGCTATAGCCTGTAGGGTTGGAAGGCGTAGTATAATAGTGTTTTCCCCTTAAAGGCAAAGAGGATTGACGATATTGGTCGTTATGTGCCCCATAATAGTCACCACCCAAGGAGAACTTATAGGATAATCCTTTCAGCAATTCCAACTCAGCAAAAGCTTTTCCTGTTATAGACATGCGATCTATTACATTAGATTGCAAATGTACCATGGCTACAGGGTTTAACACCTCATTAATCTGATAGTCAGTACCGATACGTAAGTAACCGTTTCCCTGATAATTATAAGAACCATCATCGTTGTATATGGGAAATATAGGAGGCATCATTAATGCAGATTGAACGATTCCATTTGCTCCTGAAGCGTCCACAGAATTAGATACAGAATAAGATGGTGCAAAATTGATACCGAACTTCAAACGTTTATGCTGACCCGAAAGATTTAAACGACCACTATATTTTTCAAAATCAGAACCGATGATAATACCATCTTTCTTCATATAGTTACCTGATACGAAATAGTTTATACTATTCGACCGGCCGGAAAGAGAAATATTATGTCCCGTGGTCATTGCTGTACGAAAGATGGCATCTTGCCAATCCGTGTCAACAAGCCCTGATTGTCCGCTCAAATAGGGAACTAACATATCAGGGATCTTCATATAGCCTTCTTTACGTAAATTATTAGGATCGCTTGCACTTCCTCTTGGATTTTTATCCAAGTAAGCATTGTCATGTGCGTCCTTTACGAACGCTGCATATTGATAGGCATTCATCATGTCAAGTTTCTTAGAAACGCTCTGAGTTCCGACATATCCATCGTACGAAATAGCCAGATTGTCTGATACTCCCTTTTTTGTTGTTACAAGAACAACTCCATTAGAGCCTCGGCTACCATAGATCGCTGCAGCAGAAGCGTCCTTCAAAACCTCAACAGATTCGATATCATTGGTGTTCAAATTGGCAAAACCTCGCTCCATCGGAACTCCATCCACAACATAAAGTGGGTCGCTGCCTGCATTGACTGTGCTCACACCACGAACACGGATACTCACACTCCCCTCCGGGTCACCGCTTGGCACAGTTACCTGTACACCGGGCATCTTGCCGGCTAATGTCTGACGGAAATCTGTTGATGGATTATTTGCCAAAGCTTCTGCTTTCACTGAAGATACAGCCGTAGACACATCGCGTTTTCTCTGTACACCATAGCCAACTACGACTACTTCATCAAGCACTTTGTTATCGTCTTCCAAAATAATATTGATAATCTCGCGCCCTTTTACTTTTACGTCTTGAGCCTTGTAACCGATATAAGAAACAGCCAACATGCCGTCAGAAGGGATCTCTATGGTATAGTTACCAGATAAATCTGTTATGACACCATTCTTAGTTGTTCCTTTTTCCATCACCGTCGCACCGATGATTGGTTCGCCGGCGGCATCCGCAATCTGTCCTGAAATCTTTTTCTTGTTCGTGTTTGAAGATTTGGAGGGGGTCTTTGATGACTTTGGGCGTACGGTAATGTAATTCCCATTGATCTCGTATTCGCAGCCGGCACTCTGCAATACAAGCTTGAGTAATTCCAAAGCGTCGCCCTCTGTCTTAGGGATAGAAAGTGTGCGTGATGTGTCTACCAACGTTGCGTTGTAGACAATCCGATACTTTGAGGACTTCTCGATTTGTTCAAACGCATGCTTTAGTGACACTTTGTTCGATCCCAGAGAGACTGTCTGGGCATGAACCGTCATGCAGCCTGCAAGAAAAGCCCCTGCGACAAGGGCCGAGAGTCTTCGTGTGTTCATAAACTTTGACTTTTGATTGTTGGTTTTCTTTTGTTTTTTGGGTTTTTATATTTCTAAAGACCTTAAAAGTTGCCGTTACACCCAACAGAAAATAAAAAATATCAAAAATAAGACCAAGAACCGTAAACCCAAATCCGTTTTTGAAAAGTCTGTCCGTATTGGATAAGTCTCCCGTCGCAGTCGCTCTCGCCGAGAAATCAACCAAATCTATCCAAATATTCCAAATATTTTTATGCATCAATATTTGTTCGATTTGTTTCGATTTATTCGCTAACACTCAACAACCCGTGTGTGATTTCTGCCTGCAGAGCACTCTTTTCCTTCGTCATTTATGCATACCGGTTGAGCAGACACACGAGCCGTGCGTCCCTACATGCCTCTTGCCTGCAAATCATCTTGATAACAGGACGAATCATAAAGGTCAAAGTTCAATGTTCAAAGTTCAAAATCAAAGTCCCTACATGCCGCACAACAATCAACTTGTTCACCCGTTTGCTCGTCAACTGTCAACTAAATGGATAATCAACGACCTACACTTCGTTTTCCAATCTCAGCTATTTCGTCGTGCAATATGGCTGGTCTCATCGCGCAATATGACTCGTATTACCGAGCAATCTCAGCCATTTTACACACGGCAGGTAATATGGTGCCTCGCTCGCCCGTCATGCGTTTACCGACAAACCTCAGTATATGACGACACTGTCTCCATCAATTTTGTATTGGAAATCAGGAAAGATGTTGCCTATGACCCTAAGGGCTCCTTCAAGAGTCTCCCCACGGTTGAAGTGTGCAGTGACACATTGACGACGGTTCTTCCTTGAACGGATAGAAACTTTAACGCCATAAACCTCAGAAAGCTTGTTCATCGTTTCTTCCAACGTCATATTGTCAATGGTGATCTGTGCCGTTTTCCATGCGGGCACTAACTTTGGAAGTCCTCTGCCCACGTTGACGCTTCCGTTCTTCACGTTGTACGAAAGACTCTCGTCTTGCGAGAGCCTGTATGTGGTGCGTCCCTTTTCCGGATAGAGTTCCACGCAGCCGGTTTTCACATAGACGTAGACCTCATCTGTCGTCATGTAGGACGACACGGTGAACGAAGTGCCGATGTCGGTTATATCAAAATAGGGCGTTATAACGTGAAACGGCTTCGCACTATCGTGATGAATGTCGAAGAAAGCCTCACCGACAAGGTAAAGTCTGCGTTCTTTGCCATCAAAGGTTGTCGGATATTGAATTACCGTTCCACCTTTCATATCCACCTTCGTCCCATCGGGCAACACGAATGTCTTGCGTTCTCCTTCTTGGGTATATTTATATTGTAAGGTGAAGGCTTCTGCCTGCTTCATGTTATTAATGACATAAAACTCGGCCAATCCGACGAATATAAGTGCAGGCAGGAAGACTGCTGCGACTTTCAGCCACAAACGGTTTCGCAAGAACATACGCTTTTTCTCTATACGTTCCTCCGTTTCTATCTCATCCCACAATTGCTGATAGGCTTCCGTAGCGACACTGTCGTCTTTCGTCGCTGCCAACCGCCTCAAAATCTTTTCTCTTGTTTCCGGTCTTACCTCATGATGAGCGTAATATGCGATTATTTTTCTTATCGTGTCTGTCATATGAAACGCTTATGATTTGTTTTTCCTTTTTCTGAAAATCATTCTTTTATTCTATAAAGACATATCGGGAACGAGCTACACCCAAAAGAGCGAGACGAACAGTATTAGGAACAGTTCATTTTTAATATCTTTTAGCGCAAGATTGAGATGATTCTCGACCGTTTTCTTCTGTATGCCGAGCCTTGAGGCTATCTCTTCGTTTTTCAGATGCAGCTCTCTACTCATGCGATAGATCGTTTGTCGCTGCTCGGGCATATTCTCTACGACCATTTCTATCAGTAGTTGCGTGTCACTTGCCACCAGATTGTCGTGAGGGGTTACGGCATCCGTTTTCTCCGGTATCTTGTCCGAGTCATTATTTTTCATCTTTCTCGAAGACAGATAATCCAGAATGGAATTCTTTGAAAGCATGAAAAGATAGCTGTCCAAGCTGGCGACCTCTAAAAGCCGTGCTCGCCTCAGCCACACTTTCATAAAGATGATTTGACAAACGTCGTCGGCATCCTGAGCATTCTTTAGCAGCATGAGGGCAAACTGATGGACCTTGGGGAAAAAGGTCTGGTGCAATGCCTCGAAAGTGCGTGCATCCCCCTCTGCCAACTTTCTGATTTCTTTCTGATTAAAGTTCATGTGCCCTTTTCTGCTAATAAAATTTCTTTTCTTTTCTCGTGACAAAAATACTTAAAATTAGTTGGTTCGCCAAGAATTTCTTATGTTTTCATCTGGAAGGGACTCCACACAACAAAAGGAAAAGTGATAGGTATCTATCATATAAAGCCCACTGTATGAATCAACATGGCAAGCTTGATTCCAAAACAACATACGGACAAAAACATATACCATTTCATTTTCTTTCCGAAAAACTTGCAAAGGGGGTGCAAGATTTTGTATCTTTGTAAAAGACAGGCAGCGCTCGGCAATCTGAAAACAAGCTTTCATTGCGCTCGCTTGCACTGTCTTTGCAAACGGATAACACTTAATCATCTATCAAAATGGAAAATAACAACACACAAAGGGTGGGAACAACCGCCCGAAACAACCGCACCATGAACCGTAAAGGTCCTTTCATTCGCTTCGACATCGCGATGCTCAACTCGCTTGACATGACACTCGTGCGTCAGAAATACGGCATCGAGGGCTGGGGAATCGTGCTCTACATCATGAAATGTCTCTTGGAACGCCACACCGACTGCCGCGCTCCGCTTTCCATCGTACCCGAAATCGCATACGTCTGCCACAAGAGCAAACGCACTATTCTGCAGCTCATTCGCGACTTCCCCGCTTTGTTTGAAATCGAACCCGACGGACAAACTTTCACGAGCCCTTATCTTTTGCAATTATTTGTTAAATGTTCCGCGAAAAATGAAAAGTCAAATAGAAGTTTAAATAAATTAACAAATGAGACCATTGATAATCAACCTGTTAACGTTCCTAAGAACAATGAACAAGAACAAGAACAAAAAAAGACGACGAAAAGAGTAGAAAAAGTCGACGACGTCGCCGACGCTGGCAAGTTGATGGAAAGGGATACCGAGACCAAACCCTCCGATACCTCCCCCAACCCCTCCGAAGGAGGGGAGCACAAACCGCTTGCAAACTCGGTATTCCTCCAAATATCGTCACGAAGGAACTCTCGAATACAGGCATGCAAGCGGCTTGCACGCCCAATATTCCTCCAAATATCGCCACGAAGGAACCCTCGAACACAGGCATACAAGCGGCTTGCACGCTCGATATTTTTCCATATGCCGCCACAAACGAGCCTTCGACTACGAGTGCAAAAGTGGCTTGCACACTCGACACCCCTCGCTGTATTCACGGCGAGGGCAGACACTATGCTACATTCGCCAGGCCCGCAAGCTCGGGCTCCCTCCCTTTGGGAGGGTCGGGGTAGGTATTGGGAGAGACTCGGGGTTGGTTTTTGGAGGGGCAGGCTGGGTTTCTTGGAGGACCGGGAGCGAGTGTCCCGGCTTGCAATATCAGCCTTTTTGCAACGTAATCCCAGCCATTCTGTGCGGTAATATAGCTGAGATGGCATGGTAAAATGGCAGAGATGGCATCGTAAGGTAAGAAAGCGTGGGATTTGTGCCCGATAATCCGGCACAAAACATTAACTTTGTAGGCTGGAAACAGGAGACGAATGGAACAGCAAAATATATTTCAACGCCCACTATGGGTTTCGCTTTTCGCACTCACGGCCGCCATTGCATGGGGCTGGGCCTATCCGCTGATCAAGCTGGGGTTTGCCGAATTCATGATAACGTCCGACATGACTGCCGGCAAGATGCTCTTTGCCGGCATTCGTTTCGGTCTGTCGGGCCTGATTATCCTTGCGATAGCCCGCCTGACACGCAGGGATTTCAGCGTCAAGGCGGCCGGCAGCTGGTGGTATATCGCCCTTTTCTGCATGATGAACACCACGTTGCACTATGCCTTCTTCTACATCGGACTGTCGCACAGTCAAGGCTCTCGGGCGGCTATTCTCAACTCGATGAGCGTGTTCTCGGTAGTCATTCTGGCTTGTATCTTCTTCAAAAGCGACAAGATGACATGGCAGAAGCTCATGGGCGTGGGCATCGGCTTCGTGGGTATCCTCTGTTTGAACTTGGGAAATGCCGACAGTGGACGGTTCACATGGCTGGGTGACGGTATGATTATTCTGAATGCGCTCTGCGGGGCCACGGCCTCTCTGTTGACCCGTGGGCTGGGTAAGCGTGTCGATGTGTTTGTCGGGACGGGTTACAGTCTGGCCATCGGCGGCGCACTGCTGATCGGTCATGCAGCCCCGGGCAGCAGTGTCACGATGGTTACGGACAATACAGGACTGCATACGGATTCAACGACGGCGGCGGATGTGAA
>ERZ772807.1392-NODE-1392-length-13570-cov-19.172401_pt1 | contig 13570 bp, 23 predicted proteins | sample MGYA00511472_ERZ772807 | MGnify/ENA primary metagenome ERZ772807 (study PRJEB29015, sample SAMEA2737947) | human oral metagenome | biome: human oral; feature: human-associated habitat; material: dental | place: China | collected 2039 ...
TCAGGCTTTTCATGTCGATACTGCATTCCGCCGCCATGCTTCGGCGGGCAAGCTCCAGTGATGACATTTCGTAGCTTTGAAAATGCACCGCCTTTCCCTGTTTCAAAGCAAAGCGGGCGATATTTTCGGCTAACACCGTCTTGCCCATCGACGGGCGGGCGGCGATTACGATCAGGTTCCCATCGGGTAGCCCGCCGATTGCTTCGTCCAGTTGCGGCAAGCCTGTCGGCAACCCGAACCGCACACCCTCAAGCCGCTTATCCAAATCCGCGATTAAGTCTTGCAGGGTTTCGGCATAGGTTTTGTTTTCGCGCTTTACCGCGTCTTTCCCCACCTCTGCCAAACAATCCGCCGCCGCATTGAGTTTTTGGGCAACGTCGCCGCCGTCTTTGGCTAGGGCGATTTTTTCAATATCGGACGATACTTTCAGCAATCCCCGCTCGATGTAGCGGTCGTTCACGATTTTTGCGTATCGGGCGATATTTGCGGCTGACGGCGTGTTTTGCTGCAACTCAATCAGGTAGGACAGCCCGCCTGCGTTTTCCGCTTCGCCGCGCGCCTCCAGTTTGTCGCTTACGGTGATGACGTCTATCGGCTCGTTTGCCGCCGCCATATCCAGCAGGGCGCGGAAAATAATCTTGTGCTGCGCTTGGTAAAACTTTTCAGGCGTCAGCGCGGCGCATTTCACAATCGCTGCCGGGTCAATCAAGATCGCCCCCAAGACCGTCCATTCCGCCTCAAGGCTCGTCAGCGATTCGACTGCCATCATCTCTTCAACTTCGTTCATTTCTTCGTTTCCTCGTCTTTGGTTTTAGTGTTTAGGCGGTCGCCATTCGATGATTTTCAGAAAGTTTGCCGGTTTGAAAATCCAGTCGAAGCTGACCGCAAATCCCGAACTGTTATCGCCCATCCAAAACGGATTCATCGCAACTTTGCGGAAAACCGATGCAAACCAGTTCAGACCATCTTCAGTGCTTTCAAATCGGATTTTCCCGTTCGGGGCTTTCGTCCCTTTGATTTCCATCCATCGCGCCGTTATCGCTCGCTTCCGCGTTTCGTTGAGTAGCTGCACGTTCGGCAGGCGGTCACCCAGAATCTCGTTGTAGCAGTCTGCGATGGCTTGGCATGGCACCGAATCGGATCGGCGGCGGCGCGGAACATTCCCATCTTGGCGGTTTCCCTTTCGGCTACTGTCGGTTTTGCTTTCGCTGTTTGTCTTCAGTGTGGATTGTTCCGCTTCTGCTGTTTGTCCCACTGTCTGCAAAACATCTTGGTCGTCTCGTTCATGCGTTTTCGCGTCAGCGGAAACAAACGCGTCAGCGTTCAAATCGTCTTTTCCGTTTTCGTCGTTTGGGGGTAAGGGGGTATTTACTGTTAAATCTTCTGTTAAATCTTCTGTTCTTATAACGGCTGTTGATTCCTCACTCCCCGAATGTTGATTTTGAAGTTCGGGGCTGTTGATACTGCATTTCGGGGCTGTTGATTCCTCACTCCCCGAATGTTGCAACATCAAATCGTCGAAAGCGTCTAAATTCAGTTTGTAGTAAATGCGGTGCTCAATTCGTTTTTCAGTCTCAATCAAGACACCGCGTTCTCTTAATTTCGCCCGTGCCGTTCTTTGCTCTTGGACGGATAAACCTGTTTCAATTTCGATTTCTTCCGCTGTACGGTAAATGCCTAATTCGTGTTGCGTTTTATCGTGCCAGTAGAAAAAATGCCCGAATAAGATTGCCGCATTAACACCGCCTAAAGGCTTCGCTAATTTCGGGTAGTAGGCTATCGGTCTGCCTGCTACTCTCAAACTTTCAGACGGCTTCATCATCAACCCCTTTCACTTCTTCAACCCACTTATCCAATGCTTCCTGCGCCTTGCTCACGTCTTCGGCTTGCATATAAGCCAACACCAGCAATCGGGCCTCGTGTATTCTTTGTTCTCGGCTCATGGTTCGATTCCTGATTTAGCTATCGAATAATGGGCAACCGGGTTTTTACAGCTCCCAACCTTGAATCGCGGCTTGTTAAAAACAAATCCCCTGCTTTCCAAGTCGATTATTCGCGCACACAGTTGAGTAACTTTTAGCTCTTCATACGCAACCAGCGACGTGATATAACCGTTTGCGCGGATATAATCGACAATCCGCTTGCATTGTGTCTCTGCATCGTTCATAATCTCGACTCCATAACGTGGTTTAGAACAGCCACCTTAGCCCGTCATCCCTGACGGGCTTTTCTTTATCGGTTGCCCGTCTGTCCGGGCAGTCAACCGTCTTTCCGACCAAGTAATTCAAAGCCGTCTTTCAATCCCTCCGCGATTCTGTAAACCTCATCGCAGCCTTTGGTGGCAGCTTTCAGCATCGCCTTTTTAATCAGCCGTCTGTCTTTCTTCGACAGGCGGTTTTTATCTTGCTTCTTCATTTTTTTTCCTTTCTACGGCCTTAGCCAAATCTCTCAATCCGTCCATGATTTGGTATCGCGGATTCTGACGTTTCCCACTTGCTATCTTGTTAATCAACTCTTGAGAACATCCGACAGCTTTTGCAATCTCAAGAGAACTTTTGTATTGCCGTAGAAAAACGACAATTTCCTGTGGTGTCTCTTTCATTTTTTTCCCTTCTGTGGAACTTTTTTATAATTATAAGTACAAAAATACTTAGAAGCAAGTACCAAAGTAATTATTTTTTGTAGTACATTTGTACCTATAACAACATAAGGAATTGCAGCATGAGTGAAATCAAAGACCGATTGAGAGAAGCTAGAAGAAACAAAGGCTTAAGTCAGGCAGGATTGAGTAAGCTACTGGGAGTAAGCCAAGCGTCAATCGCGGCTATTGAATCAGGGCGTAACAAACGCCCAACAAATTTAGTATCTATTGCCAAAGCGTTAGACGTTTCCCCGTATTGGTTGGAAACTGGAAAGGAAGATATGGAGGTTGTTTCAAATGCCACGCCTTTAGGGAAAATTGAGGAATGGGACAATGACACGCCGTTATCTGAGGACGACTGCGAAGCCCCACTGTACAAAGACATCAAATTGTCGGCAGGCAATGGCTTTGCAGACGATATAGAGGACTACAACGGCTACAAGCTGAGATTTTCGCGGAAGACGCTCAGAAAGCATGGAATCAATCCGGCAGACGTTGTTTGCGTAACAGCAGACGGCGATAGCATGGAGCCGGTATTCCCAAGCGGTGCAACACTTGGAATTAATACGGCGGACAAGACGATTAGAGACGGCCAAATCTATGCCATCAATCACGGCGGCCTATTGCGTACCAAGATTTTGCACAAGCTGCCTGAAAACAAGGTCAGAATCAGAAGCTACAATCAGTCGGAATATCCAGACGAAGAAGCGAGCTTAGACGACCTGTCGGTCATTGGGCGCGTGTTTTGGTGGAGCGTGATGGTTTGATTTAATTCCCCCGATTTCGAGGGAATTAAAAACGATCATCAGAAACTTTACCTCCGCCTGATGGCCCCGTTTTTAATTATGGCGAATTTGCCGCAATTAAAAACCAAGCAGGTTTGAACAATTACAAAATCAGCGGCCTGCTCTTCCGGCAGGGCGTGTTGGATTGATGGTAATAAAGAAAGCTGCGTTATAATGGTATTTTAGTCCCGGGTAAGAGGTGTTAAAAATCATGGCGATAGATGAAAAAGATACGAATTTAGTCCCACCCCCTTTGCAAGTTCAAACAGAGTTATTTGTAGTGGAACGCCAAATTGAAATAGATGGTGTTGAAATGGGCGTTCTGGAAAATGGGCTTCCATTTCTCACAGAGAGCGGCCTTGCCCGTATGTGTGGTATAGATAGGAAAGTGTTAAACCGCTTGGCTGCAAATTGGCTTGTAGAGAGGCATAAACCTAGAGGCAGGGCGATTACGCAATTACTCCAGCAACATGGATATGAAGAAGACGCTTTATTTTTAAAGTCTCTCCATAATGGCGTACCGATAAATGCTTATACCGAGCCAGTATGTCTAGTCTTGCTTGAGTATTATGCTTTTGTTGCTGATGAACGCAGAATTGAAGCTTTAAATGCATTCAGAAGCCTTGCTAGGATAACTTTTAGACTGTTTATCTATGATGCTGTTGGTTACTCGCCAGAGCAGCGACTAATTGACAGTTGGAAGCACTTCCATGATCGTATAGATATGACTTTAGATTCCGTTCCGCTTGGATATTTCAGCGTGTTCAGAGAGATTGCGTCAATGATTGTTCCGATGATACGCTCTGGTTTGATTATCAGCGATAAAGTTATTCCGGATATATCTGTTGGTAAAGCATGGAGTTCACATTGGCAAGAACAAGGTATGTCAGCTGTGCATGGGGATAGGGTAAAATACAATCATGACTACCCACTCTATTATCCGCAAGCAAAAAGCAATCCTCAGCCGTCTTGGTGTTACCCTGATTCTGCATTAGGGGAGTTTCGAAGCTGGTTGAGAACAAACTACATATTAAGTAAATTCCCAAAATATTTGCTTGGCCAAGTTAAAAAAGGCAAGCTACCGCAAACCTCTGCTCAGGTTGCAATAGAAGCATTCAAACACAAAGCTCTGTCGGAATAATATTTCATCCAACCCGCCCGCATCATGCGGGCTTTTTTCACGCACTCCCCTGCAACTACTGCCGAAAGATATTTTTACACACAAATACACACTTAAATTTGACAATAAATAGAATAGTGTGTATTATTACACACATGGCAGACGTGCCATGCTTTGAGTAAGGAGATACAATTGAACAGTCTAGACGTTATCGCTCTACTCAAACAGGATGGTTGGTATAAAGTTGCACAATCCGGGAGCCATTCGCAATACAAGCACCCAACAAAAAAAGGTCGTGTAACAGTGCCACATCCCAAAAAAGACTTGCCAATAGGTACGGTAAAAAATATCTTTAAGCAAGCCGGTTTGAAGTAAGGGCAAGCAGCGGGGAAACCCGCTGCCATTCTTCTAGCCAAATAATCAAGGGTATCTCACGCTCCCATCACCCAATCACAAAGAATACATGAAATGAAAAAAGGATGAAAAATGTTTATCCCTGCCGCTTTGCACAAAGACAGTCATTCGGCATATGGCGTAACCATTCCTGACTTACCGGGCTGCTTCTCTTATGGTGACACTATTGAAGAAGCAATCTCAAATGCCCGTTCTGCCGCCTATATGCACATTGATGGCATGATTGAAGACGGAGAGTTTAAAAATCTTTCCGTAAGCAGTATTGCCGATTTAAGCCAAGAGTCTGATTATGATGGAGCAACATGGGTAATGATTGAAATCGACCCAGCCAAAATCAGCCAACAGCAAATTAGGTTTAATGTTAGCTGGCCGCAGTATCTGCTTGATAGAGTAGATGAATACACCTCAGAAAATCATGAGACTCGTAGCGGTTTTTTGGCAAAAGCTGCTTTAACTGCCATGAATCAAGCATAACCCCTTAGAAATAGAAAGCTCGCATTACGCGGGCTTTTTTTTGCCGTCTAAAACTGAATCAATTTGCAGTAGAAGAAAAAATGAGCAGTTTCATGAAAGCAACAAGCTGACTTCATGAAGTCAACAAGCTACTTCCTTGACTTTATCCTTTTATCGTGATTCAAAAATCATCAAGCCGCCTTTGTTGGCGGTTTTCTTTTGTTGCTTATAAGTACAATTAAACTTAAAAATATAAAAAATAAATTCTCTTTAAAATCAAATACTAGATATTTTTAATGCCTTTTTAAGTATTTTTGTACTTTACAGGATTCAAGTATTTTTGTACTATACACACATCGAAGCAAAACACAGTTCTTTAACAAATTGAAAGCGTAGTAACCGCCCTTCAGGTAGGCGCAAGCCGATAGCAAGACATGGTAAAGCATGGGGGAAATCGAACAAACGGTTACAGGTAGAGGCCGCCGAAAAGATAAAGGCCTAGCGAGACACAGCCCCTGCAACAGGGGGCTTATTTAAGCGGCTGATCCGGCTGCTTAAATAAGACAACGTGGAAGGAAACGCAAATGAGCAATAAAGAACATATCGATAATTTCATTCGGAATGTTTTCTTCAGCCGGGCGCGATTTATTAAATGCAAGGTTGAAGCAATGGTTAGCCAGTCTCACAGGTTGTTTGAGCAAGCTGAAAACCATAAAGAAAAACAAGACGGTGGGTTGTTTGTATGGAAGATGAATCATCAGATGATTGAAGCTTTCAAAGACGACGCAAAAGCTATTCTGAAATGGTGCGAAGACATGGAAAAGTCAGCAGCACGAACTGAAGAAGAAGTTTACAAGAAAGATTAACAAGGTCGGGGCGTAAAGCCCCTACTAAACAACGTGAAAGAAACAAAACAATGGTTACTTTAGGCGCACTTCAAGGCCAGTACGACGCAATGCTCCCTTACGAAGATGACTATGACGACGAACGAGTTGAACAGATTGTCGATGGCTACCTGAAAGAGTGGTCAGCAGCCGACCTGCTGGAAATCTTGAGCGGCAAAATCTTAGAGGGGGCAGAGGCAGCCCTTAAGAGCGAAGCCATCAAGCAGAACAAGCAAGAGATTGCCGAAGCACAGGCGGAATATGAATACAACCTCAGAACTTGGAACGACTAGGAGGGCATCATGAAATACGCAATTCGTACAGTTTTAGCTGTAACAGCCATCACGGTAGCCGCTTATAGCTTTCCAGGCAAAACAGAGAAGCCGGAAGAGCCTGAAACAATCAGCCAAGAAGCACAGGTTGAACAAGAGTATGAAGCCATGCCGGACGAAGTAAAGGTCATGGGAGACGCGGAGGTTAAATAATGTTTGCAGTATTTGGTAAGTCAAAGAAAAAAGAATATGAAAAGTCATTTAACAAAATTGGGGTAAAAGTCCAAGACGAAGAAAAGACCTTCGGCAAAGATACAGGCTGCTATCAAATTTCAGGCGACTTTTCATCCGAAAAGATAGCTATGGATTTTGTGGAACTTTGCAAAGGTCAGGAAGATTTTATACGCCCTGTTTATATAGCAATTCTCAAGCCTCGAGTTGATAAGCATGGCAATGAGAAGGTGGATAAGAAAACTGGTAAGCCATTAATGAGATATTGCAAACATAGGGAGTTACCGAAATGAACCATCGACCATACGGATTAGCTGGCAGCCTGTCGGCAAAAGTAAAAGGTTTTATGGGCTTGCCGCGCGGCCTGAACGTCGTCATGCGGGCGCAGTTGCAAGACGTTCAGGTCTTCAAAACCGAAAAGGCAGCGGCTGAAAAGTATTTCAATAAACTCTTAGGAAATTAAAAATGACACATCCAGCAAAAACAAACGCAATGGCGATTAAACAATTTTTCGACAGCGACGCAGCCAAACGAAAAATGCAAGAACTCATTGGTAAAAACTTTGCAAGTTTCGCAACATCTGCAATGCAGATTGTCAACTCAAACAGCCTTTTGCAAAACGCAACGCCAAAATCAGTGTTTAACGCAGTCTGTATGGCAGCAACGCTGAATCTTCCCATCAATAACAGCTTGGGCTTTGCGTATATCGTCCCTTTTCAAAATCGAAAAGAGAACGTTACAGAAGCGCAGTTTCAGCTTGGTTATAAGGGCTTCATCCAGCTTGCACAACGAAGCGGACAGTTCAAGCGAATCAACGCCTGCCCTGTTTACGACACAGACGCAGAAGAAGATGTTTACCAACGCTTGACATCTCTCATCCCACGCAAACCAAGCGGACAAATCATCGGCTATATCGCCTATTTCCAGCTTTTGAATGGCTATGAGGCGAATCTAACAATGACGATGGAAGAATTGGAAGCACACGCCAAACGATACAGCCAAACATATAAGCGCGGCTTTGGCGTATGGGCTGACAACTTCGAGGCAATGGCGAAGAAAACAGTTATCAAGCTGTTGCTTTCCCAACAAGCCCCGCTGTCAATCGAAATGCAAAAGGCGGTTTTAGCCGACCAAGCAATCGTAAAAGACGTTGAGGCCGAAGAGTTTGAATATATCGATAACCAACCCACGCCGGCAGAAACGCCAAAACTGGCCGTTTCCGATGAAATGTTTGAGCAACTCAAAGAAAACATCAGCACCGGCGATATTGATATTCAGACTGTCTTAGACAGTTACGACTTGTCAGAAGAGCAGAAAGCGGAATTGGATAAATTATGAAAATCAGATGTTCATCAATCCACAAAATCATCGGCGAACCAAAAAGCAAAGCCGAAAAAGAAGCCAACGGATTAACACAGACAGCCAAGTCTTACGTTATCGAACGCCTGAAAAACGAATATTCAGGCTTCGAGAGCTTTACAGGGAGTAAGGAAACCGAAAAAGGGTTATTGCTTGAAGACGAAGCAATCCGTTGTAGCGGCCTGATTCGCGGCTTGATGTACAAGAAAAACACCGAACGGCGCATCAATGATTGGATTACGGGCGAATGTGATATTTACGATACGAAGCGTAAAACAATCATTGACACAAAATGCTCATGGGACATCGGCACACATCCATTCTTTCAAGAAGAGGCTGAAGCAAAAGCGGAAAAAGCAGGCTATGGGTGGCAAATGCAAGGCTACATGTGGCTTTTCGATTGTGAAAAGGCTGATATTGATTTTTGGATTTTCCCAACGCCAGAAGAGCTTTTAAAGCCTTATGACGATGTAGCTAATTTGGTTGAAGCTGTTGAGCGCCTGCCGTTTGAAAAACGACTGACGACAATCACAGTGTACCGTGACGAGAACGCAATCAACCAAATCAAGCGAAAAGCAGAGGCGTGCTTTGAGTATGCCGAGAAATTGAAACAGGAATTTGAGAAAGGTAAACAATGCTGAACAAAGTATTTTTAATTGGCCGTCTCGGCCGAGACCCTGAATAAGAGGAAAGATTATGCAAGAAACAAAAGAATGCAGATGCTGTGGTAGAGAGTTTTTTAAAAGGAAAAGAGACTCTCAAAAACAATGGGAAGAAAGAAATTTTTGCAGTATCAGTTGTAAAAATAAATCCGTAGAGCCAACACCAATTCACATTAGATTTTGGAATTTTGTTGATAAAAAACGTGATAATGATTGTTGGCTTTGGCTTGGGAGTAAGGATGAGAAAGGTTATGGACGTTTAGCTACACAGCAGGGTAAATCAGGAATTAAGGCGCACCGTTTATCTTATGAACTTAGGAATGGAGCTATTCCTAAAGGAATGTTTGTATGTCATAAATGCGATAACCCTTCCTGTGTAAATCCATCTCATCTTTTTATTGGTACTCAAAAAGACAATATGCAGGATTGTTCTATGAAAAACAGAATTAATCCTAAATCATTTAAAAATTTAATAGCAGGAAAGCGCGGCTATCTAGGTGCTGCAATTGAAAGGAATAAAGTATGAGCTTAAATAAAGTTATCCTAATTGGTAGGCTTGGTCAAGAACCAACTATACGCCATATGCCAAACGGCGAGGCGGTCTGTAACTTCAGCGTCGCCACGAGCGAAAGCTGGAACGACCGCAACGGGCAGCGGCAAGAGCGTACAGAATGGCACAACATCACAATGTATCGCCGCCTTGCTGAAATCGCTGGGCAATACCTGAAGAAAGGCAGCCAAGTGTATTTGGAAGGCAAAATCCAAAGCCGCAAATATCAGGGCAAAGACGGCATCGAACGCACGGCATACGACATCATTGTCAACGAAATGAAAATGCTGGGCGGTGGTAATGACAGCGGACAGCAATCCGCCCAACACACACCGCCCAACACACACCGCCCAACACACACCGCCCAACACACACCGCCTGAACAACCGCGACGACAAGCACCGGCAACACCCGCCGTGCCTGTTGAAGACATCGACGACGACATCCCATTTTGAGTTAAGGAGTAAAGAATGAGCTATTTAAAAGACGTAAAGGAATCATTAAAAAATATTGATGAATTATGTGATGACGCATTGAAAGATGGCGATGATTTTGCGTTTTACATAAGAGAAATTCAAAGTATGGTAGGCGATGCGATTAGCGATTTTGAGTCATTAATTTATGAATTAAAACTTGGCAAAGAAAAATTAATCGAAGCCACAAGTATTATTGAAGAATACATTGACGGAAAGGATTAAACAAATGACCAACCAATTTAAATTCGGCAACCTCGTGCGTCGCAAAACCGACGGCGCGTCTGGGGTTGTAGTTGACACGAAGTTTCAATCCGCTTGGGTCGTTTTTGAGGGTAGTGTGGTATCTGATTTTTATGATGCCGAAGAGTTTGAAATCATCCCACACCCTGACGCCGTGCGCCTTGATTGGCTGGCAGATAAGCACAACAAAACAGGCAGCGTATTACTCCCGCGCGAATGTGTTGAAAAACATCTCGACAATATGCGTGACGCAATAGACGCGGCAATGAAATTATCAGCAGACAACTAACATGACGTTAGACTATTTTAGGAGCAAAAAAATGAAAGTAGAAGTTTACAAACCAGTCGAATTAGAAATCAATACCGTAAGAATCGAAGTTGAATTACACGATGATGTATCAGAAAGTTTGCCGAACCATTTATTTAACGATGATGGCGAGTTAGATTTATTAATTGAAGTTGATACCGGCAAGGTCGTGTCTTGGCAGGGAAGTGAGCCGGTCAATATCTATGACAAGGTTCGTGATAATGGCGTTTACACTTTGTTTGGAACGGATGGTTTAGAAGTAGCAAAGATTGATAACTACTACGTCCCGAATGATTTAATCCCTGGCGATTACGGGGATTACATTAATCTTGAGATTAACGCAGACGGTTTTGTTACCAACTGGCCCAAATATCCAAGCGTTCTTAATTTTTTCCCTGAAAAAGACGACTAATCCCCACAGGCAGGCAGCCAAACGCCCGAGCCGTTGAGAGGACGGCAATTAAGCGAGGAAACAAAATGCAAACAATAGCAACAAGACCGACGGCAAGCCAAATACTTGCCGCCAAGCGCGCGGCAAAGAAAGAATCAGCCGTCAAAAAATACGCCCGCGAAAATAGCGGCAACAAACGCGCCGACCGTAACAAGTTGGCAAACATCGCAACAATCCATGCGATGAACAAGATGGCGATGCACAAAGGCGAACCGCAAAGTCTTGACGCGCAACTGACCGAAAACATCAAAAACCTGATGCACTATGAAGCGATGGTTTACGGCTACGACCAAATCAGCGTAACCGTTTTTGAAAAACTTATCCGCGCCATGCGTGTTGTCGCCTGTATCTACGCCGACAGTGAATTAAGCAAAACGACCAACCAAGCACAGGCGGCAATCGAGAGCCTACGCGGTAATGATTCAGACGACCTGTCGCCAAACCAACGACGCGAAATCCTGAAACCAGCGTTGAAGCTGATTCAGTTTTGCGAAGCATACGACGAGGTCGTCCCTGAAAAGACCATCGACAAAGTCGGTCTTTATTGCGCGAGCGTGCAAATCGCCCTGTATACCGCCAGCCTGTACGACCGCCCGAAACGCTATATCCAAGCCCTATTTGACATCATCGGCGGCAAGTCGATACGCGCCATCGCTAAAGACATCGGCGAAAAAGAAAACGTGTTGCGCGAAGAGGTATTAAACGCGGCATGGCATTTTTACCGCATTTCCGAATGCAACAACGACATAGAACCGGCAAACACAATTCCCGAACTTCGCCATGACGACTATAAGACGCTTGGCAGCTTCGACCGATTGTCAGATTTTGTGCGTGTTGCAATGGCAAAAATCCTGATTCCGTTCGAGGAAAACACGGGAATCAGCCTGATTAATTACAACCAATTCCGCAAGGATTTGATTAGAGCGGAAATTATATGAAAGAAACCGTCGTTGCAATCCTGATCGCCGCCGTCGTTATGGCGGTGGAAGTATCAGGAATCCCGAAAGGGGCGGTACAAATAAACGAATATCAGAAAGGGCAGCAAAGATGAAAGATGATACACCTGAAATGTTATTGCCCTTTATCTATTTATGTTTTATCAAAGTATTCGATATTTGGTTTTGACATTTATAATACGATTGATATTTGACTACTCTGAACTATCTGATTTCTTGCATAGTGGATTTGATTCTGTATTTAGTTTGATTTCGTTGTTTTTGTCTGTTGTCATTTTAAGACGATGGGGAATTGATTTCAATATATTATTTTTAGATAAATTTCAATCGTTAGTGACGAAAAGTATGTGGATCTTATCCTTATTGTTTGGTTTCAGACTGTTTTCATCCATCATGTCTGGAGGATGTAATCCTTTCTACGTTCGTTTTGATACGACCATTTCTCTCCTGATTTTCATTCTCTTTTTCTCTTGGCTCTTTTACATCAAGCATTTGGAGCAGGTTTATCGTGATGAGCAGACCATTCAGAGACAGGAAGATGAAAATCGTTCCTTGCAAGGGATGGTGGATAAGCTAGGTCATCTCTATGATGAGGTTCGCGGTTTTCGTCATGATTTTGCAGGGATTGTCGCCAGCATGGAGCCTGCCATAGCGAATCAAGACATGGATGAGGTGTCTACCATTTATCAAGATGTCTTTCTAAAGACCAATGAAAAGCTGAGGAAGGCGGATTACACGGCTTTTAATCTTCATAATATCCATGACATAGCCATTCGCAATACCTTGGCAAAAGCCATGATTGTGGCAGATAATCAGGGAATTCATTTTAGTTTGGAGACGGTGGGGGTCGTAGAAGAGCTGGCATTGCCGATGTTGGAGGCTATCCGTATCCTCTCTATCCTCACGACAAATGCCTTAGAAGCAGCCAGTGAGTCTGAAAATCCGCAGATTCGAGTTGCTTTATTGGCAGGCGATAGGAGTGTCCGTTTTATCATTGAAAACACTCGTAAGAAAGAAGAGCTAAATCCCAGCATTCTCAGTCAAAAGGGTTACTCTACCAAGGGAAACCACAGTGGACTGGGCTTAGCAACCTTGGAGGACATGGTTTTTCATTATGATTTAAACTTAGATACCCAGCTAGGAGAGACGACTTTTAGACAAGATTTAGAATTGCCATTTAAGGATGAGAAACGAGGGGGAGAGGAATGAGAATTTTAGTTTTAGAAGACGATAGAGTCCAGCAGGGACGGATAGAGCAGACTTTGCTAGATATCGGTCGCTCTCGCAATTTGAGATTGGAAATTGATATTGCCAAAAACTATGGGGATGTTGAAAAGTATTCTCAGTATTTTGACCATTACCAGCTCTATTTATTAGATTTAGAGATTGATGGAGAGTGTGATTGGATAGTATGATTTTGACTTTTATTAAGGAAACTCTATTTGCTTTATTGTTGATAGTCTCCATTATAGTTCCTCCAATCTATCTAGGTTACCAAATTACACCGGAATTTCGTAAAAAGAGATACATAGTCTATTTACTAATGATGCAAGCAATAGCTGGTAAAACTTTTTTTGAAATTATGTATTTGGAAGTTTTAATCTTTTTTTACCTGATTTTCTACCTGAATAGGAAGAAAAAGGGGGAATCTTTATTTCTTTCGCTCTATCTTTTTAGTTTTTATCAGAGTATTCGCTATTTATTGGTATTGTTCTATATTCGGATGTTAGATATAGATATGCTATCAGAAGTAGGAAATGGGATTGTTA
>ERZ772807.1397-NODE-1397-length-13551-cov-7.066390_pt1 | contig 13551 bp, 13 predicted proteins | sample MGYA00511472_ERZ772807 | MGnify/ENA primary metagenome ERZ772807 (study PRJEB29015, sample SAMEA2737947) | human oral metagenome | biome: human oral; feature: human-associated habitat; material: dental | place: China | collected 2039 ...
CGTCTTTCCTATAAGCTTTCTATAAGCTTCTCCCAAATTAACCATTAACCATTAACCATTAACCATTAACCATTAATCATTAATCATTAATCATTAACCATTATCTTTTACCTCCAATCTTACTCCCTTTAATTCTTCAATTTGTTGTAATAGCCTATGAATAATCTCCAACCCAGCCATATTCACATCAAGGTCGTAATGCCAATTAGTAAAACGTTCAAAAGCCGAAAGCTGGTCGTAATGCAGGTAAGTAGTGTTGTCAATCACTTCCGTTTCTATAAGTCCACTTGATTCTAAATCGTCAAAGAATGTGATTTCTATATTGTACAAACGAACGATGTCTTCTCTTGAAATTCTATCTTTCATAATTATGAATTTTTAAGTTGTTCAAATAATGCTTTTTGTTGTTCCGTAAGATTTTTAGGCAATTGTACTTGATACGTTACAAAAAGGTCGCCAAATGAGCCTTCTTGCTTGTACACAGGAAAACCTTTACCTTTTAAGCGCACCGTAGTGCCATTTTGTGTCTCAGGAGCTACTTTCATTTTCACTTTACCACTGAGGGTATCTATCTGCACTTCGCCACCTAACATAGCTGTATATAGGTCGATATTTACAGTAGTTTTCAAATCGTTGCCATTGCGTTCAAACTGAGCGTCGGGTTCAATATGGAAAGTGATATACAAATCACCGTTAGGTCCTCCGTTATATCCTTCGTATCCGTGACCCTTTAGCTTAATTTGCAGCCCTTCATATACCCCCGCAGGTACTGTAATACGTATATTCTTGCCGTTCACCGTAAAAGTACGTTGCTGAGCAGTTGCCACTTCTCGCAGTGGTAGCGACATATCCGCAAAAATATCCTGTCCTTTAAACTTACCTGAGGCACTACCGTAACCTCTACCAAATCCCGAAGTCCGTCCGCCAAACATATCTCTGAAGAAATCAGAATAGTCTCCCTCAGAGTAGTTACCTCCACCAAAGCCTTCAAATCCTCCAAAACCACCTTGGGAGCGTTGCTGTTGTTGGGCTTTTTCGTATTCTTCTCCGTATTTCCAGTGTTCGCCATACTTGTCGTATTTAGCACGGTTTTCAGGATTGCTAAGTACTTCGTTAGCCTCGTTAATCTCTTTAAATTTCTGCTCTGCCGTCTTATCGTTGGGGTTCATATCAGGGTGATACTTGCGCGCCAACTTGCGGTAAGCCTTCTTTATATCATCTTGGGTAGCAGTTTTTTCTACCCCTAAGGTTTTATAGTAATCTATCATCTCTAATAATTTAACAGTCGCAAAGATACTACTTTATTTGATATATTTTGTATACAAATGATAAAAAAATAGGAAGAGATGGACTTATCTCTTCCTATGATTGTGTTTTTGCTTAGGTTCTAAGGCAAGCGTTGGTACAAGCAACAGTGGTGTAACTTATTGTACACTTCGTCGTCAGCGCGTTCTTTGCCTGCGTCGTGTCCTACTTTGGCAATGGCTTTTTGTACATCGCTTTCGCTACATTTGCGTTCGTCAAAAATAAGGGTCATATTCCCACTCTTGATGTTCCAATTAGCGCTCTTTACGCCTTTTACACTGTAAGCTGCTTTTTCTATGCGCGCTTTGCACTGTTCACAATTGCCTCCTACGGCAAACTCTACTTTCTTGTTTTTGTTAGGTGCTTGTTGAGCACTTGCGGTAGTGAGTCCAAAGAAACTCAAAGCTACCCATAATAAAATACGTGTTTTCATTCTGAAAAATACTTATTAGTTGTTAGTTCTTAGTCATTAGTCGTTAGCTTTCTAACCACTAACCATTATTTGCTAATTATAGAATTTTAAATCTTAATCCTGCGTAATACATCTGTCCGAAAGCAGGAGCGTACTGCATAGTACTATCAAAATACGCACCAAAAGGGTTGTTGGCAGCCAAAATTCCGTTCTCTTGTTTATAATTGGTGATATTTTCACCACCTACATATATCTCAAAAGTCTTAGAGAATACTTTGGTGATTTGGGCATTGAGTGTAGCAAATGAGGGAGCGTAATCGCTAAGCCTATAAGCCACTGGGTTCGTAGCCGTAGTAGGCAAGCGTTGTTCTCCTAACCAATTGAAGGTTACATCAAACTTCCATTGCGAATGGTTGTTCTCGTGACGCTCGGGAGTCTCGTAAGCTACATTGGCAAACCAACGGTGTTTTGGAGTGAGAGTTTTCTCCAATTGTCCTTTGGTAAACTGTGTTTGCACATCGTAATACTTGTAGGCTGCTTTAAAGTCCAAACCTTTGGCAGGTGTGATGCTGAACTCAGCTTGTAAAGAGTTAGCAAAGCTATTACCATTCAGGTTATAAAACAAGGCTTGTTGGGGTGAGTTATCCAAATCTACTACTACTTGATTGTCAAAATCAGTGCGGTAAAAGTCTATAGAGAACTCAGCGTTCTTGCCCAATACTTTAAACGCTTGCAAAAAGCTCACGCCGTAATTCCAAGCGATTTCAGGGTTCAAACCGTAGAGCTTACCACCATCACCTCCTACGATAGTAAACTCTCGAGCAGAAGCCAAGAGCTGTTGGTTCTCAGCAATCACATTAGCAGCTCGTTTGCCTCGTCCTGCCGATACTCTAAAAGTAGCTTGCTTCCAAGGATTGTAACGCACGTGCAAGCGTGGAGTGATAAAGTTTCCTAAGTGATTATGACTGTCGGCGCGTACCCCTGCCACAAAACTGAAGTTGCTTAAATTGTCGTAAGTGTATTCAAAGAAGGCACCCACCGAGCGGTCTACACGTGAAAAATCCTCTGTGAGAGCCCTAGTACTAAGCATCTCGTTGTAATCGTCGTAAGTACCATTGAGTCCTGTGGCAAACTTGTGCTTGGTATTAGTGATGATAGAGTTGTATATCAAGTTGCCATACCAACTTTTTTGGTGTATATCATAGCGATTCAAACCAAAGTAGGAATCCTGCTTGTGCGATTGGAAAGAGTTTTGTAAGCCTATGCTCTTATAAGGCGTATCAGGAAATACATACCCTATTTTGTTAGATGCGCTGAGGCGTTCGGAGTTTACTTCACTGCCCCAAGCATTGGTAGTACCTTTGTCAGTCAGCGGATTAAAGCGCAATTCACCTGCCTGGCGCTCATCTTTCATATAATGGAGGTTCAAAAAGCCTACCCAACCCTTTTGAGCATCGGCGTACTGCCAACGATTCAACAAGTTAATTTGGTTACCTATCGGGTTATCTATAAAACCATCGTGATTGTGGTCAGCTTTTTGCTGACGCACATTGCCGTGAGCAAAGAGGGTAGTCGCCCATTTATCAGAGAGCTTTTTATTGGTATGGGCGTTGATTTCGTAGCGGTTATCCTCCGATGCGTATAAGTTCAAGAAAAAAGGAATGGCACTGATAGGCTTCTCTATTTCATAATTGATTTGCCCCGAAATACTTTCATACCCGTTAATCACACTCCCTGCTCCTTTGGTAATCTGGATACTCTCAATCCACGTACCAGGCACAAACGAGAGTCCGTAGGCTTGCGAAGCTCCGCGCATCGTAGGGATATTCTCCTCTGCCATTAATATGTACGGACTGGTCAAACCTAACATCTTTATCTGTTTGTTACCCGTAACGGCGTCCGAGAAGTTCACATCAATCGACGGATTGGTAGAAAAACTCTCCGATAGGTTGCAACAAGCGGCTTTCAGCAGTTCCCCACTGCTCATTGTGTGCACATCGGCTACTTGCCACTGCGATTTCATTGTATTAGCACGTTTGTAGCTTACAACTACTTCTTCCAAAGTAGTTTCAGGCTCTAACTGAATGTGTAAGGGTGTGTTACCACTTACTTTCACAGTTTTCTTTTTATACCCTACATAGCTTACTACTAAAGTAGAACTTCCTTCAGGTCGTTTCAAGGTAAAAGCTCCTTCGTTATCGGTAGAAGTCCCTATTTTGGTACCTTCCCAATATACATCAGCACCTATAAGTGGTGTGTTGTTTTCATCGATTACAGACCCTTTGCTAAAATTTTGAGCAAAGAGCGACAAGGGCAACAATAGCCCTAATAAAAAGATATATTTTTTGTACATTATTGTTCTGTTTTATTCAGTTCAGGAATTAGAATTTAAGGATTAGAAAACAGAGGTAAACTCCTTTACTTCTTACCTCTTATCTCTTATCTTTTCCCTGAATAAAACACTCTCTGGCAGTACAATTCGTACAGAGGCGGAGCATTCAGCTGTGTAAAGAAATCAGTAGTGATAGATTTCTTTACCGTCTCAGTAATACTTACCTCCTCTAATATGGGTAGGGTAGGGGTAGCTATTACAAAAGGTTGTAATTGCAACTCCAATACTTTTACTACCGATGTACTATCAGAAATAGAAGAAGTGATAGATGTGTCGTCACAACACTTTTTATGTGAAGTTTCTGTTTCGTTCTCATCGTCATCCGAAGCACAACAAGAATCCATTGTAGTACAGTCTTCCTCTTCTTCACTTGCAGAAGTAGGGTACTCTAAGGACACTGACGATAAGGTATCTTTACAATAATGAAAAGTAATCGCCCACCCTGAATTGGAGAACAGGATAAGCGCTGATAATAATATGTTGATAAGTTTTCTTTTCATTGCGGGGGCAAAGATACGACAATTTTTTATATTTCGTTTCTAAAGATAGTATTTTTTAATAAAAACTCAAGAAGTAATAAAACCACAGCAATTATCGCTAAGGGTCTGAATTTCTCATCTACCTCAGTGTATTTAAATTCTTCAATCTTGGTAGTCTCCATCTTGTTGATTTCATTGTAAATCTGTTGGAGCTTCTGGTTGTCAGTGGCACGAAAGTATCTCCCGTGTGTTACTTCAGCTATCTTTTTCATTAGAGGCTCATCTATTTCCACTTGTAACATACGGTACATTATGCTACCGTCAGGATTGAGTGCGTAAGGAGAGAGCGCCGTTCCATTGGTGCCTATCCCTATTGTATATACTCTAATACCGTACTCAGCAGCCAACTCAGCTGCGGTTTGCGGGTCTATAAATCCTGTGTTATTCACTCCATCGGTAAGGAGGATAATAACTCTACTCTTGGCTTTACTTTCTTTGAGTCGGTTTACAGCCGTTGCCAGTCCCATACCTATGGCTGTACCATCTTCTATTTGTCCATAAGTAAGTTCCGAAAGAGCGTTTAAGATAATACCTTTATCCGTAGTCACAGGAGTTTTAGTATAGCTTTCTCCTGCGTAGATAACAAGTCCAATACGGTCGTTAGGACGGTCTTTTACAAATTGTGAAGCTACCTTTTTTAGTGCTTCAAAACGGTTAGGCTTTAAGTCTTTTGAAAGCATACTCGCCGATACGTCTATTGCCATTACAATATCTATTCCATCAGTAATCTTTGTGTGTGCGTTTTCTGAATGGGTTTGTGGGCGTGCTAATGCTATAATTAGTAAGGCTACTGCCAATAAGCGCAAGGCAAACAAAGAATGGTATAAATGGTCTTTCCACGAACTCATCTTCTTAAAAGCGATAGTGGAAGATATAGTTACATTCGGTTTAGATTTCTTATTCCAATACCAATACCACGCCACCATTAGTGGTAAGACTAATAGTAACCAAAAGAACTGTGGATTGGCAAAAGTAATATTTTTAAGCATATTATTCTGTTTTAAATACAATAGAATTGATAACTCTTTGTGCTATCTTATCGGCGTTAGGTTCGTCTATATGGGTGATAAGAACTTGTTGGAGCGCATTGTTTTCAGTAAAACTGTACAGTTCGTAAGAAGCGCTAAAGTATTTACCTTTCTCGTTAGGAATACTCATTTTGCCAAAAACTTTTATACCTTTTGCACCGCTGGGCGAGGTGTATTCTTCCTGCAAGGTAGTGATGTTCTTCGCCTTAGCTTTATCCAATTGCGAAAGCACTATTTCATTCACCTTTTGTGGGTCTAAGGTAAGTCCACCGCCTTGTTCCTCTTGTTGAGGTGCTGTATGTTGGGCGTCTTTCTTAAAGGTAATGATATTGGTCATTATGTATAAAGGTGAATTAAGACTGCCGTAATAGAAAGTATATTGCTTATCTATAATCGATTTGTATTCCGTCACGTCTACTATTTGCTTGCGAATGAGTATCTCTGGGGTAGTGAGCTCAGTAATAGGATAACCGTAATCACTTGTTACCCACTCGCTGCGATTGATACTCGCATAAGTATTGAAGTATTTGTTGTACAAGATACTATATCCCATAAGCAATACAGGAGCTAATACTACAAAACAAAGCGCGACGATAAGAGCCACTCGGTTGCGTCTTTTTCTGCGTTCTCTTATTTTCAGTACGCTCATTGCGAAAGCGTCTTGTGTAGGCACTTCCCCTTCGGCTACTACCACAGGGATAGCCTCTTTGGTTTTGATAACCACATTCTCAATGGTCTCACGGTCGTATTCAGCATTGTTGTCCGAGGGCTTACTCTTGGCAAATTTCACCAAGTCGGCATTTTGTAATACCCGTTTGAGGTTGCTGATAGTCTCTTCCGATAAGTGTAGCTTTCCTGCTTCTTGCAAAACATTAATTTTAGCCAAAAGCTCATCTGTGGTACTCTCTTTGGCTAAAATATGCACCTCGTCTTCCAAGTATTCTTTTACAATATCGGTAAGCCGAGTATAATAGGCTTTGTGTTGTGATTCTATAAGGTATTTAGAATTTTGTAAGTCTTTTAGGTCTTGTATGGCGCGCTCAAAAGGAGGTAACTTTTTGCGCTCTTCTTCAGCCGTTAGTTTTCTCTTGCGGAAGATGAAGAAGTATAATCCACCTGCTACTAAAAGGAGTCCTATAATTCCTAAAATAATCCATAACCACATACGTGAAGCCGTAGGTGAGGCTACTTCCGTAATAGGTTTAATGTCGTATAAAGGCTGTTTGAGCGTATCTACCGCTACGGTATGTACTTCTACGAGTAGCGAATCGGTATAGTAGTCTTTGTTACTGATGTGTATCCTTTGTCGCGGAATGGTGTACTTCCCTTCATCAAATTGAGTAAGGTAGTAGGCTTTTTCCAAACGAAACTTACCTCCCTCTTTCAAGGTATCAGTAGGGTCGGCTTTTACCATTTCTAGCGGACTAAAACTCTGTCCTTCCGGAAATGCCACAGCCACATCAGCAGGGGCTTCTACCGATATCTTGTATTCTATCTGTTCTCCTATTTTTATGTTCTTTGTATTAGTCTCTACCTTCACCTCTTGTGCGTAAAGAGTAGGAAATACAAATAATATTAATATGAAATATAATATTCGTCTCATTTTACCGCTTAATACTTAATTTAGTCTCTTACCTCTTATCTGTTATCTCTTACCTATTTTTAAAGTATCCCAACAGCTTCTGGGTATAACTCTCATCGTCTCTACAGCTCACTACCCCTGCACCCGATTTTTGCCAAAGCGTCTCAAAATAGTTCACCGTCTCGTGATATTGTTTTGCATATTCATTTCGCACTGCCGATGAAGCGGTGTTCACACGCATCAGCGCTCCCGTTTCAGCATCTTTTACCATCACATAACCTAAGTTAGGTAATTCAGTTTCTTTTTTGTCATAAATGCGAATACCGGTAATATCGTGTTTTCTGGCAGCTATCTGTATAGGTTTCTCATAGCCTTTATCCATAAAGTCCGAAAGCATAAACACAATCGCTTTTTTCTTCGTTACCCTACTGAGGAACTGCAAAGCCTCCGAGATATTAGTCTTAAAACTTTTGGGCTGAAATTCTATAAGCTCTCTGATGATGCGCAACACGTGCGATTTCCCTTTTTTAGGGGGAATATACAGTTCTATTTGGTCAGAAAAGAGTATCAAGCCCGTTTTGTCGTTATTCTGTAAAGCTGAGAACGCCAAGGTAGCTGCTATTTCGGTAATCACTTCACTTTTGAACTCTTGTTTCGTACCAAAAAGCTCACTACCGCTCACGTCTATCATCAGCATTAGCGTAAGTTCGCGTTCCTCTTCAAATACTTTCACAAAAGGCTCGTTGTAGCGCGCCGTTACGTTCCAGTCGATATTGCGAATATCATCACCAAATTGGTACGGACGTACTTCACTGAAGGTCATACCCCGACCTTTGAAGGTAGAGTGATACTCCCCTCCGAAAATATTATCGGAGAGCTTGCGCGTTTTTATCTCTATCTTGCGTACCTTCTTTAATAGTTCTTTAGTATCCAAAATTAATTAACTATTTTAATGCCATTTAAAACTCTCGTAATTCTCTTGTACATCAGCAATGAGTTGCTCATTGATGCTTTGTATATCAAACTCTTTTTCGTCCCACGGCAAGTCGTAACCACACCGAGAAAGCCTCTCCTTGTAGTTTTTCACCTCTGCTTTAGTTTCGCCTATTTCGAGTACTTCTATCATTGCTTGGTAACCCCAAAAACTGCTACTCATTCACATACCCAACTGTGAGCCCTTGCTGGCTTTACCTTTTATCTCCTATGGTACTTCAATGGTATTCACTATCTTGTGAATCATCTCTACTGAGGTAATATTCTCAGCCTCTGCTTCATAGGTGATACCGATACGATGGCGCAATACGTCAAATACTACCGCACGTACGTCCTCAGGAATTACATAACCACGACGTTTGATGAAAGCATAACATTTTGCCGCCATTGCCAAGTTGATACTACCACGTGGCGATGCCCCAAAGCTAATAAGTGGTTTAAGCTCTGCCAAGTTGTATTTTTCAGGATAACGAGTCGCAAAAACAATGTCTAAGATGTATTTCTCAATCTTTTCGTCCATATACACCTCGCGCACGGCTGTTTGTGCTTTTAGGATTTGTTCCAAACTCACTGTTTGGTTCACCACTGCATAACTATTGCTGAGGTTGTCGCGCATAATCCGTTGCTCTTCGTCCAATTTAGGATAGTCGATAACCGTTTTAAGCATAAAACGGTCTACTTGTGCCTCAGGCAGTGGGTAAGTTCCTTCTTGCTCTACAGGGTTCTGAGTCGCCATTACCATAAAAGGAGCGTCTAACTTAAAGGTCGAATCACCAATGGTTACTTGTCGCTCTTGCATTGCTTCCAATAGGGCAGACTGTACTTTGGCAGGCGCACGGTTAATCTCGTCAGCCAATACAAAGTTCGCAAAGATAGGTCCCTTTTTTATAGAAAACTCGTTTTGTTTGATGTTGTAGGTCATTGTTCCTATCACATCGGCAGGCAATAAGTCCGGTGTAAACTGGATACGGCTAAACGACCCGTGTACCGATTTAGCAAGGGTGTTGATGGATAGCGTTTTTGCTAGCCCAGGTACCCCCTCCAAGAGGATATGTCCTTTGCCTAATAACCCGATAAGCAGGGCATTTACCATATGTTTTTGCCCTACAATCACCTTGTTCATCTCATTGGTGAGCGCATCGATAAACACACTTTCACGCTCTATCATTTCGTTTATCTGACTGATATCTACAGATGTTCTTTGTTCCATAGTACAAATTATTTTTAGCGTTTTTCTTTAATACAAATACTGTGCCGTCTTTTTATTTAGTACAGGTCACAAAAGTATTTCTTACTAAACCGACAAATATTTTTGTGAATAGCCAAGAGCAACTATTTTAAATATGGTGGTATTCATCGTTTCTATTCATTTTCTTTAATTTCTACATCATTTTTGTAATATCTTTTTATAATTCTTTTTTCTCCTTCAGCTGGGGGAACAAATTCTATCACTAATACTCCGTCTTTTTCATAAGGTTCTTTATAGTGCCCTTCGCTTGGAAATTCTAATAGCCACAACCCTTCTCTTTTTCCCTTTTCATAATAGCCCTTACTTGTAAAATACTGATTTTTCTCTTCCCAATATCCTTCCTTTTTCCCATCAACATAGTAGCCTTTATTTCTATCATCTTCGTTTACTTCTTCCCAATAGCCATCTTTTATCCCATTTTTATAACAACCTTTTGATTTTTGTCCCAAGTTATTACTTTCTACCCAAAAATCTTCTTTTTTTCCATTAGCGTTTAACATCCCTTTTCCTTCATAATTAAAGCTTCTCAAATCTACCCTCTCTCCTTTTATTCGTATTTCATAGTCCAAATAAGAGTATAAAAACCGATAGTAATCACTTGTTTCTGAACTCCAATTATTGGGGCTATTTACTATATATCCTTCTTTGAGGGTGTTGTTTTCAAAATTGGCATAAAAAAGAGTATCCATTTCCCCTCTATAAAAATTTAAATTATCATCTAATTTTCTAGGGGCATAACTCAACAAAAGTTCTCCGTTAAGTTTCCCCTTAACTACTGAATATTTACATTTAATAGTAGGGTAATCGTAATTCCCTGTTTCCTTATGTAATATAGATCTATGCATATCATAAAGGAAAACTCCTATATCATTCGTGTCTCTTGTATAAGTTTTTATTCCACAAGAAACGAGCGTACACAATACAATAATAATAGCTATTTTAAATATGGTGGTATTCATCGTTTAGCTTTTTAATAATTTCAAACTGAAACTCAAAGAATCCAAATTTCTGATTCGTAGAATCCATTATACTATCTGAAGTCCCTTCTGCAAAATAAATCTGGTGATAACGTTTCATTTTTTGCAAGAATTCTAACATCTGTTCTTTTATGGGGATATTTTTTTGCTCAGCTTTTATCCTTTTTTCAAGTTCAGCCTTAGTAATAGTTTCTGTTCCAAAAGTAATTGTATTACCTTTCATTTTTTGGTACTTAGAAATCCATTCTTCACAGTTTTCCTTAGAGGTTTTTACACTTTTTATAGTCCTCCCAATAGATTCATCTATATATTGATCTTCAAAGATATGAGGTAATCCCATTTTGTGAGCGGTCTCGTGCAATACAGATTCCGATGAAAGAATATATACAATCATAGAGAACATATATACATTATCATAGGATATAGCAGCTCCGTGATTACTATATTCTAACGGACTTAAAAATACTAAAACAAGATTTTTATACTCTTCTTCTTTTAGCTGTTTTTTATCTATATACAGGTGTCGTATCTGTTTGTAAAAATTTTCATCTGCAAATGAGATATCCTCAATTTCCATCTCTTCAATCTCTATTTCTGGAGGATAAACAACCCTTAGCCTGCTATAATAATTATTGCAAAGATATTTATAGAATAACCTTATATTCTCATCAAAGTCATTAGGAGTCTTAGTAAGCAACTCAAAGTCTATAGATTTATACTTTTCATCCCTTACATTTTGTTTTAAAATATCTCTATTAATCTTTCTAAAATCATTTTCTTTATGCGATTTGCGAAAAACTTTTATAAACCTAAATTTCCTTTTAGAATGATAAACTTCGGTAGTAGGCTTTATGATTAAAAGCCCTACTTTTTGCCCTTTCTTATTTAAAAAAGTTACTTTTTGCTCCTCTGAAAACCCTTTTTTACATCTGATAAGCAATTTGTGTATCATAAAAGGTTCTTTATCCGTAGGATCATTACTTGTTGGGGCGAATACATCAAAATAATTTTCGCCATTTTTGTTCTCTACGGGAATAGTATAGAAATCTTCAGTAAAATATTTCTTTTCGAAAACAAATTCTTTAGTATTTATAGTTGTACCATCATCGGTGAACCCTATTTCAAACAAAGAGGCGTCATAGTCCAAGGTTATTTTGTCTTTTATTAATTTATCCCTATCGTTATAAGTTATTTTAAGAGACAATAACACCTCTCTTCCTGTCTTTTCCTTATGTTTTTCAAACATACGAAGATAAGAAGGAATATAATCTTCAGAACCTATTCTTATTCTGTTTTTTAGGTAATATTGGTCGTAAAGTTCTCTCCCCTTAGTGCATTTAGTAATACTACCCGCTTGAGTATCTTCTTTAATATAGCGGTCTAAATTATAGCTAATATCTTCAGGATCATTAAGGAAAGGTTCTGTAAAGACTGTGAAATTAGGTTTCTCGTTCACTGTCAAAGATATTGTTTTTTCATACCCTATACTGGGTACTTTAAGGGTAAATGTTGTAACTGGCATAATTCTATTTTTTAAGGTTTTACAACTTTTAGTTCTATTCTCTCTTCATCGTATTGTACCAAATAGTCTTTCAAAGTATTGTCTACAAGTCGTTCGCCATTATATTCATAACCTATTTCTGGGGTGCCTAACTCTATTGTAATTCTTTGTCCCTTCAAACCATAGGTATTCACTTTTAAATATATCATCTCTTCGTATTCAGTATCTCTTATTTCATCTGAACTTCTATCAGCAGCATAAAATTCTACCACTTTAGGTTTTGTTGTATAAGCAAGAAAAGTTGCGTCTGTCGTGTCTATCCCTTCAAAACTCTTTTTCTGTCCTGATTGTATGCATTTTGCTTTCCCTGTCTCAACTGTGTTAGACCCTGGCATTTGTCCTGCATAGCTAATTTCTGAGCCTTGCAATATCACTGCGTTGTTCTGAAATTTCACCGTGCCATATTCCTCCCATTGCCCCAAGGAAATCACTTGAAAACCATCGGCAAAAGTAAAGTTCATCGGTTGTCTCTCTACAATAGTACCTACAAGTTTTCCTTGTATCTTAGATGTTTTCGTAAGGGGTTTAAACGTTGCTAAATGTGCTCCAAACTGAAATTGTGCTCCATCTATTACAATCAGCTTATCTTTTTGTGATTGTACTTTTTTTTTCTGTGCTTCTTCTATCTGTTGCGCTTCATCTGAGTTGAGGCAACTCTCATAAAAAGCCATCTCCTTTTCGCTAAAATCATCATCAGTATATTCTGATAAAGACTTGTTTATTTTATCTTTTGACATAATAATGATACTTATTCTAATTTTTAGTTGATATTATAAATATCGCAACAAAAGTAATTATTTATTTCGAATATTCCAAAAAACATCGTCTATTTTCAATGAAAGTCTCTCTTCGCATATTTCTCCCTCATCATTGGTCTCTGATTTGGTATTATTGGCATTTTTAGTATTATCGTATTAAAATTGATGCTCTTTATTTTTAGTCATTAATCAAACAAAGGGCGATGAGTGAACATCGCCCTTTGTTAAAACCTAATTTTCAAAACACTGTTAGTAATAAACTTCTGGTTAGGTTAGATATAAGATAATGTTAGGCTTTATCTTTTATCTTTTTTACTGTACTTTAAAATTCAGTTTTTTGAGTCCTTGTTGTACTTCGGGGCAACTCATAAACAGTTTCCATACGAAGCCTGTGCGATGGTTTTCTATCATCGGGGCAATAGTGAGCTGGTCGATAGCCAAATAACGCTTAGGATACCATACCGCTTGCTCGCTGAAAGCGTCGTAAAAGCCGTATTTACCCCAAATAGTGTCGCCCAAATCGTAATAGAAATGCTTGAGCGCAGCCATTGATTCTTGAGGGGTATAAGGGAAGCTAGAAAGGGCAGCTGTAGGCACTATCACCCCTAAATCGTTAGAAGGACTGTGGGCTGAGTACCCTTTTACTGAATAACTGGCGGTAAGTCCCCAGCAGTTCGCCCCATAACCTTTATAACCTTTCGGGTTTTCTAGGCAATATTTGTAGTTGATAAGGGTGTGATTGCGATTTAAATCCC